>Ga0307378_10001159_pt1 | contig 43670 bp, 35 predicted proteins | sample UN1MG_FD_202238 | JGI IMG/M metagenome (GOLD analysis project Ga0307378, IMG submission 202238) | Soil microbial communities from Risofladan, Vaasa, Finland - UN-1 | ecosystem: Environmental > Terrestrial > Soil > Coastal area > Acid sulfate soil | place: Finland: Risofladan, Vaasa | collected... | reverse complement strand
CGCCATAGGCTTGCCGACGGCGCGGCGCGAAGACAAAGAAGGGGGGCTAATTTGTTGTATAACATAATTATTTGGATGACTGTATATTAGACCCCCTTTAGGAAGTGCCACGCTTCAGCGTGGCGGGGGTAATATAGCTTCAGAAGGGAGCGAGGTATATGTTTTTCCATCCTGAAAATTCTGCTTTTCAGGATTTTTTTTTATCTTTCTTTATTATTTAAAACTATTTGCCATGGCAGCAGATACTAAAAAGGACAAAAAGGGAAAGAAGATCAAGGTAGAGACTTTCAAAAAAGATGATCTTTATCACGATGTTAAGCCTGAAAAGAAGGAAAAACTGGGCCGGAAGGAATTTGAAAAACTGCTTTTGAAGCAGGAAATTGAACTCGTCAAACTCCAGGAATGGGTAAAGACAAATAAGCTTAAAGTGGTTGTAATCTTTGAAGGAAGGGATGCGGCTGGTAAAGGTGGGGTAATAAAGACTATTGCCGGATGTATGAATCCCAGGATATGCAGGATAGTAGCCCTTGGAATACCGACCGAAAAGGAAAAAACACAATGGTATTTTCAACGCTATGTGACTCAGCTTCCGGCCGGAGGCGAAATAGTCCTTTTTGACAGGAGCTGGTATAACAGGGCCGGGGTTGAAAAAGTTATGGGATACTGTTCCAACGAGGAATATGAAGAATTCCTGCGGGCCTGCCCGGAATTTGAAAAAATGCTCATCAGGTCGGGTACGATACTTATTAAATACTGGTTCTCAGTCAGTGATAAGGAACAGGAGAAGCGTTTCCAGGACAGGATCCAGGATCCTACAAAACGATGGAAGATAAGCCCGATGGATGTCGAATCGCGTGATAAATGGGTGGAATATTCCATGGCAAAGGACAAAATGTTCTCTTATACCGATACCAAGCAATCACCATGGTTTGTAGTTCATGCAGACGATAAAAAAAGAGCAAGACTGAACACAATTGAACATCTTCTGTCACTTATACCTTATAAGGATCTTACACCAAAGCCGTTCAAGCTTCCTCCGCTGAAACATGACGTTGCTTATGTAAGGCCTCCTGTTACTGACCAGACCTTTGTACCTGAAAAACACTGAAGAAGATAAAAGATAAAAGTCACAAGATAAAGATGTTTAAAATGAATGGATTCCTTAGATTCAAGGTGTCCATTTTTTTTGTAGTATTTTTTGCCGGACTTTCATAAGTAAGATACTTTTATCTTTATACTTTTGTCTTTTATCTTTATTCATATGTTGAAGCCTTCCATACCCAAAGGAACCCGGGATTTCTCCGCCGATGAAATGCTGAAGCGGGAATTTATTTTTGACACCATCAAAAGCGTCTTTAAATTGTATGGTTATCAGCCCATTGAAACCCCTGCATTGGAAAATCTCTCGACATTACTGGGGAAGTACGGAGAGGAAGGCGACAGACTGATCTTCAGGATACTTAACTCGGGAGATTTCCTGACATCAGCCACCGATGAGGACCTGCAGAAGAGAGAAACATCAAAACTTTCTTCATTGATATGTGAAAAGGGACTGAGATATGATTTGACAGTCCCCTTTGCCCGCTATGTTGTACAGCATCGTGATGAAATTGTTTTCCCCTTTAAGAGATACCAGGTTCAACCGGTCTGGAGGGCTGACCGACCTCAGAAAGGAAGATACCGTGAATTCTTTCAGTGTGATGTGGATGTAATCGGCAGTGACTCATTATTAAATGAAATTGAAATGATTCAGGTCATTGATGATATTTTCAGCAGATTAAATATCAACGTTCAGGTAAAAATAAACAATAGAAAAATATTGGCAGGAGTTGCTGAGTATGCAGGTGCCCCTGACAGGTTTACTGATATTACTATTGCCCTGGATAAATATGAGAAACTAGGTTGGGAAAAAGTTAAAGAAGAATTGGTAAATAAGGGTGTCAGTAATCAAGTAATAAAAGAATTTGGGAATATTATCCTGGTTATAAACAGAAATAACAAAGATAAAATTGAATTTTTAAAGTCTATTCTTTTAGATTCAGAGATCGGACGTAAAGGTGTCCAGGAGATCGAATCATTAATGAACTATCTGGAACCACTTCATTTAAAATCTCAGGTAATATTTGATTTAACCCTAGCACGTGGTCTGAATTATTACACGGGCGCCATCATTGAGGTCAAATCTGCTGATGTAAATATTGGAAGCATCTGTGGGGGAGGCCGTTATGATGACCTGACAGGTGTTTTCGGACTGGAAGGTGTCTCAGGTGTTGGTGTCTCATTCGGAGCCGACAGGATATTTGATGTGATGAAGCAGCTGGACCTCTTTGAAAGTATAGCTTCAGTGTCAGCAGAGGTGCTTGTGCTTAATTTTGGCGATGCTGAAACAAAATATGCATTCAGGATCCTCGGTCTGCTCAGGAAGCTTGGCGTGAAATCTGAACTCTATCCCGATCCGGTAAAGCTTAAGAAGCAGATGTCTTATGCTGATTCAGGGAAAATACCATATATAATCATTGCAGGGGCTGAAGAGATCAAAAACAATGAGCTTACGTTAAAGATCATGTCTACAGGAGAACAGAAAAAGATCCTAATGAAGGATCTTAAATCATTTGTTCTTTCAGAAATAAAATCTGCTGATTAATTCCTTTCAGGCAGCGGTCCCGGTCTGGTCGGATTATCTCGCTGCTGTCTTCTTTGCTGAAGTTCGTTTAAAAGCTGCTGCCGGTATTGATTTTCAGCCTGGTAGAGCCTGAGAACCTTTTCAGGAGGAAGTATTCCTTTCAACTGATTGTGGAATGCCACACTTAATTCAGTTTCCAGAACCTGCAGTTCAATAAGTTTATCACCTGCTGCAGTGAGCTGTTCATCGCTCATAGCAGGAGCCTCCTGGTTGAATTTTCTGTTAAGCAGGACTCTTTCCTGCTGGATCTGAAGTTTTTTTGCCTGGGATTCATTATAGACAGGCCAGAATTTCTCCGCTTCCCCGGGAGTGAGCTTCAGTCTGTTTGTAAAAAAGGCAATCTTGTATGCATTCAGTCTTTCCTGATTCGGATTCTGAGCCTTTATCAGATGCGAGGATAACACCAGGCTGACAATAAAAAAAATGATTTTTCTCTTCATGGACTCAGGCTTATAAAAGTTCATATATTTCATTTATATCAATATTTTCAAGCAGAAGGTAATCGATTATTTCCGATTTGCTGACCTCGGGCATCTCTTCGGAGAAAAACAACGGATCAGTAATCTCTTCAAGTGTAAGTATGTCAATATCATTGAGGTACGATTCAGAAAATTCCTGCATACTTATTTCCGGCATAAATTCTGTTTCACCGGCAGGAAGGAAAATTTTGACAGCCGTATAGCTTAATAATACAAGCACTGCAACTGAAGCGGCTATGGCAAGGTATGGCCGCAGCCTGATGGAGAGTCCCAATTTGTTTGTTTCATTTACAGTACCGGCAGTGGCAGAGATGATCTTCCTGTTGACATCTTCAAAGTAATTGTCAGGCACTTTGAAAGGATTTATACCCCTTATTTTATCTGTCTTTTTCATCTTTACTTTAGATTGTTACAAATCGAAAAAGTTTAATCTCCTTCAAGATATTTTTCTATTTTATTAACCGCATGATGATATGAAGCCTTAAGTGCTCCTTCAGATGTTTTAAGCACTTTACTCATATCTTCGTAAGTCATTTTGTCAAAGTATTTGAGATTAAACACAATACGTTGTTTTTCAGGAAGTTGCAGAATGGCATTTTGCAGCCTGGTCTGTGCTTCATTGCCGTCAAACCATGTACTGCCTTCAATTGAATTCGCCAGGTAGCTGCCAATATCTTCAAGTGAAGTTGTGGTATTTCTTTTCCTTTTGTTGATTAATGTCAGCGATTCGTTTGTAGCAATAGCGTAAAGCCAGGTATATAGAGAGCTCTCGTTCCTGAACTCCCTGATATTTTTCCATGCATTGATGAAGGTATTCTGAAGGGCATCGTCTGCATCTTCGTGCAGTATCACCAGTCGCCTGATATGCCAGTACAGCTTTGAGCTGTAGGTTTCAATAACTTCCCTGAATCCCTTGTTGACATCTTTCTTAAGGAGCTGTATCAAATCTTTATCCTGATCAGGAGTGCTCAAGTGAAAGCTGAATTTATTCTTTGATGTAAGATAATGGAAAAGGTTTAAAGAAAGTGGAAAAACTATGTCTTAAATTTGATTAAAGTAAATCGTACATTTGCAACCATATTCAAAATGCAATCTGATGGCTCTGCAATGCGGGATAATCGGGATCACGAATGTTGGCAAGACAACCATCTTCAATTGTATTTCAAATACCCGTGGTGAAACTCATGCCTTTGCCTTCAGTGCCGTAAAATCTAATATTGGCGTTGTGCAGGTTCCTGATCAGCGGTTGTATGAACTTGAAAAACATCAGGTTACTGAAAAGGTTATTCATACAACTGTTGAGCTGGTTGATATACCTGGGCTTTCAAAAGGATCAAACAGGAGTGAGGGAGGAGGTAATAAATTTCTCGGAGATATCAGGAACACTGATGCCCTTATCCATGTCCTGAGGTGTTTTGATAATGAAGCCTTGCCTCATGTTGATGGTTCGGTCGATCCGGTAAGGGATATAGAGACAATTGACCTTGAGCTCCAGGTGAGGGATATGGAATCTGTTGAAAAGAAAATCGAACGTCTCCATAAGACTTCCAAAGCGGGGGATAAGGATGCAATACACGGACTGGAGGTACTTGCCCGCTACCGTGAACATATTGAAGGCTTCAACAATGCCAGGACTCTTGTCGTAAAGGATGAGGAACGGAAGTATATCGATGATCTATTCCTCCTGACTATGAAACCTGTAATGTATGTATGCAATGTTGATGATAAATCGGCCGTAAACGGCAATCATCATACTGAAAGGATAAAAGAGTTTCTGAAAGATAAAAATGCTGAAATTTTGATCATTGCAGGTGCCCTTGAAGCTGAGATAGCCGAGCTGGAAAATAAGGATGACCGTCTTTCGTTCTTAAAGGATGCAGGACTTGATGAACCGGGGATTGATAAGCTTGTAAGAGCAGCATACAGGTTGCTTGACCTTCAGACATTTTTTACAATAGGACCAAAGGAAGTAAGAGCCTGGACCATTAAGAAGGGGATGACAGCCTCACAGGCGGCAGGGGTTATTCACAGCGATCTTGAACGGGGATTTATTAGGGCGGAAGTGATGAAATATCACGATTTTGTCACCCTGGGTTCGGAGCATGCCTGCAAGGAAGCAGGCAGGTTTCATGTTGAGGGGAGGAACTATGTCGTATGTGATGGCGATATTATGTATATAAGATTTAATATCTAGGACAGGCAATGACGGGCAAAGGGATTCTCATATTACTGCTTCTCCCATTTATTGCATTGAACATCCGTGCTCAGGATTCTGTCAAAGATATCAGGCTCCGGGATGAGGTAATCCGTTACGGACAGGCAAGGGTAATGATAGCATTTCCCGGAGTTACGGTTATGGATGAGCTCGTACGTGGTGTATCAGTAAGTTCAGTAAAAGGAAAGATTGTAGAGATTGTTCTTTCTCCTTTAACCATTGACTGGTTCATTTCACGGAATTATGATTATGAAATAACTGACAGGCCTGATAGTAAGTCGTATACAACAGCATCAGATGTAAAACAGGCAATGGAGTGGGAGAGTTATCCATCATACACGCAGTATGATTCAATTATGAGAAGCTTTGCCGGCACTTACCCTGATCTTTGTCTTCTGGATACCATTGGGACGAGTATTTACGGCAAACTGGTCCTTGCTCTTAAAATATCCGATAATGTGACTGTTGATGAGGATGAGCCTGAGACATTCTATTCATCAACTATTCACGGGGATGAGACAGGTGGATTTATTTTAATGCTCCGCCTGGCAGATTATCTTCTTAAGAACTACAATACAGATACAAGGGTTAGCAGCCTTGTTGATAATCTTGAAATATGGATCAATCCCCTTGCAAATCCTGACGGAACCTACAGAACCGGCAATACAATTATCTCACCTACAAGGAGTAACGCAAACGGGTATGATCTTAACAGGAACTTTCCCGATCCCGGTACCAATCCTGTGAGACAAAAGGAAACCCTTGACATGATGAAATTCATGAAGGAGCACCATTTTGTTATTTCAGCTAATTTTCACTCGGGAGCAGAGGTCGTAAACTATCCATGGGACAGGTGGTCGATATTCCATGCTGATAATTCCTGGTTCTATAAAATAAGCAGGAAATATGCTGATACTGTTCATCTTTATTGTGCAGAGGGGTATATGACTGATCTTCAAAACGGTATTACAAACGGGTATACATGGTATTCAATAAAAGGAGGGAGACAGGATTATGTAACATACGAGCTTCAGGGAAGGGAAGTGACAATTGAGATTCATAACAATTTTGTTACGCCGACTTATCAGCTTGATATGTTATGGCAGTACAACTGGAGATCTTTGCTTGGTTATCTTGAAAACACCTTATTTGGGATCCATGGGAAAGTGAAGAATAATGTTACAGGCGATCCGGTCGCGGCAAGGATATTCATAACCGGACATGACAGGGACAGCTCCCACATATATTCCGATACGCTCTACGGAAGTTTCGTACGGCTTCTTGCCCCTGGTACATGGGATCTGGTGTTCACATCATTTGGTTATCTTGAAACAGTTGTTAATGACTTTGTTGTGACGGGTGATCAGAAGACTGAAATTACCGTAGAAATGATGCCGATATATAATCCGGTGGATACCATTCCTACACCTGTACTTTTATTATATCCTAATCCCTCAGAGGAAAACATTCGTGTTGTTCTTCCCGGGCGTCAGACTGGCGAAGTATATGTTAGAGTAGTTAATTCACTGGGTTATAAGATTTTAGAATATAAAGAAAATACGGTTCTGGGTTATCCTCTTATTATTGATGTCACAGGGCTGCCAGCTGGAGTTTATACATTGATAATAACAAACGTAAAAACCCAATTCTCTGACTTTAGCCGGTTTGTTGTCGTAAGGCATTAAGTGAGTGTCATGGTAAATTATTTATGCAAAGTTGCTTCTCTTGTTAAAAAAGCTACTTTTGGAATTTTGTTTTATCAGAGTTAGTAGTTTCAGAAAGGAAATGCAAAAAGATTTTATGAAGGTGCAAAAATTGACAAAGCTGACAATAGTGCTTTATATGGCATTATTTGTATCTGGAGGATTAAGAGGACAGGGCCCTTATATTCCGCCTGACAAGCCTAAGCTGGTTATAGGGATAATAGTGGAGCAGTTAAGATATGATCAGATTGAAAGGTTCAGGGGCCGTCTGGTTCAGAATGGAATAAGGCGTCTGCTAAATGAGGGTACCAGTTTTCAGAATGCATCTTATCAGTATATGCTCACGGAATCGGCTCCCGGACATGCTACAATTTCAACCGGAGCTGAACCAGCCTGGCATGGAATTGCTTCCGACAGCTGGTATCTTCCTCTGAGGGATGAACTTATTTATTGCACGAAGGATCTGAATGTTAAACCGGCAGGAGTGAGTTCCGAATCTGGGCAGCATTCTCCGGTTAATCTGCAGGCGTCGACATTCACCGATGAGCTTAAGATGGCATCAGGGAAAAATGCAAAGGTTTTTAGTGTTGGTCTGAAAGACCATTCTGTAATTCTTTCTGCTGGGCATTCAGCCGATTGTGCCTATTGGCTCGACAATGCTTCCGGTTCATGGATCTCGAGCTCCTGGTATATTGATTCTCTCCCTGCATGGGTGAATGACTTTAATGCGATGAAATACCCTGAGGCATTTCTTAACAGCAAATGGGAATTGTTCAGATCGGCAGAGTATTATAATGATTGTATCACCGATAAAAATGATTTTGAGGCTGGTTTTGAAGGTCAGAATTATTTTCCGTATGATCTCAGGAGAATAAGCATGAAAGAAAATCCTGCCCCCCGCCGTGACCTGTCAGTGATTCTGGAAACACCGTATGGAAATACCCTTACAACAAGTTTTGCCAAAAAGCTTATTGAGAATGAGCAGCTGGGCAGGGACGACATAACTGATTATCTTGCAATATGCTATACGTCAACTGATTATATAGGCCACAGATTCGGACCATCGTCATATGAGATGGCTGATGCAATATTAAGACTCGATAATGAAGTTGAGGATCTGATGACTTATCTGGTTGATTCGATTGGCAAAATGAATGTGCTGGTATATTTTACGTCAGCACATGGAATTTCTGAAATACCCGGTATTCTCGAAAGTAACAGGATCCCTTCAGGATATTTCAGGCTGGAACAGGCGTTATACCTTCTCAGGAGTTACCTTAAGGCATTATACGGGGAAGGTCAATGGATTAAAGGATATTCGGAGCGCCAGGTTTATCTTAACAGGACACTCCTTGAAGACTCAAAGATCCCGCTTGAGGATGTCCAGAAGAAAGTGGCCAGATTCATGGTTCAGTTTTCAGGCATAGCCTCTGCCTATCCATATTCAGCTTTTGAGGTAAACGATTTCGGGGAGGGGAACCTGAAGAGGATAATTAATAATTTCAGTCCTCAGCGTTCGGGTGATGTAATAATTACCTTCTATCCCGGCTGGGTGGAAAAGGTAAATGATTATGTTACAAACCACAATTCACCTTATGAATATGATTCCCATGTCCCGTTGTTGTGGTGGGGTTGGAGTATCGACAGGGCAATGATCACGCGGAAAGTCAATATGACCGATATTGCACCTACCCTTTCATCGCTGCTAAAGGTGCCATATCCCAATGCATGTACAGGTGAGCCGCTGTTTGAATTATTCAGGTAATTTTAGTATTTAATACGCTGATTATTCAGGATTTACGAAATCCATCCCTTACACTGCATGCATCAGCCAGCAGGTCCGGATTCTTTTCACAGCCGTTACCGAGTATGATAAGACTGGCGCCAGCTTCAAAAATTTCCTCAACCTCTTTCATGTATCTAATTCCTCCCCCTACTGCCAGCGGAACCGAGATATTTTCCCTTACAGCCCTGATCACAGGTACAGGTATGGTATTTGTGGCACCGCTGCCTGCTTCCAGGTAGATCATGCTTAGTCCAAGCATTTCACCTGCCATAGCTGTTGCAACAACAATATCTGATTTATCGGCGGGAATAGCTTCGGTCTGGCTTATATACTCCACCGATGTTCTTGATCCGCAGCTTATAAGGATGTATCCAACGGATACCAGTTTATCCCTGACATCCTTCAGGTAGGGGGCTGCTATGACATGATTTCCGATCAGAAGCTCAGGATTTCGTCCGGAAATAAGCGAGAGGAGAAGTATAGTATCAGCTTTATAACTTAGCTGAAGGAGATTGCCGGGAAAAAGTATCACAGGAATGGAACAATGTTCCCTTATGGTATCGATCAGCTGATCTATATTGCTGAAGGTAAGGCTTCCTCCTGCCATTATGTAGTCGGCTTTGCAGTCAGTTGCAACTTTAAGGATATTGCGGATGGAATCTCCCCTGGCTTTATCAGGATCAAGAAGCAGAGCGATGCTTTTTTCCCCTGGAAACTTATTTGATTTCATAGTTCTTTTTTGTCCATACTATAGCATAATTATCATACCTGGAATAGAAAAGATCAAAAGAGTCATTTATTTTCCGTGTATGAACAGCTCCCTTTATCTCTCCTGAATCCTTTACCTCAAAAGGCTTAATGGTTATATTCTTTCTTATGCTGATCCCCTCTTTGTCGCATATTTTATAGAGGGCTTCTTTTGCACACCAGTGGAGATACAGATGATATTTACGGTTTTGGGGATCTCTGGTAATTTTCTCCTTCTTGTTAATGAATTTAAATGCAATGGCGCCTATATTGGCGCTCATGTATTCCAGATCTATACCTACCTTTTCTGTGGTGCTGCACAGGATAGCAGTAAGCCTGTTTGAATGCGATATACTGATGAATCTTGATCCGTCTTTTAGAAATGGCTTGTTGTTCTTGTTATATACTATTCGTGCATCTTTCCCCAGAAGTTCAGCCAGAAGTGCTCGTACACTCAGAAATTCAAGCCTGCGGGAAGTGCTTGTAAATCCCTTGTATTTTTTCTTATCCTCAGTATCCAGCACGACCAGCTCAAGGAGTGCATTAATGTCCTCTTCTATTTTCCATACTCCAAGGATAGAAGATTCATTGAGATAATGTTTTGTAATACAGCCCATTAATATGGTAATCTAGGTTATATTTCCTTCCATCTCAGGGTTTCAATCATATGTATGATATCTTTCCTGAAAAATTCATTTACCGGTGCAATGGAATCCGGATTCGGCTCAGACATAAAATAGAGTGATCCCCTGAAATAATGTCTGGTACTGTCTGTGACGAAGAATTGTACTGCGGTGGCAGTATTCCCTTTCAGGTCGTAAAGAATGCCATAAACCTTATTTTCCGGATCACTGAATACCTGTTCACTGATCGCATCGGCTTTTGAAATATGGTTTTTTACATTCATCGTGTATGTTTGTTCCATCAGCTCCTCCAGGTCATTGTCGATGTCTCTGTACGTGAGGTAAATCCTGGCTTTGTAAGCCGGGAAATCAACATTGAACCAGCCAGGTTCCGTGTTGACATCCTCTCCGAATGAAATCCTGCCGTAAGTCGGATATTCAAAGCTTACAGGAATATATCCATCCTCTCTGACAGTATCATTAAAAACTGTATATTCTTTGGGCGGCAGGTCGATACGGAAGTATCCTTTTGGCTTTGGAACGGAGACGTCCCCGCACCCTGCCAGGATGAAGGCTGAAGCTATTATTATCAGAATATTATTCTTCAATATTCTCATCCTTCACTTTATCTATTATGACCCGGATCTCCCTGATCCTTCTCCTGTCGACCGATTCAATCTGGAATGTGAATCCCCTGTATTTGATTGTCTGATCCTTCTGAGGAAATTCACCGGTAAGTTCCAGTATAAGTCCCGCCAGGGTCTCAGATTCTCCTCTTACTATATCAAAAGTATCATCTTCAAGGTCAAGTATCTTGTTGAAATCATTTAACAGGATCTTGCCCTCAAAGACATATGTTTTATCGTCAAGTTTCCTGTATAGTTCCTCATCCTCGTCGCTTTCGTCGGTAATTTCACCGACGATCTCTTCGAGGATGTCTTCCAGGGTTATGATTCCTGCTGTTCCTCCATATTCATCAATCACAACAGCCATGTGGATCTTCTTAACCTGGAACTCTTTCAGCAGGTCATTGATCTTCTTGGTTTCCGGCACAAAATATGGTGCCCTGAGAAGGGACTGCCATTTAAACGAATCGGAATTGTCCATATATGGAAGAAAATCCTTTGCATAGAGTATTCCTTTTACATTATCGAATGACTCTGAATAAACCGGGATCCTTGAAAATCCTGAGTTTATTATTACAGGAATTATCTTGCTGAATCCGGATTGGATATCAACAGCCGTGACATCAATGCGGGGGCACATTATGGCGCTGACATTTATATTTCCGAAATTTACGATCCCTTTAAGGATCTTTTCATCTTCGCTCAGATCATCAGATGTCAGCTCAAGTGCATCAGACAGGTCATCCATGCTGATATTCGACCGGTGCAGACCGGCTCGTTTTTTAACAAATGAAGAAGTAAGAATAAGCAGAGAGGTTACAGGACGGAATAACTTTTCAATAACTGCCAGAGGGAAAGCCATAAACAGAGCCATGGACACATTGTATCTTGTTGCATAGACCTTGGGTAATATCTCCCCGAATAAGAGCAACATGAAAGTAATTACGACTATTTCCATCAGGAATCCAAGAACCGGGCTTGAACTGAAGTCAAAAAGCCTGGCACTTATAAAAGCCGACAGTAATACTACCGCAATATTGACTGTGTTGTTGGCAACAAGAATAGTGCTCAGAAGTCTCTCGGGCTTATTAAAGAGGCTCAGGACTGACTGTGCTTTTTTGCCTTTATCGCTTTTGATTTTTTTAATATCGTCAGGGCTTAGTGAGAAGTATGCTACTTCTGAGCCTGACATAAGTGCCGAGCATAAAAGAAGGCATGCCAGTACAACAAATCCTATAATTATTTTATAATCAGGAGCATATATAATGACGCCTGAAAGGAATTCCACTACTGAATATGAATATCCAGGTTCCAATTGGACTTTTATTAATACGGTTTAAAAGGGAAGGTCATCTTCATTCTGTCCTTTACCCGGCCCGTGATTGAATGGTCCGCCTGATCCCGGGTCATCGTACTCAGTACTGCCTCTTTCAGTCCGGTTTTTGTTCGGATTTTCGCCAGGTACCTGGTAAGGAGGTGCCGGTTCATTAACCTCCGGTGAAGATCCGCCTCTTTTCTGAGAATCCGTCACGGAGTCTTCAGCCTGCCCCGAAAAACTGTTCTGTCCCTGTTTCTTTTCCATTACCATCATTGTATCGGCAAGGATCTCGGTAAAATATTTATTATTTCCGTCCTTGTCGACATATGAACGGGTTTTGATTTTTCCGATCACATAAACCTGGGTTCCTTTCCTGACCGTTTTTTCAGCAACTTCAGCCAGCGCACGCCATAAAACGATATTATGCCATTCCGTTGAGGTGATCGTCTCCCCCTGCTGATTTGTATAGGTTTCACTTGTAGCCAGCGGAAAGGTTGCTTTGGCAACACCTTTGTCAAAATACCTTATGACTGGATCTTTCCCGACGTTGCCCAATAATAAGACTTTATTGATTGACATGTAGTTATATAGTTAGTATTTTATGCAACAACAGACAGTAAAGTTAAGAAAAAAACCGCTTTTGACAACCGTTACTGATTACATAGGGTAAATCCAGCCTGTTTAACCCTCATTATAATTCCGGAAAACATGCTTAAAACAACTAGCCACCTTCACCCGAACAACTGATGCGTTCAGTCAGGAGGGCAGCAACAAACAACCGGCTACCCGGTTTAATTTTCTATTTCATTGTAATTAAGGCAATAATAAACAGCAAAAAAAAAATTAATTATATAAGTGTTTCAATTTAAATAAATAATATTTTTATATTTGCAGGGTTGAAAAAACGAATAATCAAAATAATATGTTGAATTTTAAATTACTAGAAAAATGACTAAAGCAGACATTGTTAATGAAATTGCCAAGAACACTGGTATTGAAAAGGTGACTGTACAGAAAACTGTAGAAGCCTTAATGGAAACCATAAAGCATTCAATGGTAACTGGTAATAACGTTTATCTCAGGGGTTTCGGAAGCTTTATCGTTAAGAAAAGAGCAAAGAAAACTGCAAGGAATATTTCAAAGAACACCACAATTATCATCCCTGCTCATAATATCCCTGCTTTTAAACCGGCTAAATCATTCATTACCAAGGTTAAATCGCACGTTAAGAAATAATCCTGTATGCCAAGCGGTAAAAAAAGAAAGAGACATAAGATGGCCACCCATAAACGGAAGAAACGTTTACGGAAGAACAGACATAAGAAGAAGTAGCAGACAGATCATAGGGTGGTCTTTACGATGATATATTAAACCTAAAGGTCCTGTGATCTTTAGGTTTATTGTATGTGGAGGTTGGAGATGACAGGTAGAAAATAAATTCAGATCATAAGAGGAAGTGGCAAACAAGGATCTGATCATTGATGTAAGTGATTCCGAGGTTTCGTTGGCGTTGCTGGAAGACAAGCAGTTAATTGAGTTAAACAAGGAAAAGCGAAATATAAAGTTTTCAGTCGGGGATATTTACCTTGGAAAGGTGAAGAAAATAATGCCCGGGCTGAATGCTGCTTTTGTTAATGTCGGTTACGAACGTGATGCATTTCTGCATTATCTGGATCTCGGAGCCCAGTTTAAGACTCAGCAAAAACATTATCTCACAGCGGTTCAGAAACAGGGACGGATTGTGCCTGTTCACAAATTCAAGCCTGAACCCGAAATCGAAAAGGATGGAAAAATAACTGATGTGCTCACTCAGGGACAAACGGTTATTGTACAGATCACCAAAGAGCCTATTTCTACAAAAGGACCCAGACTCGCATCCGAAATATCACTTGCCGGCAGGAATCTTGTCCTGATTCCTTACTCCGATAAGGTTTCCATTTCATCGAAAATTGAGAGCCCGGAGGAAAAAAACCGGCTTAAAACACTTCTTCAAAGCATCAAGCCCAGGAATTACGGGATAATCGTTAGAACGGCTGCTGAAGGCAAGAAGGTTGCAGTCCTTGATTCTGAGCTGAGAGAACTCGTAAGAAAATGGGAATCAGCGTTTTACACAATCAAAAAAGAGACAAAAGCACCCCGGCTCTTTATCGGTGAGATGAACAGGACAACAACAATCCTGCGGGATATGCTGAATGTCACCTTCAACAGTATACATATCAATGATCCTGCCTTTGCCGATGAAATCCGTCAGTATATAAAGGAAATAGCTCCGGAAAAAGCCAAAATAGTCAAACTCTATAAGGGAACCCTTCCTATATTCGATCATTTTGGCATTAATAAACAGATAAAAGCCCTGTTCGGTAAAACAGTCTCTTTTAAGCATGGAGCCTATCTGATCATAGAACATACTGAAGCTCTGCATGTTATCGATGTAAACAGCGGCAACCGCTCACGCTCCGGAAACGACCAGGAATCAAATGCCCTGGAAGTGAATATGGAAGCTGCAACAGAGATTGCCCGCCAGCTCAGGCTGAGGGATATGGGAGGAATAATCGTGATCGATTTTATCGATATGCTGACAAACGATAATAAGCAGATCCTTTATGACAGAATGAAGGAGATAATGTCAAACGACAGGACAAAGCATAATATCCTTCCGCTGACAAAATTCGGCCTGATGCAGATAACCAGGCAGAGAGTACGCCCTGTGATGAATATTGTGACCGATGAAATGTGCCCTGCATGCCAGGGTAAAGGTGAAACCAGGCCGGCAATATTGCTGACCGATGAACTGGAAAGGAACCTGGCATTTATTGTTGACAAGATAAAAACCAGAAGGCTGATACTGAACGCCCATCCATTCGTAGCTTCATACCTTAAAAAAGGAGTGTTCCCCGTCTGCCGCAGATGGAACTTCAAATACAGGATCAGCCTCAAGGTTCAGGCTGTAACATCATACCACATGCTCGAATACCATTTCTTCGACAGGTATGATAATGAGATAGATCTGGACTGAGGAGATTATTAAAAAGGATAACAGGGTGGTTTTTACTCCATTTAGACACCCTTATAACATTTCCATTCAATTTTTGTTATATGTTTATTATTTTTGAGACCGGTAATAAACAATTACATGCAACTGAAAAGAAATCTGCTTCTCATACCCACGGGCCTTCTGGCAGTCACCCTCCAGGCCCAGATCTTTGATCCTGTCACATGGGACTTTGGTTATGAAAAAAAGGGAGATAATCAGTATGATCTGGTCATCACTGCAACCATTGAAAAGGGCTCTCACATCTATTCAATGGATATTCCGGCGGGTGGACCCATCCCGACATCTATCCGTTTTGATACCATTCCTGGATATTCGCTTCAGGGTGATACATGGGAACCTGTTAAACCGGAGGAGTTGTTTGATGAAGCTTTCGGAATGAAGATTAAATCTTTCAGCGATAAAGCTGAATTCAGACAGAAGATCACCGGGAACACCGCGTCATTTACTGTTACCGGTGAAGTGAACTTTATGGCATGCAACAATGTCACATGTTCACCTCCAAAAGATGTGGAATTTGAAATAAGGATATCTGATATTGCTGTAAGTCAATTAGTTACCGAGGGAGGGGATTCAGGTCCGGTTCATGAGAAGAAAGGCTTACTGGGCTTTTTTCTCCTTTCAATGATTGCAGGCCTTGCCGGGATCCTTACACCCTGTGTTTTCCCGATGATCCCAATGACAGTCGCATTCTTTTCGCAGGGATCCGAAAACAGAAAGAAATCGATCCTTAAAGCTTTTATCTTCGGAATTTCCATTATACTGATCTATTCCTCGCTCGGCATTATTGTTTCGCTGACAAGTGCAGGTGCCGGTTTTGCGAATACCCTGAGCACGCATTGGATACCCAATATCATCTTTTTTGCCTTGTTCCTTCTTTTCGCAATATCATTTTTTGGCGCCTTTGAGATCATCCTTCCCAATAAATGGATTGCGGGAGCTGATTCAAAAGTAGATAAAGGCGGAATGATCGCAGCATTTTTCCTGGGACTCACAACCGTAATAATCTCTTTTTCCTGCACAGGGCCTATAGTAGGAGCTCTCCTGGTAGAAGCTGCCAGCGGTGATGTTCTGAGACCAACGGTCGGAATGTTTGGATTTGGACTCGCATTTGCTCTTCCATTCACATTATTCGCACTTTTCCCGTCAGTCATATCAAAAATGCCAAAATCAGGCGGATGGCTCAACTCAGTTAAGGTTGTCCTGGGTTTCATTATGCTGGCTTTCAGCATGAAATTCCTTTTGACTATCGACAGCGTTTACTCAATAGGAATGCTTTCAAGAGATATCTTCCTTGCAATATGGATAGTATTGTCTGCATTGCTTGGTCTTTACCTGATGGGCAAGATAAAATTTGCTCACGACAGTGATCTCACTAGTATTGGGACATTCAGATTATTTCTCATCATTGCCGTGTTTGCTTTCATGATTTATTTAGTAACCGGACTGTTTGGTGCTCCGCTTAAAGGATTATCTTCTCTTCTGCCGTCGCAGGAGACATCATGGTTCTATAAACGGCAAATGCTTACTGAGGATAAACCAGGTTCCTCTTCAGCCTTTCAGATTTCCGTTAAAAGTGAGCTTTGTTCGGAACCAAAGTACGGGGATCTCTTAAGGATGCCGCTTGGGCTTACAGGATATTTTGATTATGAGCAGGGCATGGCCTGTGCAAGGGAACAGGGCAAACCAGCACTTATTGATTTCAAGGGTCATGCCTGTGCAAATTGCAAGGTGATGGAAGCAAAGGTCTGGGCAGATCCTGAAATTCTGAAAAGGCTCAGAGAAAATTTCGTAATCATATCGCTTTATGCTGATGACAGGACTCAACTTCCGGAAAGCGAATGGATTACATCCAGGGTTGACGGTAAGGTAAAGAAGACTATCGGAAAGATCAATGAAGATCTTGAGATATCAAAGTTTAAAACAAACGCTCTTCCGCTATATGTGATTACCGATCATGAGGGGAATCCGATGAATAAGCCGATGCCCACAAACCTTAATGTTGAGGAGTACAAAAAATGGCTCGATGAAGGTTTCGCAAAATTTAATGGTAAGTAATTCTCCCTTTTTAAACTAAATGTACTCACCCCCTTAATCCCCTCCGAGGCTTCGCTCGGAGCAGGCTCTCTCTGCTCCGCAAAGAGGGGGAAAAGTATTTTTGTTAATTGCAGATATTCAATGATTTATGGCTAAACACGCCCCCTTCTTTGCTTTAGCAGAGAAGGGGGATGGGGGGATGAGTACATGAAAGTAATTTTCTAAAATTTCCCTAATTTCAGTGTAACTGTATAGCTCAGTGTTCTGAGTGATTCCACATCTATGCTGTATGATCCCGGTAATCCGACATTGAATGGTGTCGGTAGTCTGTAGGAGGCTCCTACGCCGAGTCGCAGGAATCTTGTCAGGTTGAGTTCCAGTTCTGCTGAAGGTTCAATAAGCAGGAATGCCTTTGAATCTTCAAGGAAATTCTCATTAAACTCATTGTCAGTTGAAATAAAAGAGATACCCCCAAATCCGAGCAGAACCGGGAAAGATAAGTGTATCGGGAAACGGGGCAGCAAAATTGGCTCAATATACAGACCGCCGTATCCTCCTGTAAGGAAAACATCCCTGTCTATAGATGGCTCATAATGAAATTCGTTCATGAAACCGGTCGCTCCCATGCCAATCCCCAGTGAATGGCTTGCCATCCATGAGAATCTTCCGCCGAACAGGATTGCATCCATATCGTTGATGTTTGAGTAACCTACTGAAAATGAACAGTATCCGCCTCCACCTCTGTCATGACCCAGCAGTGTTTTCATCTCCCGGCTTTTATAGTATTGAAATTCAGGTTCTTCCTGTGAGAAAGAAATCAGGGAAACCAGCAAAAGGATTGAAGTCATCAATATTATCTTTTTCATCATGGAATACTTTATATTATTACACTAAAAAACATAAGAAACTGATATGCCGACATCAACCGGCATTACTTTCACAAAAGCAGGTATCGACAATTCAACGTATGGTTTGACGTTGACACTGATAATGAGAGGGATATCCCTGAACCTGTATTCGGCTGCAGCCCACCCGTCGGCACCGATCACCGGACAGAACCTGTCACCATCGAAGTTATATCGTTCACCGAAGAAACTTATGTGATCTGTCACAATAAATCCTCCGTGTCCTCCATATCCCCATGCAAAATAAAGATCAGGCGAGATCTCAGCAATTACTGTTTCATAAATGATCCTCAGAACTGTAATCTGTATCCCGTTATTATTGAATCCGAGCATTGCATTATAGTCTATCGCACCATTGCCGGCCACTGCGGGTACCTGGATAAAAATCCCTCCCCTGAAACCGGTCCGGACTCCCGCTTGCCTGTATGATCCCTGACCTGAAATTTCAGCCGGTAATAAAATGATGACTGTAATAATGAAAATGTACAATTTCTTCATATTTATTTGCTATTTTATTTTTATAATCCTCCCTGAACCTGAGATTGTCTGTTCTATTTCGGGATCCCCCTTCACGTAAATATTACCGCTTCCGGAAATGAGCGCGTTCAGATAATTTTCTATATTCGTGTAGGCGCTCCCTGAGCCTGAAATTATTACCGAAGCAGTTTTTGTGACCATATCGCCGCCGTAAATATTGCCGCTTCCTGTTATTTTCATATGGGAAGTTTCGCAATCACCGGCGACAGATGTGTTGCCGGATCCTGAAATTGTCAAGTCAGTATTCAGGCACAATAGGGTACGAACGTCAATATCACCTGAACCTGAGACTTTTGTTTCAAGATCATCACAATCAATAAATTCAACGGACATATCACCTGATCCGCTATTTTTAAGCAAAACGGTTTCTCCGGTCATCGTGTCCGCAATAAATGATCCTGATCCTGAATTGACAGCTTTGTTCAGAAGGGGAGAGGACACCATGACAACCGGCTGTTCATTATAGTCAAGGCAAATTGTTGCCGGGCTGGTGCTGATCTCAAGACAATCGTCATAGACATTTGTTTCGATGTAGTTCATAATATTCTGCTCAGCACTTATGGTAATTCCAAATGTGTCAGCCTGTTTATAAATTACATCAAAAGAGGTTGAATTTTTGATCTGATCAAAAAAAGTGACCCTGCGGGTTTCTTGGATAACGATCCGGTCACCTTCCACGCACAGCAGATTCTTCAGACAGGAATTACAGGTTATAAGGCATATTCCTGTAAATAAAAAGATAAACCTGGTTTTCATTTTAAAAATTTAATGATCATTTTGTATAAGGACACGGAAAATTTAACGCAGTTGCACATCCTGAAATTATTTTAAGTAAATATTTCCTCTGGTTGCATCAATCATCACTTTAATATTGCCGGGATTTCTGCCTACCGTGCCAAAAGTCATGTACTCTTTCTTATCTTCACTCATTACCTTCTTTTCAAGCTTCGCTTCATTTTCGGGAAGAACGAGGAATGTATTTATATGCCTGATATCCAGGTTGTAGGATACTGACTTGTCAAATGTAAGACTTATATCTGTATAACCTGAATTTATGGTCACCATCTCAATCCCCTTACTGATAAATTTAGTATCCAGATCGCCGTATTTTGTGATCACGTTGATCTCTTTTTGCAGCTCATCAATCCGAAAATCAGAGAAATATGAATTGCCTCTCAGGGAGCTTACCGTACCTAAAAAGAATTCATCTCTTCTAGATTCGGTATTTAAGTTCCCGGTTTTTTCAAGATAGAATTTTGATGAGACTGAAGTTATTGAGAGATCCCCGGATTCATCTATTTCAACCTCGCAAAATGATGTATTCAGACGGCCCCTGTTAATCTTATTTACAGTTGCATCGCAGAATACCAGGTCTAAACCGATCGCCTCATTGAGCATATTTGCCTTAAAAGATCCGTTTGAAAGGTTAAGGGAAAGATTACCGGTATTGTTTTCCATATAAACATCGCCATACTTGTTTGTGATCCTCATATCAAGGTATTCAGGGGCATTGACGAAGTAATTGATCTGGATCCTTGATTCATAAGGTATCAGCTTGCTGGTCAATCCTTTGAAACTTTCAAACAGCATGGTTATATTCTGTGTGAAGCTGGTATGAGCCCTTACCAGGTAGCTTGTTCCGGATATGTTCACATCAACCCCCCGGAACATCTTATCCAGTCTGCCAAGATCTGATGAAAAAGCTTCAACTTCAACTCTTATCTCAACAGAATCTTTATTCCATGAAGCGATATGGATAGTCCCGTATTTATTGTCCATTTCAAGAGTCATATCTTTGTTGACGGGCATGGTTTCCCGGAAAGTCTTCTTTTCAGAAAATGCCTGTCCGATAAGCAATTCTGCCGGCAGGAGGAACGTAACAGCAAGAATTAATAATCTATATCGCATTTTCATCGGTTTTTTCTGAATTGTTTTCATTTTGCCTTAATATATCAAGCATATCTTCCAGGATATGTGTTTTTATCCTGTAATTGTTTATCAGAGCTTCAATAACTTCCTGGTTGTCAACATTATCCCTGAGATCTTTCCTGATATCTGCACAGATGCTGTCAATCTGTGACATATCGTTCAGCAGCTCTTTTTCAATATCGGGATATCCTGTAAGCAAAGGCGTTGCCTCATTGTACAGGTCGTTGATAAGGTTATTATAATAGATTTCACTTTCGACAAGTTCAGGATTGGTTTTCATAAGAAACATACCGGCATCTCTTTTACTAAATACATAATTCTCCCTTTCCCTGGCTATATAGAAAAGTACTGCTGTTGTAAGCATTACAACTATCATAGCTGCAGCGGAGAACCATCTTACAAGCTCACGTCTTCCTTTATGCATGTCTTTCCTGATCCCTTTCCATACTTCGGGTGACGGATCATATTTATCCAGTCCTTCCCTGTTTTCCCTGATATATTCTTCCAGCCTATCCATAGTTTTAAGTTTTTGACAGAATAGTTCTTAGTTTTTCTTTTGCACGGGAGTATTGTGATTTTGAAGTTGATTCGGATATCCCCATGATCTGGGATATTTCAGTATGATCGTATCCTTCAAGCAGGTAAAGTGTCAGTATGATCCTGTATCCATCGGGGAGTTGTTCTATACCCCTGAATATTTTATTTGTATCGTAAGCAATTTCCGTCTCTTCTTCCTCAGCAACAGCCGGAAGCGTCTCATAATAAACGAGATCTGTCTTCTTCTTCCTGAGCTGGTTTATGCACCGGTTCATGAGTATGCTCTTCAGCCATGCGCCGAAGGTTGATTCAAACCTGAAGGATCCGATATTCCTGAAACATTCCGTGAATGTTTCCTGCAGGATATCTTCTGCATCCTCCCTGTTGTTCATCATCCTGTATGCCAGGTTATACATCGCTTTTGAATATTGTTTATAAAGCATAAACTGTGCTTTAGTGCTTCCTTTTTTACATTCCTCAATCAAGGGAGCATGAATATTGAAATCTGAACGGTTCACTTTAACTGCTTACCTGGTTATAAAGACAACATGATGATTTAAGGGTTGCACTGTTTTGGTGAAATGCCAGTAATTTTTTTTCTTACCGGCAGTGCAATGAAAACATAAGCCAGTATTAAAACGCTTAATACTGCAGAAAAGCGCATTAAATAATCACCATATTTAACATATGGCGTCAGGGAAGTCTCAGAACTTATATTACCACTGAGAATGTCTTCGGTCCACCACTGAGTTTCCTGTGTCCGTTTGCCACGGATGTCAATAATACATGAGATTCCCGTGTTTGCTGCCCTGGCAACAGGTCTTCGCGTCTCAATGGCCCTTATTGAAGCATATGACAGATGCTGTTTGTACCCGGAAGTGTTTTTCCACCATCCGTCATTTGTGATAATAAATAATGTATTTGCTCCTTTCCTGACATAATCAGCTACATAGTTTCCGAAAACGGACTCGTAGCATATTATCGGGGCCGCAACCTGTCCTGTGTAAGGATGTTCAAAGCATGCCCTTTCCTTCTGGATTCCGTAGCCCCATTTCGTACCACCAAGGTAAGGGACAATTATGTTTATGAGATTTCCCAGGCCTGCAGAGAACTGCATTTCTATGCCCGGTACCAGCTTTGACTTGTGATAAATACCCCTGACTCCTGCGGAATCAATCATAAATGCAGAATTGAAATGGTCATAAAAGTAACCTGAAGAGTCGATCTTCCTGGCGGAATTAGAAGGCGGTTCCTTTGCCGGAGGATACAATCTGAAGCTTACCAGTCCTGAAACTATGCTTATCCCTGGATTTTGCCCTGCAAATTCCCTTAGATCCATAATATATTTATTACTATCCATATCCTGCTCATTTACAGGATCATCCACCGTTGTTTCAGGGGTTAGCAGCCATGAGGTATTCTCAGTAATGCTGCCCGCTGCCATATAAAGTGTCTTTCTCAACTGATCTTCAAAAGGAACAGTAAATTTTTCGGTGTACGGATCAATATTGGGTTGAATTATCACCACTTCAGTTTCTTCAGTGCCGCTCTGTCTGACTGTATAAAACCTTGTTATTGAAATAATTGACGGGAGAATGATCACGGTGAGCCATATCCATAGATATGTCCGGCGGCCTTCTTTCCGGCTGAAGCAGTTTATAAGGAAAATAGCCAGGAAAAGGTTTGACAGCAGGATCCACAGAGTACCTCCGGAAACCCCGGTAGCTTCGTACCATTGAATGAAAAGAATATCTTTTGCCAGACCATTGCCAAGGTTAATCCATGGTGAAAGCAGTGCAAAGCTGAGAGAAAGAAGTTCAAAGGCAAGCCAGAACGAAATAACTGCTATTGATGCGGTTAAAGTTCCGGTCTTCATTCTTACAATATGTGCAAGCCACATGGTAAAAGCCATAAAGAACGACATGCCGGTTATTACAGTAATGACTGCAGGGATGCTTGCTGCCCTTACCCAGCCTACTGTCATACTATTAAATATAAGTATACCCGGGAGGATATAGATAAAGAAAGCATTCGGATTGTACCTTCCGGGATTTTCGAAAATATGATTTTCAATAAGGAAAAAGGGAACGAATGCCACAAGCAGGATCAGTCCCGGGAACCAGTTTGTCCAGGCAAGTCCGGCCAGGATCCCGCCGCTGACAGAAAGAGCCAGGAGATGATACCTGTTCATTTCAGGCTGATTTTAAATTTTTTCAGTATAGCCGGACGGTTGATAAGGTAGACCCCGGCAAGTATCAAAAATACTGAGATAAGCATTGATGATGTAAGGCGCTCATTATCTGACAGACCCCATACTGTAGCAACGACCGGGATAAAATAGGTTACCATGGATGCAAAAACCGGGGATGTATCCTGTATCAACCGGTAAAAGAGTACCAGGGCGATGGCACTTCCAAAGATTGAAAGCACCGCAATATACCCGAAATTCCTTATCCAGTATTCAGTTTCCAGTGGTGCCTTCAGGTCAGTAAGCAGGAGGAGGGTAAGGGCAAAAGGCCCCAGGATAAAAAATGCCAGTGAGGTGATTTCCAGTCCGTTAAGACCCCGGACTTTGCTGACTTCATTTGAGCTGATCCCATATAGAAGAGTCGCCAGAACTACAAAAAGCCCATAATAATTAAAAGTAAAAGAACCGCTGTAAAGGAGTCCTGCGGCACCTATCAGACCAAGGAATACTCCGGTAATCTGAGCCCTTATCACCTTCCTGTTGTACATAATTATTCCCATTATCAGGGTAAATACAGGGCTTAATGAATTTAACATTCCTGCTACCGAGCTGTCGATTCTGGTCTGTGCCAGGGGAAAAAGGAAAGCCGGAATTCCGCTCCCGAAGAAACCTATGATAAGGATCGAAAGAAGGTTCTCCCTGGAAAGCTTGTGCAAACTGCGCAGAGCCAGTGGTAACAGACAGAGAAATGAGATCAGTATCCTCAGGGCAGCGACCTGGTATGTTGAAAAGGATTCAAGTCCTTTCTTCATTAATATATAGCTGGTCCCCCATATCAGCGACAGGATTGCCAGTACCAGCCAGTGCCATAATTTTCTTCCTTCTGCCATATTCAATAAATCCTCAAAATTAACAGAAGAAGTGAGAGCCTGGTTTTATTTTATATTCTTTTTGGTTATTTGGGATGTTCACCACTCTAAAACGTCAGTTCATCCATTTTTTTCAGTCACTTATGAAAATGAGTAAAAATAATGTTGCTTTTTGAAAAAAATTAACATATTTTTACACGTAGTAACCGATAAACAGATAAATAGATCCCTGAATGAAAAGGTACATCCTCATTTTCTGCACTGCACTGTTAGCTCTGTCACTCAGCGGACAGAGGCAGGAAGTGATTGCCAGCGCCGGCGGGTATAATGCTGCCGGGGGCATATCAATAAGCTGGACCCTGGGAGAGACAATTATACCGACGTTCAAGGCTGCAGATAATTCACTTATTCTGACTCATGGATTTCAGCAGCAGCTGATTGTAACGACTATTGAGGAGAATCTCTTTGAGCTGGTTAATGTCACAGTTTACCCCAATCCGGCCAGCGAAATTCTTAATATAAGGTTTGAAGTGCCTCTTGACGGGGAAGTTGACCTCTATCTCCTGAGCCAGAAGGGAAGCCTTGTTCGGGTTGATATTATTGAAGCGGCAACTGTTGAAAAACAGATAAATATGCAGAATTTGCCTGCCGGAGTTTATTTCCTGAGACTTATTAAAGGTAAATTAAGTAACGTATATAAAGTTGTAAAACTTTAAGGAAGCTTTTACTGTCCAAAAGCAATTTTTCCATTCTTTTCATGGCTGCCCCGACCTTCAAAGTCGGGGCTTTTTTTATAGAACCGTTAACCGTCAGCTGAAGCTGACGGCAATTGATGGTAACAATAAGAGTTACACTTGTTTCTTTGACGAAACCGTCGTGAGCTTTTCTACACCGGCTCTGAAGGAGCCTTATTTGAATAACCCCCGGTAACAACCGGGGGTAAGAGGACTATACAGCCCGTGCAGCTCCGAAGGAGCTGAATATGAGATTATTAAGCCCCTTCAGGGCTTTAACTTTGATAGTTGTACACTACCCCCTGTTGAAGCCGGGGGTTATTACATTAAGCCATATTCATGGCTTCGTGGGGAAGTCTTCATTTTACCATTCTTTTCATGGCTGCCCCGACATTCAAAGTCGGGGTTTTTTTTGTCACGCCCTTTCAGGGCTTACTATAGGGGGAGGAGGCATTTCCCCCGGCTTCACCGGGGATTATTAAAATTAAGCCACTTCGTGGCTGATAAACATTAATAATTCAAAGTTTTTTCAACAGCTCCTATTAAAATAATACCAGTATGTGGCAGATAAACACGGCCAAGTCAATACTTTTTGAAATGAGCAGTAACGAACAGAAAGTTAAACTGGGACTATTTATGTGTTTGAAGACCGGGGAACAGTATGGTTGATTACACAGGAGACTGGCTCTGAAGGAGCCATATTTGAATAACCTCCGGTGCAACCGGAGGTAAGAGGACTATATACACTATGCAGCTCTGAAGGAGCTGAATATAATATCATACTTACTGCAAAGCTGCCCCTGACGACAATGTCGGGGGCTTTTGTTTTTGATAATCTATGATATATTCTGTTACCGTTGGCTTTAGCCAACGGTTTGCAGCCTTGTGTTATACTCAGGGCTTTAGCCCAAATATATTATTGGACTAAAGTCCTGAAGAAAGGGTGAGAGCCTGTTAACCGTCAGCTGAAGCTGACGGCAATTGATTGTAACAATAAGAGTTACACTTATTTCTTTGATGAAGCCGTCGGGGCTTTTTTTGTCACGCCCCTTTAGAGCTGTAAGACTGTGAGCAGGGTTTTTCACCCCCGGTGACAACCGGAGGTAAGAGGACTATATACACCATGCAGCTCTGAAGGAGCTGAATATGAGATTATTAAGCCCCTTAAGGTCTTATAATCAGGAGAGTTTACACTACACCCGACTGAAGCCGGTGGTAATTTACATTAAGCTACATTCGTGGCTCAAACAGCAATCCTGATTTATATTATGATAAACAACATAAATCAGATTTTTATTACACAATTCCTCCATCCTTTTCGTGGCTGCCCCTGACTCACACGTCAGGGGGCTTTCGCTATTAATACCCTGTTATTTATTTTATAGACATTTATCGCAGGAAAAGAAACAGAAAAAGGAAGTTCCAGGGTATTTTTCTTGATCTCAATGAGACCAAGACTAACCGGGAAGATAAACTTAGTGTACTTTTATTGAGTTTTCAAGTATATCAACAAAACATCAGATATCGTGTGCGTTACGTGCAGCACCTATTGTATTTTTTCGTCATTACGGTAAACAATATTAATCATGTTCCAGCATACCTTATTACTTATCCTAAGAAACATCAAACGAAATAAAACATCGTTTTTCATCAATTTGATTGGTCTGTCTACCGGTCTGGCCTGTGCATTATTGATTTACCTGTGGGTGTCTGATGAATTAAACTTTGATAAGTTTCACGAAAAAGATAGTCAACTCTTTGTTGTGATGCAGAACATTCAAATGACAGAAGGAATTGCCACACTGAATGTAACACCGGGACCTTTGGCGGCGATCCTGGCTGATGAAATGCCTGAAGTAGAATATGCAACAAGTGTTTTTGAAATCCATTTGCAGGGGAAACCAAATATATCATTTGAAGAAAAAAAAATAAAGGCAAACTGTATATTCGCCGGAAAAGATTTTTTTAATATTTTTTCCTTTAATCTTATAGAGGGAGACGCAAACCTCTTATTTACAGACAGAAACTCTATTGTTATATCAGAAGAGGTGGCAATGAAATTATTTCACTCGTCTTCAAATGTCGTTGGTAAAACAATAGACTTTCAAAAGGAGAAACAGTTTATGGTTTCTGGTGTTTTTAAAGTTGTCCCCTCCAATTCCTCCTTACAATTTGATTTTGTATTATCTGATAAAATACTTATAGAAAAATATCCGTCAATTGATAATTGGGGAAACAATCAACCTTCTACTTATGTGCTTTTAAAAAAAGGTACCAACGTTAATCAATTCAATGATAAAATTGCCCGGTTAATTGAACGTAAATGCGGAGAATCTAATCGTATTTTGTTTCTAAAACCATATTCGGACAATTACTTATACGGCACCTATAAAAATGGAGTTCAGGCAGGAGGCAGAATAGAGTATGTAAGACTATTTTCCATCATTGCTGTTTTTATCCTTGTAATTGCCTGTATTAATTTTATGAATTTGTCCACTGCAAGGGCTTCAAGAAGAATTAAGGAGATTGTGATGGAAAAGGCATTAGGAGCCAGCCGGAGATCACTTACTTTTCAATACCTCGCGGAATCAATATTGATGGCTTTTTTATCCCTGTTCATAGCCATATTATTAATTAAGCTTCTCCTGCCCCAGTTCAATGAAATTACAGGAAAGCATATGATAGTGAACTTTAATTCATTCCAAATTTTAGTTTTTTTTGGTATCACTTTGATTACCGGGCTGATTGCTGGTAGCTATCCTGCACTATATCTCTCATCTTTTAACCCGGTAACTGTATTAAGAGGGAAGTTCCCTGGTTCAAAAGGGGAACTTTGGACTCGGAAAGGATTGGTGGTATTTCAATTTGTGCTGTCAGGAATTTTAATTGTATTTGTTCTGGTTGTTTACAAACAAATTGAATTTATAAAAAACAAAGATTTAGGGTTCAATAAAGAGAATATATTGTATTTTGATATTGAGGGCAGAGTTGCAGAAAATTGGGATGCCTTTCTTTCAGAAATAAAAAACATTCCGGGAATAATAAATGCATCCAGCAGTGCATTTAATATTATAGGTAAACATAATATTACCGGAAGTGTTAATTGGGAAGGTAAAAATCCGGATGATAAAATCGATTTTCATATGCAGCTTGTCAACTATGACTTTATTGAAACGCTGGGCATTGAATTAAAAGAAGGGCGGGCTTTCTCCAAAGATTTCGGTTCTGACAATGCAAAAATCATCTGTAATGAAACTGCAGTTAATATTATGGGATTAAAAGATCCTGTTGGTAAAGTAATAAACCTTTGGGGCGAAAACCGACACATTGTTGGTGTGACTAAGGACTTTCATTTTGAATCTTTCTATAAAAAGATAAATCCATTGTTATTCATATTAGTGCCTCCTTCTCGGAATCTGAAAATTATGGTTAAAATTAAAAGCGGAACAGAAAGAGAGACTATAAACAAACTCGGAGAGTTCTATGAGGACTATAATCCCGGATTTGTTTTTGAATATAAATTTCTCGATGAAGATTATCAGGCTCAATATGATGCTGAAAAAAGGATTGGAATTTTATCCCGATATTTTGCCGGACTTGCCATCATGATATCATGTCTGGGATTATTTGGCATGGCTGCTTTTTCCGCTGAAAGAAGGACTAAGGAAATCGGTATCCGTAAGGTGTTTGGTTCAAGTGCAATTCGGATTGTTTATCTGTTAACCAGTGATTTTACCATACTTGTAATCACATCGTTATTAATTTCTTTACCACTAAGCTATTTAATTACTAAAAACTGGTTAAGCGAATTTGAATACAGGATACAATTGGAATGGTGGTATTTTGTTGTATCAGGGCTTATAGCTTTAATTTTAACATGGGTTACAGTTGGAACACTTGCACTAAAAATGACAAATATTAGTCCGGCAGAATGTTTGAGGGAAGAATAGATAAAGCAATTTTTCCATTCTTTTCATAGCTGCTCCGACCTTCAAAGTCGGGGCTTTTTTTTGTCACGCCCCTTCAGGGCTTACTATGGTGGGAGGAGGCATTTCCCCCGGCTTCACCGGGGGTTATTAAAATTAAGCCACTTCGTGGCTGATAAACATAAACAATTCAAAGCTTTTTTCAACAGCTCCTATTAAAATAATGCCAGTATGTAGCTGATAAACACGGGGAGGTCAATACTATTTGAAATGATCAGTAACGAATAGAAGGTTAAACTGGGACTAATTATGTGTTTGAAGACCGGTTAACAGTAGGATTGATTACACCGGAAACCGGCTCTGAAAGAGCCATATTTGAATAACCTCCGGTGCAACCGGAGGTAAGAGGACTATATACACCATGCAGCTCTGAAGGAGCTGAAAATAATATCATACTTACTTAGAAGCTGCCCCTGACAACAACGTCGGGGACTTTTTTATACAATAATCAGTTTTTCATATGAGATACTATTTCCTATTCCTGAATTCCCGGTTCATGTCTGTAATACCGTGTAAATGAACTACATAAATGGTATAAAAATAAATTTGTTTCTGTTTTATTATTATCAAATTTAATTATACCTTTATAATTAGAATCAAAAAAGACAAGGGAAATTTCTCTTATAACATAATAATCGGATTCTTATAGTTGACACAATTCTCGAAAATCATGGAAGGATACATTCAATGTATTTCATTTCATATTATTTGTTTTCACAAGTATTTATATCTATAATAAAACAGAACAGGATCATGAAGAAACTCACAATTACGTTTATCTTATTCTGCATCTTCAGCATTGGAATGCTGAAAGCACAAAGCACCATTCCTGCATCGGGCGGAAATGCAACAGGGGGCGGCGGCTCCGCGAGCTACACTGTCGGTCAGATCGTGTATACAACAAACACAGGATTAAACGGCTCTGAAGCGCAGGGTGTACAGCAGCCATATGAAATTTCAGTAATAACGGCTATTAAAGAGGCCGGGGGCATATCACTGGAATTTGTAGCATATCCTAATCCTGCAAGTGACTTCATAAAACTTAAAATTGAGAACTATGAAGCCGGAAACCTCACATATCGACTTTATGATCTTAACGGTATTCTGTTACAATCCAAGAAAGTTGAAGGAGAGGAGACTACGATTCAAATGAATGCGCTTTTACCTTCAATATATTTTTTGAAGGTGTACGATAGAGACATAGAAATCATTACGTACAAAATAATCAAGAATTGATTGATGTGGTGATGTGGTGATGAGCAGATGAGATGATGTGATGATGAGCAGATGAGATAATGATGATGTGGTGATGTGATAATTATAGTAAAAAGCTAATATACAGCATAATAACAAAAATGAAAAATAAGATCAGGAAAGATTAAATATTTATATTATGATCCGTACTTACAGAAATCTCAGACTAGTGTTAATCATCACATTAGCTCATCTGCTAATCAGCTCATCATTTGCTCAGACTCCTCCGCAGAAGATGAGCTACCAGGCAGTGATCCGGGATGCAACCAACGAACTTGTTACAACCCAGGTTGGAATACAGATAAGTATAATACAAGGTACTGTTGATGGCACGGTTGTTTACAGCGAGACCCAGACTCCAACACCCAATCTCAACGGGCTTATAACAATTGAAATTGGCAGTGGGACTATTGTTAGTGGCGATTTTGCAACAATTGACTGGGCTGAAGATCCTTATTTTATTAAAACCGAAACCGATCCGGCAGGAGGAATTAATTACATAATCTCCGGAACAAGCCAGTTATTGAGCGTGCCATATGCCTTTCATGCTAATACTGTTCAGAATGAAATTCAGGACCTTTCACAAGTACTTTCACAAGGGACAAATGCAGATAATAATCAGGTAGTAAATGTATCACAACTGGGAATTGGGACTGCAACTCCGGAGGGTCAGCTTCATTTGAGATCCACAACAGATATAACAGTTCTGCTTGAGGCTGATATTGATAATTCCGGGGAAAATGAGAATCCCAGGATTGCAATGAGACAGTCAGGTGGTCTGGTGGAAGGAGGTTTGGGATTTGCCGGTGATCCCGGATCCGTTTATGCAGGCTCGAATGCAAATGCTATGTATTTGATCAATAACTATAATTCTGATCTTCAGCTTGGAACAGATAATACCTCTCGTATTACAATAACAAATAATGGCACTATTGATGTGGAAGGCAATACCATAACAAATACCGCCAACCCGGTTAATTCAACAGATGCTGTAACAAAATCTTATTTTGATAACTTAATAAAAAAGTATATTGATATTCTTACAAGGGTATCAGATCCCGCTGATCTTTTGGCTGAAGGGATAAGCGTTGCTACCCTTGTTACTTCAGGAGTTACTGTTTCCAGACTTCTTTCATCAGGAGTAACTCCTTCCGAACTCTTTAATGCAAAGGTAGGAGTCGGGACCTTGGAACAAAATGGAGTCACAGAGCAGGCCTTGACGGATGCCGGGCTAATAGGTACGCTCACAGATGTTGATGGTAATGTTTATAAATGGGTGAAAATCGGCACACAGGCATGGATGGCTGAAAACCTGAAAACCACGAGATATAATGATAACACACAAATACCTTTAGTGACAGTTGCATCAGAATGGGGAGGATTGACTACACCTGCATACTGCTGGTATAATAATGATGAAAATGCAAACAAAGCCACTTACGGAGCCCTCTACAATTGGTTTGTACTTGATCCTTTAACCAACGGCAACAAAAACGTATGCCCCATAGGCTGGCATGTACCTACTGATAATGAATTGGCAACTTTAACAGACTATCTTGAAGGATTAAGCGGGGCAGGAGGTAAACTGAAAGAAACCGGTTTGACCCATTGGAAAAGCCCAAATCCGGCAACCAATGAAAGTGGTTTTACCGCTTTGCCGGGTGGCCTACGTGGTAAAAGCAGCAGCATCTGGAAATTTGGACTTATCGGATACTATAGTGGGTTGTGGATGGGAACAGAAACTAGTGCAGAGAATAGTAGGTCCATTGGCATTTATTACACTAATAGTGGTTTGACTTTGTCAAGTTATGAGAAAAAGTCTGGACTGACGGTTCGCTGTTTGAAAGATTAGATTATTTGATGTAGTGATGTGGTGATGTGACTGTGAGATGATTATGGTAAAAAGCTAACAGGCAGCATAATAAATAAATGAAAAACAGATAATAACAATTGAATTTCAAAAAGATGAATTTGGAAATCTATAATTTAAAGAATCAGCTCATCAGCAAATCAGCTCATTTGCTTATCATTTTGCTAATCACTACATCAGTATTCAGTCAAAGTCCGCAGCTCATGAGCTACCAGGCAGTGATCCGCGATGCAACCGGCCATCTTGTAACAACCCAGGTTGGAATGAGAATAAGTATACTGCAAGGTGCCTTTGATGGAGACCCTGTTTACACTGAAACACATTTTCCACTGCCCAATGAAAATGGAATAGTGACTGTTGAGATTGGTTCAGGTACAACAACAGATGATTTTGCATCTATCGACTGGGTAACCGGAATATATTTTATTAAAACCGAAACCGACATAAACCCGGGAGACGGATCAAATTATACCATTATTGCGGCAAGCCAGTTGCTGAGTGTTCCATTTGCCTTACATGCTAATACGGTAACCTATGAAATGCAAAACCTTTCGGATGTATTGTTACAAGGAACAGATGCAGGCGATAAAGCAATAGTAAATGTTTCAAAACTGGGAGTTGGAACATCAATGCCGGAAGATCAGATTCATTTTAAGTCAACCTCAGGTATTACGGTTCTTCTTGAGGCAGATAGTGATAATTCTGGAGTAGAAGACAATCCGAGGATCAAATTTGTACAGGACGGAGGAATAGTTTCAGGAGGATTGGGATTTACCGGTACTGCCGGAGGTATATATTCCGGTTCAAATTCAAATGCCATGTATTTTGTAAATGACTATAATTCTAGCCTGCAGCTTGGAACAAATAACATATCGCGGATTACGGTAAATGAAAATGGTACTGTTGATGTGGGGAATAATCCTTTAACAAATCTGGCTGATCCTATTGATTTTCAGGATGTTGTTACGAAGAGTTATGTTGATGAATATAAAGCAATTATTAATGCTCTTGTCAGGTTGTCTGATCCGCTTGATCTCTTGGCGGAAGGGACAAGTATTTCCGAACTTCTTGAAGCAGGAGTTACTGTTTCCGATCTCCTTATCGCCGGAGTATCTGTTTCCGAACTCTATGCAGGCGGGATAAGTGTTTCTGATCTTCTTGCTGAGGGACTTACTGTTTCCGACCTCCTTGCTGGCGGAATAAGTATTTCCAACCTTTTTAATGGAGGAGTTACTGTTTCTGAACTGCATGCAGCCGGTCTAACTGCTTTCGAGCTCTTTGCAGGGGGTATAAGTGTTTACGAACTTCTTGCGGAAGAATTTACTGTTCCCGAACTTTTAACAGCCGGACTAAGTATTTCCGACCTGTTTGCTGGAGGAGTTACTATTTCAGAACTCCTTGCAGCCGGAGTAACTATTCTCGAACTTTTTAATGCAAATATCGGAGTAGGTACTATGGAACAAAATGGAGTTACAGAGCAAGCTTTAATCGATGCCGGATTAATTGGAACTCTGACGGATATTGAGGGCAATGAGTATAAATGGGTGAAGATTGGCACACAGGTATGGATGGCTGAAAATCTTAAAACAACCAAATACAATGATAACACGGACATACCTTTAGTAACTGTCAATACAACCTGGGCAAGTTCAAATACTTCTGCTTATTGTTGGTATAATAATGATGAAGCTGTAAACAAAGACACATACGGCGCACTCTACAATTGGTGGGTTGTTAATACTGAAATAAATGGCAACAAAAATGTTTGTCCTGCTGGCTGGCATGTACCTACAGCTGCTGAGTGGACAACCTTAACAGACTTTCTGGGAGGTAATAACGTTGCAGGGGGGAAACTGAAAGAAATCGGTTTGGACCACTGGTTTTATTCAGGTGGGTATGTTACCAATGAAAGTGCTTTTACTGCTCTCCCGGGAGGATTTCGTTATTCGTCCGGGCAATTTTTTGATATAAGATTTTATGGTTATTGGTGGGAGGCTCAAACAACCACAAATATTAATCCATATTTCTGGTTAATGCAAACCTCTTCACCCGGTATATATAGACAAATAAATAATCCGACTAATGGAAGATCTGTTCGCTGTCTGAAGAATTAAATTAATTAATATGGAGATTTGATATTGTGCTGACTATGGAGAGAATAGCAAGACAATGAATTTGAGTTTTGAGTTTAAATAAAAAATGAAGCATCATAAAAATTAATGTTTATGAAGAGAGCATCTAAAAAGTCAAGGGTAGTGTTAATCATCACATTAACTAATCTGCTCATCAACACATCGATGTTTGCTCAGGTACCTCAAAAATTGAATTATCAGGCAATTATTCGTGATGTAACAAACCACCCGGTTATGACTCAGATTGGAATGCAAATAAGTATAATACAAGGTACTGTTGATGGGACGATTGTCTATACTGAAACACAAACACCAACACCCGATACAAATGGACTGGTATCAATTGAAATTGGAACAGGTACAACCTCAGATGATTTTTCTGCAATCAATTGGGCAAACGGTCCGTATTTTATTAAATCCGAAACCGATCCGACCGGGGGAACTAACTACACAATCGCCCGGACAAGCCAGCTATTAAGTGTTCCATATGCCCTGCATGCTGAAACTGTACAGAATGAATTACAGGACCTTTCAGATGTACTGTCACAAGGTGAAGATGCAGGGTATAATGCAATGGTTAATATTTCACAACTTATAATTGGAACACAATCATTAACACCAGATGTTCAGCTTCAGATACAATCAGATAATAATGTTAGGATCTTATTGGAAGCAGATGCCGATAACTCCGGAGGGGATGACAATCCAAGGATCCAACTGATACAGGATGGTGGCCTTGTGAAAGGAGGATTAGGATATATAGGCTCTGCAGAATCAATTATTTCCGGTTCGCATGCAAATGCCATGTATTTAGTTAATGACTATAATTCTGACCTCCAGTTTGGGACTAATAATACATCCCGTATCACAATTAAAAATAATGGGACCATTGATGTGGAAGGCAACACTATTATAAACCTGGCCGATCCTGTTGATTCGCAGGATGCTGTACCAAAAAGTTATATAGATGCCATGAAAGTGTACATTAATCCTCTTATTAAGTTGGCTGATCTGGTAGATCTCATTGCGGAGGGGATGACTATTTCCGAACTTTTTGATATAGGACTTACAATTTCCGATCTTCTCTCAGCGGGTATAAGTATTTCCGACTTATTTAACGGAGGAGTAACAGTTTCCGACCTGCTTGCCGCTGGATTAAGTGTTTCTGACCTCTATACCGGGGGAGTCCCTGTTTCCGAACTTTATTTAGCCGGGATCCCTGTTCCCGACCTCCTTGCAGCTGGAATAAGTGTTTCCGAACTCCTTACAGCGGAAGTAACTGTTCTCGAACTCTTTAATGCCAAAATCGGAGTAGGTACTTTGGAAGAAAATGGAGTAACAGAGCAAGTTTTAACAGATGCCGGATTAATTGGAACAGTGACGGATGTTGAGGGTACTGGGTATAAATGGATTAAAATCGGCACACAGATCTGGATGGCAGAGAACCTGAAAACAACGAAGTATTCCGATGTCACGGACATACCATATGTTAACTCATCAGATGCGTGGGCTGCACTTACCGAAACCAGTAAAGCATACTGCTGGTACAATGATGATATAGGCAACAAAGAAACGTTTGGAGCATTATATACCTGGGCAGCGGCAATGAACGGAGCAGCAAGCAGTGATTCAGATCCAAGTGGTATCCAGGGAGTATGCCCAACAGGCTGGCATTTACCAAGTGACGCAGAGTGGCATACTTTGATATTAACACTTGATGCTGATGCATCAAATTATTCTAATCCAGAAAGCTGGATAGCAGGCGGCATGCTAAAAGAAACAGGCACCGATCACTGGATTTCACCAAACACAGGAGCAACAAATGAATCAGGTTTTACTGCCCTTCCGGGTGGCAGTCGTTCGTCCGGTGGGTATTTCAGCGGTTTTGGCATGGTTGGTTACTGGTGGCAAGCTACAGAGATATCGGGCAATGAGACTGCTGCTTCGAGCCGGCACATATGGTACAATTATATCGAGGTAATAAGATTGTTCAATAATAAGAGGGATGGCCTTTCTGTTCGCTGTTTGAAGGATTAGGTTTTTCCATTCTTTTCATAGCTGCCCCGAACGAAGTCCCGGGGCTTTTTTTGTCACGCCCCTTCATGGCCTACTATTGTGGGAGGAGGCATTTCCCCCGGCTTCACCGGGGGTTATTCAAATTACGCCACTGTGTGGCTGATAAACATTATTAAATCAAAGCTTTTTTCAACAGCTCCTATTAAAATAATGCCAGTATGTAGATGATAAACACGGCCATGTAAATGCTTTTTGAAATGAGCAGTAACGAACAGAAAGTTAAACTGGGACTAATTATGTGTTTAAAGACCGGTTAACAGTATGGTTGATTACACCGGAAACCGGCTCTGAAAGAGCTATATATGAATAACCTCCGGTGCAACCGGAGGTAAGAGGACTATATACACCATGCAGCTCTGAAGGAGCTGAATATAATATCATACTTACTTAGAAGCTGCCCCTGACAACAACGTTGGGGGCTTTTTTATACAATAATCAGTTTTTCATTTGAGATACTATTTCCTATTCCTGAATTCCCGGTTCCTGTCTGTAATTCCCTATAAAAGAACTACATAAACGGAAGAAATAAATTTGCTTTCTGTTTTATTATAATCAATTTTAATTATACCTTTATAATTAGAATCAAAAAAGAGCTGAGGAAAATTTCTCTTTTAACATAACAATCGGATTCTTATAGTTGACATAAATCTCGAAAATCATGAAAGGATACATCCGGTGTATTTTATTTCATATTGTTTGTTTTCACTTTGATTTCTATCTATAATAAAACAGTACAGGAACATGAAGAAACTCACAATTACATTTATCTCATTCTGCTTTTTCTTCGGCTTCGGATCGCTGGTTCGGGCACAGGAGGCCATTCCTGCTTCGGGAGGCAATGCAACCGGAACAGGCGGTACTTCAAGTTATACCGTCGGCCAGGTCGATTATGCCAGTTATTATGACTCCGGCGGTAAACTTAACGCCGGGGTTCAGCAGCCATTTGAAATATCGGAAATAACAGGCATAGAAGAAGCGTCAGGAATTATTCTTGAATGTTCGGCATTTCCTAATCCTTCAACTGATTTCCTGATGATAAAAGTCGAAAACTATGACAGTAAAAACCTGTCGTATAGACTCTATGATATCAATGGGAACCTTCTGGAAAATAAAAAAATAGAAGGTAACGAAACCCAGGTCTGGATGAGGAAATTTAGTTCCGGAACTTATTTACTGAAAGTTACAGACAATCATAAAGAGGTAAAAACCTTTAAAATAATAAAGAACTGATTGATGTGATGATGTGGTGATGTGATGATGTGGTGATGTGATGATGTGATAATTGTTATAAAAAGCTAATATACAGAACAGTAACAAATATGAAAAGCAAAATAATTAATCATTAAGAAATTATGTTATGATAAGGATGTATAAAAAATTAAGATTAGTGTTAATCATCACATTAACACATTTGCTAATCAGCTCATCATTTGCTCAGGCCCCTGAGAAAATGAGTTACCAGGCAGTTATACGAAATGCCTCCGGTACACTGGTAAAGAGCAGTCAGGTTGGTATAAAGATCAGCATTTTACAAACTACATCAGACGGAACTGTGGTTTATGCTGAGACTCACATTGCCACGACAAATTCTGACGGCCTTGTAAAACTGGAAATAGGCGGCGGTACACCTGTTACAGGAACATTTGGAGGAATTGACTGGTCGGCAGATACATATTTCATAAAAACCGAAACGGATCCTGCTGGCGGAACAAACTACACGATGACAGGTACAAGCCAGATTTTAAGCGTTCCGTATGCTTTATATGCGAAAACTGCCGGAGAATATACCGAAACCGATCCTAATGCTGTTTTACTTACAGGGAACCAGACAATAGATGGTAACAAAACATTTACAGGAACGACCACTGTTCCGGAACCTGTCAATACAACCGATGCTGTTACAAAAGCTTATGTTGATGCTACCGATACTGTTACAAAAGCTTATGTTGATGCTACTTTCCTGACGGACGAAATACAGGACCTCTCAGATGTACTTTCAAAAGGCAATGATGCTGAAGGGAAGTCGATAATAAATGTCTCAGAACTGGGGATCGGGACAACCACTCCTGAATTAAGTCTTACTCTTGATGTTAATGGTGGTATTCTTGCAAAGGGTATTGAGAATGCTGGCGACACCCTTACATCCACCGGATATGGAACAAGACTTATATGGTATCCCCGTAAATCTGCTTTCCGGGCCGGATTTGCCGGAAGTACAGAGTGGGATGATGATAGTATAGGAGTCGGATCCACAGCCCTGGGATATCAGCCAAAGGCCACCGGTCATTCTTCGGTAGCCATGGGATATACTACAGCAGCAACAGGAGATTATTCAACCGCAATGGGGGCATCAACAACGGCAAGTGCTGTTTTTTCCACAGCAATGGGTTCACAAACAACAGCAAGTGGTTGGTTTTCAACAGCATTAGGGGATTCAACAACGGCCAGCGGATTTAGTTCAACAGCCCTGGGAGACAGAACAAAAGCAAGCGGATATTATTCAATTGCCATGGGTCAGGGTATTGAAGCCGGAGGAAATTACTCAGTCGCAATAGCCCTTGATGATCTTCGAGGAACTGTTGTGCAACAGCACAATACAATGTCAATTATGGGCGGGAAAGTTGGTATCGGGACAACTACTCCTGACGAACTGCTTGAAGTAGCAGGTAAAATAAGAGCCTCGGGCGGAATGGATGCCGGAAATAATATCATTTCAAATGTTGCTGATCCTACAGATGCACAGGATGCTGCCACAAAAGCTTATGTTGATAAAATTAGAACCATGATATTAACCCAGGCGGCTGGTGGAAAAGTGTCAGACATTGATGATAACTCTTACAATACAATAAAAATCGGCGATCAGGTATGGATGGCAGAAAACCTGAAAACAACGAAGTACAGTAATGGCGACTTGATAGGTACAACAGATCCTTATAACCTGGATATATCAGGTGAGACTGATCCAAAATACCAGTGGGCATTTAATGGCGATGAGAGCAATATAGCTGATTATGGCAGATTATATACCTGGTATGCAGTAACTGACGGCCGTAATATATGCCCCGCAGGCTGGCATGTGCCCACCGATGCAGACTGGACAATCCTAACTGATTATTTAGGGGGATTAAGTGTAGCAGGAGGCAAGCTTAAAGATATCGGCACGGTTCATTGGAGCAGCCCGAATAACGGGGCTACCAACGAAAGCTGCTTCACAGCTCTTCCGGGTGGCGTCCGTGAAGACGATGGAACATTCGGTAATTTTGGAACTTATGGTTACTGGTGGTCAGCTACAGAGTATGATGCAACGACTGTTATGGTAAGGCTTATTAACAACGAAAATGACGATGTAACCCTCTATAATTACTATAAGAAATCAGGCTTTTCTGTTCGCTGTCTGAAGGATTAAATTATGATGTGGTGATGTGATGATTATAGTAAAAAGCTAATATACAGCATAATAACAAAAATGAAAAATAAAATCAGGAAACATTAAATATTTATATTATGATCCGTATTTACAGAAATCTCAGACTAGTATTAATCATAACATTAACACATTTGCTCATCAGCTCATCATTTTAACAAAGTCCTCAGAAGATGAGCTACCAGGCAGTGATCCGCGATGAAACTAACCATCTTGTTACAACCCAGGTTGGAATGCAGATAAGTATTGTTCAGGGTACTGTTGACGGGATGGTTGTTTACTCCGAAACACAAACGCCAACACCCAATATTAACGGTCTTGTAACGATTGAGATCGGAGCTGACGATCCTGTTGCCTTTGCGGCCATTGACTGGTCTGACGGTCCCTATTTCATCAAGACCGAAACCGATCCGGATGGCGGGACAGATTACACGATTACCGGAGTAAGCCAGTTATTGAGTGTTCCATATGCCCTGTGTGCGGAAAATGTAGCAAATGAAATGCAGGACCTTTCAGATGTACTTTCAGAAGGTAATGATGCGGGGAGTAATATCATATCCAATGTTGCGGATCCCACCGATGCACAGGATGCAGCAACCAAGGCATATGTTGATGCATTAATAACACAAATACAAGTTCTGCAAAGCCAGCCAGGTATAGTTAAAGATTTTGACAGAAACCTGTATACAACCATCAAAATTGGTGACCAGGTGTGGATGGGTGAGAATCTTAAAACTACGTATTACAATGATGGCGAGGAAATACCATTTGTAACTGGGACCACTACATGGAGTAATCTTACGACCCATGGTTATTGCTGGTATAATAATGATGCAGCCACATACAAAGCTACCTATGGTGCACTATATAATTGGTACACTGTAAATACCGGTAAACTTTGCCCCACAGGCTGGCATGTACCAAGCGATGCTGAATGGACAACCCTTACAGATTATCTAGGTGGCACAAGTGTTGCCGGCGGAAAACTTAAAGAAGGCGGAGCTGCACATTGGACAAGTCCAAACACAGGTGCAACAAATGAATACGGTTTCACCGCCCTTCCGGGGGGCCTCCGTAACGGCAGTGGGACGTTCGTCTACATTGGAAGCTACGGTTTCTGGTGGTCAGCTACGGAGACCCCGGCAACAAATGCATGGAACCGTGCCGTGAGCTACACTAGTAGTAATGTGGACGTAAATATCCACGCTCAGAAGACTGGCCTTTCTGTTCGCTGTTTGAAGGATTAAATTATTTGTTGTGGTGATGTGATAATGTGATGATGAGTTGATGTGATGATGGGTTGATGTGATGATATAATTCCTGATCGAAGGGGAGAAATCAAGTTTATCCCCATTTTGTTATTTTCTTATCACGCGAACAATTTCCCATTCTTTTCATGGATGCCCCGACCTTCAAAGTCGGGTCTTTCTTTGTCACGCCCCTTCAGGGCTTACTATGGTGGGAGGAGGCATTTCCCCCGGCTTCACCGGGGGTTATTCAAATTACGCCACTGTGTGGCTGATAAACATTAATTCTTCAAAGTTTTTTCAACAGCTCCTATTAAAATAATGCCAGTATGTAGATGATAAACACGGCCAGGTAAATACTTTTTGAAATGAGCAGTAACGAACCGAAAGTTAAACTAGGACTATTTATGTGTTTGAAGACCGGGGAACAGTATGGTTGATTACACCGGAAACAGGCTCTGAAAGAGCCATATATGAATAACCCCCGGTTTCAACCGGGGGTAGAGAACTATATACACTATGCAGCTCTGAAGGAGCTGAATATAATATCATACTTACTGCAAAGCTGCCCCTGACGACAATGTCGGGGGCTTTTGTTTTTGATAATCTATGATATATTCTATTACCGTTGGCTTTAGCCAACGGTTTGCAGCCTTGTGTTATACTCAGAGCTTTAGCCCAAAAATATTATTGGACTAAAGTCCTGAAGAAAGGGTGAGAGCCTGTTAACCGTCAGCTGAAGCTGACGGCAATTGATTGTAACAATAAGAGTTACACTTATTTCTTTGATGAAGCCGTCGGGGCTTTTTTTGTCACGCCCCTTTAGAGCTGTAAGACTGTGAGCAGGGTTTTTCACCCCCGGTGACAACCGGAGGTAAGAGGACTATATACACCATGCAGCTCTGAAGGAGCTGAATATAATATCATACTTACTGAAAAGCTGCCCCTGACAACAACGTCGGGGACTTTTTTTTATCTCAATATTTTTATCTACGTATTAAAAAACGTATTTTAATACGTTGAAAATTTTTTAGCTATGACACGAAGAAAAATTGAACAGAGGTACATAAGGAGCCTGACCAAAATATCAGGTGGTACAAGCTACGGGATAACTATCCCGATGGAGTATATTCGAAAACTGAAATGGCGCGCCAGGCAAAAGCTTGAAGTAAAGCTTTTCCAGGACCGGATCATTATCCGTGACTGGAAACCTGAATAACATTAATGACATAATTTATTAATGAGGAAAATCAAAAAGAATGAAAACAAATCGCCGTAAATTTATTTCAACTTCAGTTGCAGGAGGCATTGCAGCTGCTGCTTTACCTTTGTCATCCTGCGGAACAGACATAACAACTTCTGGTTCTCAACCAGACTTACAAACCAGGTATGCCAGGCTTGATGAAATCCTTAACCAGCCGGTACTGAAAAAGGAATTGTTTACCTCCCCGGTGATTATAGAATCTTTGGAACTATTACGTTTTGAAAATAGTTTCCTCTGCCGTGTAAGGTCGACTGAGGGTGCAGAAGGGATCTCAGTTGGCCATAATGAGCTCAGAACTCTCTGGCCTCTGTTCATCAATAACCTGCACCGTTTTTTTATTGGACAGGATGCACGTGAATTGGACTTAATAATAGACAGAGTTTATATTTATAATTTCAATTTCAGATATAATGGCAGGGCTCTGGGAATCCCCCTGGCAACCATTGAATTTGCAATTCTGGATATGCTTGGACGAATTGCCAATAAATCAATGGGCCAGTTGATCGGTGACATTCATAATCCTGAAGTTGGGGTATACATGGCAACCGAGTTTCGTGAATTACCCCTGGAAAAACATTTTGAACGGATTAAAGAAACTATTGCTGAATATGATGTCAATGCGCTGAAAATTAAAGTAGGTTATCAGTATGCCGGAACTACTGACATACATTATGCTGGTCTGCCAGGGAAGACAGAGAAATTGATACCTCTTGTCCGTAAAACATTCGGTGATGATTTTTCTCTTTATGCCGATTCAAATGGATACTATACTGCAAGTGAGGCCATTCGAGTTGGCAGAATATTGGAAGAGTATAATTATCTCTATTTTGAAGAGCCTGTTTTGTATTGGCAATTTGAAGATATCAAACAGGTTGCGGATGCACTTACTATTCCTGTTGCCAATGGTGAACAGGACCAGACATATTACAATTTTCGCTGGCTTATCGCCAATGATGGTCTTGAAATAGTACAGCCTGATAATTTTTATTTTGGAGGCTATATCCGTTCAATGAAGGTTGCCCTTATGGCAAATGCATTTGGGAAAACCTGTGTTCCTCATATGTCAGGTGGGGACCTTGGTTATCTTTATGATATTCATTTTGTTTCAGCCATTCCAAATGCTGGTCCTCATCACGAAACCCATGGATTAAGTACTCATGTGCCATTAGAATGTCCGACATCATCTTTAAAAATAGTGGATGGAAAGATAAAAGTACCCACCGGTCCGGGATTGGGAATTGATATCGATCCGGGATTTATTAAAAAACATCTGGTTGTAAAAAGAGTTTAATTCAATTTGCAATTGTTTTAAAGAGAATATAATATTTTCTATTACAGTTGGCTTCAGCCAACTGTTTGCAGGTTATACTCAGGGCTTTAGCCCAAAAATATTATTGGACTAAAGTCCTGAAGAAAGGGTGAGTGCCTGTTAACCGTCAGCTGAAGCTG
>Ga0307378_10001158_pt1 | contig 43676 bp, 37 predicted proteins | sample UN1MG_FD_202238 | JGI IMG/M metagenome (GOLD analysis project Ga0307378, IMG submission 202238) | Soil microbial communities from Risofladan, Vaasa, Finland - UN-1 | ecosystem: Environmental > Terrestrial > Soil > Coastal area > Acid sulfate soil | place: Finland: Risofladan, Vaasa | collected... | reverse complement strand
CCCTGCTTTTCGTAGCCGGGCAGGTCGGCTTCAAAACTGGTCAGACCTGGCTGGCTTGTGGTGTTGGCTCTGATCGTTTGTTAATGTACCGTGGGCCTGACTGGCCCTTCATATCGCAAAACTCGAGTGAGATAGTCAGCAGAGCCGAGGTTTTCCGAATCTTGGAGGGTGCGAATTGAACGTTGAATTCAAGAGCAGTTTCGCCACGTCAACCTTGCGAAGGTTATGGATCGATCTGACAACCAGGCGATTCCAGCGGATGGAGACGCTCTTGGCCTGAGAACTATCGTCCAACCTTCGCAAGGTTTCCCTCATACCTGATCCCATCCAAACGACCAGGCCCTCGACCGGCGGCCTGGTCGTTTGCTGTGGGATGCTCGTCAGTGGACCGCACCGCCGTGAAACAGGCTGTGCTGGGACGATCATCTAGCACCGGCCCTTCGACAGGCTCAGGGCAGGCTTGCTTCAGGCTGGTGCGGCCGGCCCAGTTGCCCGATGGGGCGAAAGAAGGTATACTCGTATGGGAGGGGGATGCGTATGCAGGACGACCAGGATCGAACGGCAACCCAACCCAAGGATGACCTGAACCTCTCATTCGACCCCATCGACTGGCAGCAGTTGGAGCTTCTGGCACGCCTGACGCCCGCGCAGCGCGTCCTGCTCGGCATGCAGGCCCAGGCGTTCGCCAGGGCTGCGCTGCGCGGCACGCTGCGACGCCGCTTCCCGGAGCTGTCCCAGTCCGAGTTGAATATGAAGGTCCTGGCCCACTTTACCCCCTTGCGAGGTTACAAAGAGTGAGCATCCTGGGCTTCTACCTGATGGAGAAACCTGATCGCTGAGGAGTACCTGGCTATGTGGCAAACTTACTACACGCCCACCTCCGTCGACGAAGCGCTGCGCCTCCTGGCCGAACACGGCCCCGAGGCCCGCATCATCGCCGGGGGCACCGACCTGCTGATCGAGCTGCAGCGCGGGGTCCGGCAGGCGCGCGTGCTGATCGACGTCACCCGCATCTGCAACCTGGACCAGGTGCACCTGGACGACGGGCTCGTCCACGTCGGCCCGACGGTGACGCACAACCTGGCCTACGCGTCGGACCTGCTGGTCGAGCGCGGGTTTCCGCTGGCGCTGGCCTGCTGGCGGGTCGGCACGCCCCAACTGCGCAACCGGGGGACGATCGCCGGCAACCTGATCACCGCCTCCCCGGCCAACGACACGATCACCGCGCTGTGGGCGCTGGACGGCCGGCTCACGCTGCAGAGCGCCCGCGGCGAGCGCACGCTCTCCTGCGCCGACTTTTACCAGGGCATGCGCCAGACCGCGCTGGCGCCCGACGAGATGGTGACCGACATCGCCTTCCCGGCGCTGGGCGCCAACCAGCGCGGCACCTTCGCGAAACTGGCGCTCCGGCGCACGCACGCGATCTCCGTCGTCAACGCCGCCGCCGTGCTCACCTTCGCAAGCCCCCCACGCGGTGGGCGCCCCCCACTACGTGGGGGGGCCGGTGACCGCTCACCCACGGTCACCCGGGCGCGCATCACGCTGGGCAGCGTGGCCCCCACGGTCATCCGCGCGCCGGAGGCGGAAGGGGCGCTGGTGGGCGCGCCGCTGAGCGAGGAGCGCATCGCCGAAGCAGCCGGCCTGGCCGCGCAGGCGACAGCGTGCATCGACGACATCCGCGCCGGGGCCAGCTACCGCCGCGAGATCGTGGGCGTGCTGGTGCGGCGGGCGCTGGCCGCGCTGCGCGATGGTTCGACAGGGCTCACCACAGGTGGTTCGGCAGGGCTCACCACAGGGCAAGCCGAGCTGCCCCCCGACCAGCCGATGCTGTGGGGGCGTACCGATGGCCGCTGCCGGCGTCTGGCCGGCAGGACGGTGTGCCATCGCGACGGCGGCCTCGAGCCGATCGAGTGCACGGTCAACGGGAAGAACGTCGTCGTCCAGGGGGCAAACGGCAAGACGCTGCTAGAGATGCTGCGCGACGACCTGGGGCTGACCGGCACGAAGGAGGGCTGCGCCGAGGGGGAGTGCGGGGCGTGCACGGTGTGGATGGACGGGATCGCCGTGCTGGCCTGCCTGACGCCCGCGCCCCGCGCCCACGGCACGCAAATCGTCACCGTCGAGGGGCTGGCACAGGGCGAAGAGCTCCACCCGGTGCAGCAGGCGTTTATCGACGAAGGCGCGGTTCAGTGCGGCTACTGTACGCCGGGATTCATCATGGCCGGCGCCAGCCTGCTGGAGGAGATCCCCCACCCCACCCGCGGGCAGATCGTCGCCGGGCTGACCGGCAACCTGTGCCGGTGTACGGGGTATTACAAGATCGTGCGGGCGGTGGAGAAGGCGGCTGAGGGGAAATGAACAAAAGCGGCAAATCAGCAAGTCAGCAAATCGGCAAATCGGCAAGTCGGCAAAGGACACAGTGGGGTCGTCCGGTGTGGCAAGATCACAGAGGCCTACCCTGATCATGAAGTGCGTTATCTGCCACAGTGCCGATATCGAGGAAAAAGCTGTCAGTGAGACCTTTTGGGTAGAACAAGACGTGATTCTGGTTCCCTGTCGCGTGCTGGTCTGCAACAACTGCGGCGAACGCTACTATAACCGCCAGGTTATGCGCCGCCTTGAGGAAATTGAGAAGCATTTGCAGTCCAAGACGCTGATGTTGGAGATGGTGGGGCAGGTGCTGAAGCTCGCTGTTCAGCCCGAGCTCGCGCTGAGCATCTGCGAGCCTCCTCCCGACTATGACACGGAGCCCCCAGAGCCATCCGACACTGGATCTCCGGGCGCCCAACCGTGAGTCAGATTAGGTGCGTGTGATGAGCACCAGCGAGCGAAGAACAAACCGAAAGCACCATCCTCCCAGGCGCAACCATCCGTTGCTGTCCTGGCATCCGTTGTTCTTCCTCCTGTGCCTCCTCCTTCTCCCCATCCCCGCCCACGCCCAGGAGCCCGGTCCCACCACGTGGGAGTGGCGCACTTTCACCCATGAAAACTCTCCCTTAGCCCCGGGTCGGATCACCGAATTCCTGGAGGACTCCCAGGGGCGCATCTGGGTTGGAACCACCGAGGGCCTTAGCCTTTACAAAGAGGGCGACTGGCAGACCTTCACCGCCGAGAACTCCCCCCTGGCCCCGGGCGAGGTCATCCAAGTCCTGGAGGACTCCCAGGGCCGCGTATGGCTCGGAACCGACGATTGGAAGACTGGCATTGGTGGTATTAGCCTCTACCAGGAGGATGCGTGGCAGACCTTCACCGCCGAGAACTCCCCCCTGGCTCCGGGCGGGGCTACCGCCCTGCTGGAGGACGCTCAGGGCCGCATCTGGGTCGGGACTGGCTACTATGACAGTGAAACTTACAAGGGCGGCGTGAGCGTCTACGCCCAGGACGCCTGGCAAGCCTTCACCGCCGATACTTCCCCCCTGGCCCCGGGCTGGACTAACGTCCTGCTGGAAGACGCCCAGGGCCGCATCTGGATCGGGACCTCTGGCAGCGTGAGCGTCTATGCCCAGGGCGCCTGGCAGACCTTCACCGCCGACACCTCACCCCTGGCCCCGGGCTGGGCAAACGTCCTACTGGAGGACGCCCAGGGCCACGTCTGGGTCGGGACTGGCTACTATGACGGCGAGACTTACAAGGGCGGCGTGAGCGTTTACGCCCAGGACGCCTGGCAGACCTTCACCACCGACACCTCCCCCCTCGCCCCAAGCGGGGTTCGCGAACTGCTGGAGGACGCCCAGGGCCGCATCTGGGTCGGGACATCTGGTGGCGTGAGCGTCTACGCCCAGGGGACCTGGCAGACCTTCACCGCCGACACTTCCCCCCTGGCCCCGGGCGGGGCTAACGTCCTGCTGGAGGACACCCAGGGCCGCATCTGGGTCGGGACTGGCTACTATATCGGTGAGACTTCCAGGGGCGGCGTGAGCGTTTACGCCCAGGGGACCTGGCAGACCTTCACCACCGATACCTCCCCCCTGGCCCCGGGCGGGGCTAACGTCCTGCTGGAGGACGCCCAGGGCCGCATCTGGGTCGGGACCGATGACGGCGTGAGCGTCTACGCCAAGGACGCCTGGCAGACCTTCACCACCGATATCCCCCCCCTGGCCCCGGGCGGGGCTAACGTCCTGCTGGAGGACACCCAGGGCCGCATCTTGGTCGGGACATCTGGCGGCGTGAGCGTCTACGCCCAGTATGCCTGGCAGACCTTCACCGCCGATACCTCCCCCCTGGCCCCGGGCGCGGTCTGGGAACTGCTGGAGGACGCCCAGGGCCGCATCTGGGTCGGCACTGGTTACTATGACGACGGAACTTACAAGGGCGGCGTGAGCGTCTACGCCCAGGATGCCTGGCAGACCTTCACCGCCGATACCTCCCCCCTGGCCCCAGGCGCGGTCGGGGAACTACTGGAGGACGCCCAGGGCCGCATCTGGGTCGGCACTGGTTACTATGACGACAGAACTTACAAGGGCGGCGTGAGCGTCTACGCCCAGGATGCCTGGCAGACCTTCACCGCCGACACCTCCCCCCTGGCCCCGGGCGCGATCTGGGAACTGCTGGAGGACGCCCAGGGCCGCATCTGGGTCGGAACATCTGACGGCGTGAGCGTCTACTCCCAAGGCACCTGGCAGACCTTCACCGCCGACACCTCCCCCCTGGCACCGGGCTGGGTCACTGTTCTGCTGGAGGACGCCCAGGGCCGCATCTGGATCGGGATTGGCGAAGGCGCGAGCGTCTACGCCCAGGGCGCCTGGCAGACCTTCACCGCCGACATCTCCCCTCTGGCACCGGGCCGGGTCTTGGAACTGCTGGAGGACGCTCAGGGCCACATCTGGGTCGGGACTTACGGAGGCGTGAGCGTCTACGCCCAGGGCGCCTGGCAGACCTTCACCGCCGACACCTCCCCCCTGATACCGGGCGCCGTCACTCAACTCATGGAGGATGCTCAGGGCCACATCTGGGTCGGGACTTACCAAGGGGTGAGCGTCTACGCCCAGGGCGCCTGGCAGACCTTCACCGCCGACACCTCTCCCCTGGCACCGGGCTGGGTCACCGAACTACTGGAGGATGCCCAGGGCCGCGTCTGGGTCAGGACCTCCGGCGGCGTGAGCGTTTACGCCCAGGGGACCTGGCAGACCTTCACCGCCGACAACTCCCCTCTGGCCCCGGGCTGGGCCTGGGAACTGCTGGAGGACGCCCAGGGTCGCATCTGGGTCGGGACCTTCAGCGGTATCAGCCTCCGCCACTATGGCGATCGACCCTGCGCCCTCTTGCGCTACGCCAGCCTCGCCCCCGGGCAGACCACCCTTCTGCGGGCTACTGCCACCCTCAGCTTTACCACCCCCAGCCCTCATTCCACCCTGATGGTGGATTTCTCGGGCATCGATGTAGAGAGCGACCTGGACCGGCTCCTCTTCCGCTGCCAACTGATAGGATACGACGACGAGGAGGTCCCCTGTGCCTCCCCCGTCCGCTACCCAGCCCTTCCCCCTGGCACCTACACCTTTCGTGTCCGCGCCCTGGACGAGGACCTGATGTCCTCCGATCCCGCCACGGCCACCATCACCTTCATCTCCACTGCTCCACCCACGCCCACCCCAACTTTGCCTCCCACCCAAACCCCGGCTCCCACCTCTACTCCCCGGATCATCGAGGTCGAGCGCGTGGTGCCCGGGCTGCCCAGGGAGGCGGTCCTCCCCCTCGTCGGTGGTCTGGGGGGGCTGGCCGTCGCTATCGTCCTCGGCGCGATGATCGGGTCCAGAGTCCGCCGCGCCCGCGCCCTCCGCCGGGGATTCAACCCCTACGAGGCCGGGCGGCCCATCCTCGACCCCCACCGCTTCTTCGGCAGAGAGGCCCTCATCGCCCAAGTCCTGAACACGATTCACCAGAACGATGTCCTCATCCACGGCGAGCGGCGCATTGGCAAAACCTCGCTTCTACGCCAACTGGAACACCACTTGCGGGCGATGGATGACCCGGACTACCAGTTTATCCCGATCTGCGCGGACGTCGAGGGTGTCTCCCAGGCCGAGTTCTTCCACCTGTTGATGGAGGAAATCGCGGTCACCTGCCGGGAAGCGAGTCGTACCCTTCCTGCCCTCAGATTCGCCGGGAAAGCGGCCGCCGATTACACGTACCGTGACTTCCTGCACGACCTCCAATCCCTCCTGGAGGCACTTCAGGCGGCAAGCTACAAGACCGTCCGCCTCATCCTGCTCCTGGACGAGGTGGACGTGATGAACGGCTACGACCAACTGGTGCAGCAGCAGTTCCGCCGTATCCTGATGAAGCGCTTCGCTCAGCAGGTGGGAGTCGTCGCCAGCGGCGTCCACGTCTTCCGCGAGTGGTCACGGGAGGAGAGCCCTTTCCGCAACCTCTTCGTCGAAATTCACCTGGGCACGATGGAGGAGGAGGCCGCCCGGCGGCTCATCACCGAGCCGGTCAAAGGAATCTACGGCTACGATGACGAGGCTGTCGACCTCATCCTGCGCTACAGCGAGCACAAGCCCTGGCGGATCCAGCGCCTGTGCCTGGAGGTGGTTAACCGGCTGCTGGCAGAAAGGCGCACACGGGTGACCCGGCAGGACGTGGAAGAGGTGCACCGGCGTATGCTGAGCGAGGAGACAGAGTGGGCCGTCCCACAGGGAGAATATCCCGCCCTCGTGCCCGCGTCCCTCCCGGCTGCGGAAGAGAAGGTGGAATACCGCGCCAAACCAGAGGGAGACCGAGATGCGTAACCCTTACATCACCGGACGGTGGGTGAGCGGGCCGGAGTTCTATGGACGCCAGGCCCTCACCGAGGCTATCTTGCGGGGTCCCGACGATCATCTTTGGGTGATGGGCCTGCGCCGCACTGGTAAGACCTCGCTGCTGCGACAGATAGAACTCCGGAGTAAGGAAGACAGCTCCTTTCTGCCCCTGTTCTGGGATCTGCAGGGCTGTCAATCACCGGATGACCTTGGTTTGGCCCTGTACGAGGGCGTTGAGGAGGCGGCAGGGGACTTTACAGCTCTGGGAGAGAACGTCTCCGACTGGGAGAAACTGGACCTATTCGCACTGCTGAAGACACTGACCCGGCTGGCGCGGAAGAACGCGCGCCGATTGCTCCTGCTGGTTGACGAGGCGGAGTGTCTGAACTACCTGGCACGAGACCACCCTCACACACTCCAACGGCTGCGGCGAACCTTGCAGCGCGGCCCTCACGTCCGCATAGTGCTGGTCGCCAGCAAACGGCTGAGTGCGCTGCACGAGCTATGCCAGGACTGGGAGACGTCCCCGTTCCTGCACGGCTTTGCGTTGCGTTACCTGAGCCACCTGATACCAGAGGCGGCGACGGGACTCATCCGCCAGCGCCAGGCAGCCAGGTCTGTCCAGTCTGCGCTTGGCTTGGTTGCCCAAATCCGGCAACTGACCGGAGATCACCCCTACCTGCTCCAACTCCTGTGCAGCCGGCTGTTCACCGACGGAAACCTGCGCCCCATCGCCGGCGACGACCTGGCCTTCGTAGACGCGCAGATGACGGGTTTCTTGCTCAACGACTTTGCCGCCCTCTCCGTTCCGGAGCGGGCCATCCTCCGCGCCATCTCCTCGGGCCAGCCCTTCCCCGCCGACGCCCACCCCACCTACCTGCACGGCCTTGTCGGCCTGGGCATCCTGCGCCACGAGGGGGACGGCTACGCCATCGGCAATGCCTTCTTCGCCCGCTGGCTGCGCGAGCGGGCCGATTGGGAGTCCGAGGCCGAGATCTCGGCGGAGGGCACGCTGACGGTCTACACCCAGTCCGAACTTGAGCCAGTTCTGGAGGCAGTGCGCGAAAACCGGCTGGCGCTGGCAGAGATGGAGCAGATGTTGGACGCTATCCGCCGGGCACTGCTCGTCTGGCAGCAGAAGGGAATGCCTGGGACAAAGCGCCTGGCAGCGGCGTTGGAGAAGCCCGGCGGTCCGCGCCATAAGCTGGAGGCAACGCTGCCGCTCCTACCCGGGGCCCTGGCCTACAAGGTGGAATGGGGCGGGGAGATGCGGGATCTGCTGGCAGCACTGCGGGCTGCATCGATACACAATGGGAAAAGGGAGGGTTAAGCTTATGGAGGCAGCAACACCTCAAGAACCCATCCGCTATCTGGTTGAAGAGAGCGGCAGGCGAGTTGGCGTCGTGCTGAGTCTGGAAGAGTACCAGGAGCTTTGCGCTGCCCAGCCTCGCGACCCGGAGTTACTGGTGGGGCTCAGTGACGCAGAATTGGAGATGCTGGCCGATGGCATACTTGTGCCGCGCCTGCAAGAACGTCAGAGTCGCCTGCTGCAACTGTATCGGGAAGGTGGCCTAAGCACCGAGGAGGAACAGGAACTCGACCGATTGTTGGAGCAGGTTGACCAGATGAACGTGCTCAAAGCACGTGCGCTGTACACATTGCACCAACGATGACGCTCACGGGACGCGCCACAGTGTAAGCTTTGCACATGAATTGCCCACGGATGATGAGCCTGTCCCTTGCCCAAGCTTGCGGTGGATCACAGACCTAGGCGAGCGCCGCTTCGCTGACGGTCGAGCCGTCCATTGCCCAGAACGCGGACTGTGGTCCGCGAAGAGCTTGCGAAAGACAGTTTTATGTCAATGTGGAATTGTCAGGTAAGGTAGCAAATGGAACGCACAGTCCCCACCACCGGCAGCGAGGAGATCCAGCTCTACATGCGCACGTACTACTCGCTGCTGCGCACGACCGACGAGGTCCAGATCCAGACGCTGGTCGAGACGCACATGGGGATGTACTCGCTCCTGCACGTCGACGCCCGCGAGGACGCACCCGACGTCCCGGCGCTCGTCTACTCCTCGCTGCGGCTGCCTCCCTGCATCCGGCAGACGCGGCTGGTCGTGATGGGCCAGTCGGAGCGGGTCTTTGCCCGGCGCGGCTACCCGAACGTCGAGCAGTGGCAGCCGGTCTCGGCGGCTGGCCGCCGCCGCCGTGCTTTCTTCGACGGCCAGGAGACGCTGGCCGTCTACATCGCCAGCCTCTCCGACATCGACGACCTGGTGCCCATGCTGACCACCTTCCAGATCGAGTGGAACAAAGTCCACCTCCGGCTGCACGGCGCCCCGGTGCTGGCCGACCTGGACGGTTGCGCAGCCGAGGGCCGGTCGATGGACGCCGGCCTGCGCGCCCGCCTGTGCCAGGCACTGGGCCTCTCCTGCGACGACCTGGACCGGCTGCAGGCGATCTGGAAGGAAGACTGCCCGCACCTGCTCGTCGACATGGGCCATCATCGCAAGCGGATGGCGGTCCGCCTCCTGGCCGGGTCCCAGGTCGAGTACCGCAAGGCGACGCAGCGCTGGTGGGAGAACATCGCCGCGAACGTGCCCTTCGACCCGGGCGAGCGGCCCGTCTACTTTATCTCGAGCAACACCCACAGCGTGGTCAACATGCTCTCCGGCTTCGCGCTGCGGCGGGAGGAAGAGCTGTCGCACCTCGTGCGCGAATCCGGCGACGCCGACCTGCAGGCCGAGTACGCCGATATCGAGGCCCAGCAGGTGCCCAGCAGCCGCGAGAACTTCTGGTACTATGTGCTCAAGAAATACCTCGAAACCCCGCAGGGGCGGGAGGCGAGGGAGGCACGCGAACGGGAGGAACCGCTGTGCGGCATCCGGCACATCGACAGTCGCCACGTGTTCGACGTCGCCGCGCAGGTCATCGAATTACGCGCGCTGCGGTCCGACTGGCTCGATCCCCGCCTGCGCGTCCCGGGCATCGAGCGCCTGGCCGACAGCGATGCGATCATCGTCAACATCGACTATCCGCTGGGGATGGGGGCCTATCACATCCTGTCGCAGATCGCGGCCAGCGTCGCCTCGTTCCGGGGGGTCTACATTCTGGGCAAGGCGGCGACGCTCAACGGGCGCGTCGGCGACGTGATGATCCCCAACGTCGTGCACGACGAGCACTCGCGCAATACCTACCTGTTCAACAACGCGTTCGCGGCCGCCGACGTGCGCCCCCACCTGGTATATGGCACGGTGCTCGACAACCAGAAGGCGATCAGTGTGCATGGCACCTTTCTGCAGAACCGGCGCTACATGGACGTCTTCTACCGGGAGGGATACACCGACATCGAGATGGAGGCCGGGCCGTACCTGTCGGCGGCGTACGAGGCCATGCGCCCACGACGCTACCCGACGGACGAGATCGTCAACCTGTACCCGATCCCGTTCGACATCGGCATCATCCACTATGCCTCCGACACGCCGATCAGCAAGGGACACAGCCTGGGCACGCAGCACCTTTCATACTTTGGCATGGATCCGACGTACGCGGGGACCGTCGCCATCCTGCGGCGCATCCTGACGCTGGAAAGCGCACGGGAATGAATTGGGCAGATGAAGACAGCGCGGAACGAGAACGAATTCAAGCGTCTTCAGACAGGGGGAGAGGCGAGGCTATTCCCAACCACTCGGCAAACTGTCTTGGCGACAGCACCTTGACATCTCGATACTCACCCAGCACCTGCAGGTCGTGATCACTGGATACGATGTAGCTCGCTCCACCACTCTGGGCTGCGTCCAGAAACTTGTCGTCATCAGGGTCACGGCAGACGCCACTTACGGTCACGGTGGCAGGAACTGCGCGGGCGAAGGTCCTGACGTAGGTGACCCACTCCTCGGCCAAAGCTGGGTCTGCTCCAAACTCGGCCACCTTCTCCCGTAGTTTACGCTCCAGCTCGGCCAGGGTCTCGGACGTGACGACGATCTCAAAGCGGCGATCCCGCCAGGCACGCAGGATGGAAGCAGGGATACCACGCCGGAAGAACACCCCGCTGATCCACACGCTGGTGTCGAGCACGACGACGGGAGTGGAGAGCATTGGACGGCTATTCCTGCAGGATCTCTGCGACCTCCTCTTCGGTCACCGTAGCCGGGTCAAGGCCACGCCGTCGCAGGTATTCATCGAAAGCGGTATGCGAGCGAGAGACCAGGTCATTAAACCAGGCCCGTCGAATCAGCCGGTCCAGGTACTCTACGTCCACAACGGCCACCCGTGGCCTGCCGCGCCGGGTGAGCACCCAGAACTGGTCACCGCTCGTCTGCTCGACGATCTCGCTCAGGCGAGCCCGTGCCTCGGTGAGCGGGATCATCCGATCCAATGCAACCTTGAGCGCCATATCACATCTCCTACGCTCATTATAGCGGAAGTACAGAAAAGTGTCAAGTATAACGTGCAGGTAATTTAGCAATAAAACGTACCGTACCTGCTATCGGGAGGGCCTATGACTCACATGGTTGGTCAATCCGTCGCCCGCGTGGACGCCCGCGCCAAGGTCACCGGCGAGGCGAAATACCCGGCAGACTTTACCATGCCTGGCACGCTTCACGCCAAGATCCTCTTCGCCGGGCGGCCCCACGCCCGCATCCTGAACATCGACACCGCCGAGGCGGAGGCCGTGCCCGGCGTCGTCGCCATCTTTACCGCGCGCGACGTGCCGGTCAACGAGTACGGCCTGCAGACGCCGGACCAGCCGGTGCTGTGCGGCCCTGGCTCGACTACGCCTGACGCCGACATAGTACGCTTCGTCGGCGACCAGGTGGCGCTCGTCGTGGCCGAGACCGAACGGGCGGCCGCCCGCGCCCGCGACCTGATCCACGTCGAGTACAAAGACCTGCCTATCCTGACCGATCCCTTCGAGGCGCTCAAACCGGATGCGCCCCAACTCCACCCCCACCGGCAGCCCAGCCCCATCCACCCGGAATTACGCACCGAAGGGAACGTCATCTGCCACCACCAGATCCGCAAGGGGGACGTGGAGGCGGTCTGGGCCGAGGCCGACGCGATCGTCGAGAGCCGGTACCGCACACCATCCCAGGAGCACGCCTATCTCCAGCCGGAGGCTGGGCTGGCATATATCGATGACGAGGGGCGGGTGACGGTCGTGGTGGGGGGGCAGTGGGCGTGGGAGGATCAGCAGGAGATCGCCCACGCGCTGGACCTGCCGCCCGAGCAGGTGCGCGTGATCTACCCGGCGATTGGCGGGGCCTTTGGCGGGCGAGAGGACATGTCGGTCCAGATCGTGCTGGCGCTGGCGGTCTGGCGCCTTGACCAGCTCGGCGTGCGCCGCCCGGTCAAGACCGTGTGGAGCCGGGAGGAATCCATCCTCGGCCACTGCAAGCGCCACCCGGCGTGGTTCGACTGCAAGTGGGGCGCGACCCGCGAGGGGAAACTGGTCGCGGCGGAGGTGCAGGTCGTGGCCGACGGCGGGGCCTACTGCTACACGACCAACAAGGTCCTGGGCAACACGACCGTGACCTGCACCGGCCCCTACGAGATCCCCAACGTCAAGGTGGACGTGGACGGGGTCTATACGAACAACCCGCCCAGCGGGGCCTTCCGGGGGTTCGGCGCGCCGCAGGGCATCTTTGCCGCCGAGATGCAGATGAACAAGCTGGCCCAGGCGCTGGGGATGGACCCGGTGGAACTGCGGCTCAAGAACCTCTTGCGCGATGACAGCCTGACCGCCATGGGCACCCCCCTGCCCGGCGGCGTCAACCTGGTCGAGGTGACCGAGACGTGCGCCCGTGCCGCCGGCTGGAAAGAAACGGAAACCGGCTGGCAGAAACCATCCGTACGCAACACGCAACACGCAACACGCAACACGCAACACGCCACACGCACCGGCATCGGCCTGGCCGTCGCGCTCAAGAACATCGGCTTCTCCTTCGGCTACCAGGAAAACTGCTGGGCGAAGGTCGAGCTGCGGGGCGGCGCGGAGATCAAGGAGGCCGTGGTCACCATCGGCAGCGCCGACGTGGGGCAGGGCAGCCACACCGTGATCCACCAGATGGCGGCCGATGCGCTGCATCTACCGCCGGAGCAGGTGCGGCTGGTCGCCGCCGACACCGGCACCAGCCCCGGCAATTCGGGCTCCGTCTCCGCCTCGCGCATGACGTTCATGTCCGGCAACGCCGTCCGGGGCGCTGCCACGGCGGCGCTGGAACGCTGGCGGGCGGAGGAGCGCCCGGCCGTCGCCGAGTACACCTACCTGGCGCCCAAAACCACCCCCTTCGACCCGGAGACCGGCTACGGCACCCCCAACTTTGCCTACGGGTACGTCGCCCAGGCGGTGGAGGTCGAGGTCGATACCGAGACCGGCCAGTTGCACGTCCTGCGCGTCGTCTGCGCCGACGACGTGGGCAAGGCGATCAACCCGCAACTCGTCGAGGGACAGATCGAGGGGGGCGTGGCGCAGGCGACGGGCTGGGCCACGTGCGAGAATTTCATCGTCGCGGGCGGGCACATCCTGACGCCGCATCTCAGTACCTACCTGATCCCGACGATCAGCGACGTGCCGGAGCGGGTCGAGTCGGTCATCGTCGAGCGGCCCGACCCGCGCGGCCCGTGGGGTGCGCGGGGGATGGGCGAGATGCCGTTCATCCCGCTGGCCCCGGCGCTGATGGCGGCCGTCCACGACGCCACCGGCGTGTGGTTCGACGAGTTCCCGCTGACGCCGGAGCGGGTGTTGCGGGGGAAAGCGGGCAGCCTGTACTTTTAGAAACCACCGTCAAAGACCAGCCTACCAAAGGCGTACTTATGGGCTACGAAGCATATCGTGATCTGCTCCAACGTTTGGAGGACCTGGAAGACCTGCGGGCGATGCGCGAGGCTGAAACCGAATACCGCGTCAGGGATGGCCGCCCCTTCTCCGAGATCGTGGCCGAACTAGAGACAGAAGAAGGAGAGGCTCGGGACGACACCAAGACGCGGGATTGACCTAAAAGGCGAGAGACTCTTGAACAGCGCGTTCCCTGCTAGTCGTATCAGCAGTCACGTGTGCGCCGTTGTTCGATGATGATCTGGCTGGCGGGCTTTCCGCCAGCGTGCACTGCGGGCTGGCGTGTACGAGACAGAGGATAGCGACAGGCAATTGTTGGGTCAAGAGGGACAATCAGGCCTGTGGCCGCCCACAGCCTTTCCACTCGTTGGCGCGGCGTAAGAGTACTCTGCCCAACCTCTTGCCTCTGCCAATGCCGCAGGCCCAGTTCGATGATCTCCGGCAAGTGGTCCTGAAGTGAAGCCAGCCGCTGAGCCAATTGGTCAGACACTTTGAGTGAAATCGTGACCATTTCTGCCTCCACATGCATTGTAGTGGTGAAGGATGAAATGGTCAAATGTCACACAACCGAAGGAGAGGAACAATGAAAGCACGATCGTTCATTGTATCCACTTTTCTCGTGAGCACCGCTGTGCTGGCCCTGCTCGGGCCGGGCGGGACGCGGCCCAGTGGCCCGGTCAGCGCCGCATCCCCATCCGTAAATCCTGCCGATCCGCTGTTCTCCACCGCCGACCTCTCTGCTCACGTACCCTATGATCCCTTCACACACCCGGCGACCCTCCCCGAATACCCAAGCGAGCCTCGATCATCCGAACTCCAGCCGCGGGCTGTGCTGGCCAAACCGACAGGCATAGACCTGGACGTCACGTACATCAGCCGCGCCCCGATGTACAACCGGTACGAAGTGTGGTACACGGCAGATGGGAGGCCGTACCTGCGCCCCGGCACAGAGAACGACAAGCGCTGGCCTGACCACGGCGAAATCGTGACTTTTACAGCGCATTTCATCAACAAGGGGACGACAGCCAGTGACGCATTCGGCTTCCGGTGGCTCATAGACGGCGTCCAGGTCCACTCAGGCACCCATCCGAGCCTGTCGCCAGGAGAAGAGGGAACGGAAACATACCAGTGGGCATGGGCGCACACCGTGGATGGCGAGCGGTTGCTGGGCCAGCACACGGTGCAGTTCGAGGTCGACCCGGACGACGCCATCGCCGAGACCTATGAATCGAACAACGGTCTCAACGATCGCACCGATGGAGTGAGTCTGGTCCTGGCGTTGACACCAGGGTTATACCAGGCGCTGGAGACCCCTGTGGACCCGCAGTGGCCTTTCTCGGCCGAGGACTGGCTGCAGAAACAGATCGCAGCCATGAACGCGGCGTTCGCCCGCTCTGTCTATCCTTCGGCCCCTCATGGCGCCGAGGAACGCGTCCGGCTGGACAAGATCCTGGTCACCTCCACGGCACCACCGACCGATTGGTCGGAGGACGGCGGGTTCTATATGTGGGGGGACGATCGGATTGGCAACCCATGCTACGATCCCTCGACCGACGTGAGCGGCGCCCTGCTCCACGAACTCACGCATCAACTCGGCATCATCGACATCTACAACCTGGACGTAGCCCTGGAGATTCCCCAGGTGCTAGATCGGAACGGCAACCCTGTCCAGATGGAACTCTGGGCATCATCACTGCTGCCAGGGCTGATGGGTGACCATTGCATACGCCCGCCCGTTTACAGCGAGCACACCACACTGGCCCTGAACGCCAACAAGGGCTACCGGCGAGGCTACTACGGTGAGTACCTCTACGACGTGCCAGCGCAAACCTACCTCCGGGTCCTGGACAATCAGGGGAATCCAGCACCCGGTGTGACCATCAACCTATATCAGCGGGCCTCGTCGCCGAATATGTTGGGCAGCCGTCACGGCGTGATCGACAACACTCCCGAGATCAGCGTGGCGACGACCGGTGACGGAACCGCGCTGTTGCCCAACCGCACGGTGGGGGACCCGGTCTCCACGCACACCGGACACACCCTGGGCGATAACCCATTCGGCGTGATTGACGTCGTCGGTAGGAATGACGAGTTCCTGCTCGAACTGAGCAAGGGAACGCACCAGGAATACCTGTGGCTGGACATCACGCAATTTAACCTGGCAGCCCGGCGAGGGAAAACGACCATTGAGATCGCTTCCCACGTGCCTCCCGGCAGTGCTCCTGCTCCACCGGCCGCAATGACCGGGAGGCTGGAATACGGCCAGGCAAAGCTACACTGGCAGCCCAGCCCGTCCTCAACCGTATCCGGTTACAACGTCTACCGTACCGCTGGCCCGGCCAACACCTGGACGCGCATGGTCACCGCGACGACGGCGCTGAGCTACGCCGCCGCCTACGACTATGACGCCCGTGCGGTGGGGTATGCGGTCACCGCGGTGGATGATTCGGGGGGTGAGAGCGGTTTCAGCGACCTGTTCTGGGCCCTGCGCCTTCGCAACCCAACGGGCGTTGCCGTAGACGCCAGCAATCAGCGAATCATCCTGGACCCGCAGAACGGCTACGCTTTGCTGCTCCAATCTCCAGATGGCGTATACCTGGACACGCTGGGGAGTTTTGACCTCCACCTGGAGAACTCCCAATACGTGGCCCGCGACCCGGCCGGGCGATTGCTCATCTCACATCCTGGAGATTCGTATGCGTCCCGCCATTCCGTGCGCGTCACGGATAAAGACGCCAACCTGCTGTTCGAGTTCGGGGAACAGGGCTCGGGCCCAGGGCAGTTCCAAACACCGGCCGGGGTGGCTGTGTGGGGAAACCTATGCACTTTCGGGGGGCCGTATGCAACAGATGCTCACACCTTGCTTCTGCTTCACTTGGACGGCGACTACACCGGAGCTCAAGGCGAGCCAGGAACGCTCAGCGGTACGGCTGTTGTAAGCGGGCAGCACGATCAGGGCGTGCTGATCGACGCCACCGATGCGTTGACCTACGCGACGGCGGGCAATATCCAACGCGGGCAGGGGGCCATCGAATTCTGGATCAGACCCCAGTGGAATGGCAACGATGGTCAAAGTTACACCCTGTTCGAGGTGGGAGCCAGTTGGTTCAACCGTTTTCGCATCATGAAAGACGGGGCCAACAACCTGCGCTTCATGGTATGGGACAGCGCTACCGAGTACGGGGTGGCGTACAACGTGGGCCACTGGCAGGCCGGGGAGTGGCATCACGCGGCAGCAACCTGGGAGGGGAGCGCCATCGCCCTGTACGTTGATGGTCAACAGCAGGATAGCAGCGATACCGCCAGTACTCCGGACACATTGGCCGACTCTATGTATATCGGTTCTTCCGCGTGGCACGGCCAACAGGCCAACGCCGTGATCGATGAACTGCGTATCAGCGCCGTGCCTCGCATAGGCAACGGCGACACGTGTTCCTACCGCATCCTCGTGGCCGACAGCGGCAACCACCGCATCCAGGTGTTCGACGTAGAGGGGGACCTCGTCAGCACCTACGGCGGTTATGGTAATGATCCTGGTGAGTTCGACAATCCCCAAGGTCTGGCCGCGGATAGCAGCGGCAACGTCGTCGTGGCCGACAACGGCAACGACCGGCTCCAGGTACTCGGTTTTGACGGCGCCAACTTTGGCTTCATCCGCGTTATCACCGCCGGGTTCAATGGGCCGACCGGCGTGGCGGCCTTCGGTTCCGACCGCATCATTGTGGCGGATACAGGCAACGACAAGGTCAAGGTGCTGGATGCCGAGGGCGATCTCCTGGCCGAATATGGGGCTCCCAACGATGATCACACCGGCGCGTTCAACCAGCCCCGCGGAGTCACAGCGGACAGAAGCGCGCACATCGTGGTGGCCGATACGGGCAACAGACGGGTGGTCAAGATCCTGAATGCACTTCCCGCACGGCCCCCGACCCAGGTAGTCATCACTGGCCCAACGGTGGGCTTTACCCAGACTGCCTACACATTCATAGCCACCGCCAGCCCGATCACCACGACGCTGCCCATCACCTACCTCTGGCAGGCCACGGGGCAATTCTCCACAACGAACACGGGCGGTCTCAGCGATACCATCAGCTTCACCTGGGGCGCGGCCGGTACCCATGCGATCACCGTCACGGCCACGAACGCCGCGAGCACAGTGAGCGACACTCACGTGATCAACATTGTCCCGCGCCGGAGGGTTTATCTGCCGCTGGTGCTGTGCCGCCATCCGTAGCGGGAACTGGGAACCACTGGGATCGGGAGAGCGGCCTCAGCGACGGTGGCGTAGATTGGGAAATACGGGCCTACCTACCACAGCCCAGGAACCAGGGCCCTGCGCTCAGGCGGATAGTCGGCAAAGTGCGCGCGATACCAGGCGTGATGGGTCCAGGCCCGGGGGGCGAGGTTGGCTGCCGTCCATGCGGCGAACGCCAGGCCTGCCAGCGACCAGGTCGCCACCGCCCACCCGGTCCACTCGACGATCTCACCCAGGTAATTGGGGCACGAGACCCAGCGGTACAGCCCACCATACGGTATCCTGTACCCGCCCTCGCCAGGCTCGCGGAGGTGGCGGAGCGTGTGATCGGCCTGCCGGTTGACCATAAAGCCGGTGAGGAAGAGCCCCAGCCCGGCGACGAACCGCGGGTCCCCCAGCCATTCGCTGGGATAGCCTCCGGAGAAGTCAAACAGGTAGCACCCGTTGAGGTAGCCGTTCACCGAGTTGAACAGGAACGCCATCCCCACGACGGCGACCGGCATCCGCTTGTCTCGACCGCGCAGTCCCAGCGGATAGATAAACGCCCGGTGAACATAGTGCACCTCCCACAGGCCGAAAAAGACCAGCGCGGTGGTCGTGTCCGCCCACCTGCCAAAGGCGAACCACGCGGCGAACACGAGCGCGGCCGGCGCCTCCATGACGATCCAGCCAAGCCGGTTCTCGATCGTGGGGCCCCACCCACTGCGGGTGTGGCGACCGTACGGTGCAGCGACGAAGAACAGGGCAACGCAGGTCACCGCTGCCACGGTGAGCCAGCCGATCACCAGGATATCGAAGAAAGCATCCACGCTCATACGGCCTCCGGAGAGCGCAACGCCAGAGGGTGTGCGAGGCGGCCAGTTTCCGCGAACCACCGGAACGTATCCGCAAGCGTCTCCCGGAGTGGCCGCGGGCGGTAGTCGAGGTCGCGGGTCGCCCGCCGGTGGCTGACCCGGCGGTTGGAGCGAAGCGCCCTGAGGGAAACGCTGGTGTACAGTGGGTGCTCCCCGTCCAGCCTGGTGAAACGGGTCCCGAACGGCACGCCGACGCGGGCCATCCACATGGGGAAGACCAACCGAGGGATTGGGGCTCCGGTGACCTCCGCCACCAGGCCCGCCAGCTCGCGCAGCGACGCCCAGTGACCCGACAGCAGGTACCTGGCGCCGGCGGGCGCGCGTTCCTCGGCCCGCATCGCCCCTGCAACGACGTCCCGGACGTCCACCCAGTCGAACCCGCCGGTCACCAGCGCCGGCAGCCGCCCGTGGCCGAGCGCGAGCAGGACCTGCCCAAAGTGAGATGGTCGGAAATCGTAGGGGCCGATCATCCCGGTGGGGTTGACGATGACGGCATCCAATCCGCGCTCGATACCCCTGCGCACCTCTCTCTCTCCGGCTGCTTTCGAGCGGTCGTAGGGTGGGTAGTGGCGGGATTCGACGAGGGGGCGCGACTCGTCTACCGGAACGTCCAACGGTTCCTGCACCAGCGCGTGGATCGAACCAAAGTGGATCAGGCGGCGCACTCTGCAATGGAGGCACGCCTCGACGACGTTCCGGGTCCCGATGACGTTGACCGGCTCGAGGAGCGGCCAATCGCGCATCGAGAGCGAGATGTAGGCGGCCACGTGGTAGACCGTCTCGGCGCGATCGAACGCCCGGCGCAGGGAGGCCGGGTCGCGAACATCGCCCTCGACGATCTCGACGTCCAGACCCTCGAGCGCCCGCCGATCGCGGTGAACCAGCGCGCGCACAGGCCGCCCGCGCGCGAAAAGTTCGCGCGAGAGAAGCTCTCGGGCGAGAAGCGCCCGCACGAGGTTCCCGCCGACGAGTCCCGCAGCACCAGTGACGACAACTGCCATGATCGTGTGTCCCCTTGATGAGAAGTCGCTGCCATCAGCATGCCGCGTGCTCGACCTCTCTTGACCTGTGGACTGGTGTTCCATTTCCATTATACCGAAACATTCCTTTTCCTACAATTTCCAAAGCACACCGGAGGTGCGTTCCAGGCCGAAGGCGAGCTCAGGTGCCAGGCACTTTCAAGACCCAAGCCTGTTTTTCGCACTTTTCGCCATAGGTGGAAGCCGAAACTTGTTTCGGTGGTCTCGGCATTGACATCGATTATCCGCATGAGGCTGCACGCTCGCCAAAGACGCCAACAAGTTGGCGCATCCATCCACTATCGCGGGGTGAGAAATATAGGCCAAGACGGCTGTCTGTCATAGCTGTTTCCTGTCATGGGACTCTCGAGTGCCTGGCACCTAAAGTGCAGCTACTTGACACTTCCGGCTTCTTCACTATCATTATGGTGCAAATTGGGAGACTGGTACACTGGTAGTTGATGGACGGGACGCCACAGATCAACTTACCAGTCCACCAACATACAACTACAGGAGCAGAGCCACATGTTCCACGCATCCGATCGTGTCCTCGTCGCCATCATGAACAACCCCCGCGACTTTGAGATCGCGCGGGACGAAGGATGGTACCGCGTCCCCGCCAGACACGCCCCGCAGAGCACGACCGAGGCGGCCGCGCTGGCCCTTTACTTCACCAAAGCCTTCGGCGATGAAAAGTGGTCTATCCGCTGGTACGGAGCCGTGCGCGGCCACGAACTCGCCCGCCGCCGGGACCTGTTCCCCGACGAACCCGACCATCCCCGCGCCGACGAGGCGTACTACAAGCTCCAACTGGGGCCGCTGATCGAACTGGAGCTCCCCATATACAGCCTGCGCTGGCGGCGCATCACGTTTGTCGAGACCTCGTGGGACCGCTTCTCCGCCGCCGAGGAGATCAACGACCTGTACGCATCCGGCGCCGACGGACTGTTCGTCACGCTCAAGGAGGAGGGGTTCTGGCCGGAGCGGGAGTTCGAGATACGGGAGGGCGGTGCGGTGTACACGGTGGACCTGGCGATCCCCTGCCAGGAGGGCACCGTCGCCATCGCCGTGGGCGACCGCCCTGCCCCCGTCGACGCCCTGCGCGACCCAGACCCCGAGACTGTGCGCCAGGCGGTGGAGAACCTGGGAGGCGAGCAACCAGCCCCCTTGCTATCCTGATCAGCGTGGACGAGTACAAGCACCTGCCGGACCTGGAACGGGTGGCTCACGGGCGTCCGTTACCCCCTGAACTTTGGCAGCGGCAAGAACAACTGGTCGCTCAATCCCGTTTCCTGCGGAAGCGATTGGATGCTCCGGTGGAAGGCCTGGTGAAGATGAACCAAACAAGTGAAACGACAAACCGTTTGGTATTCTTTGACAACTTGCGCTACCTGATGATCTTGCTCGTCCTCATCTTTCACTCCGGGGCCAGCTATGGGTCCATGGTTGCCTTTTGGCCCTTCCACGACGCGAATCCGACCGAGCTCATCGACATCATTATGATACTGTTCGACGTGTTCACGATGACCATCCTGTTCTTCATCGCTGGGTACTTTAGCCTTCCTTCCCTGCAGAAAAAAGGGGGCAGGCGTTTTCTCGAGGGCAAATTCAAGCGCTTGGGGATTCCGTGGTTGGTTGTGGTGGTCCTCGTGCTTCCGGTCCTGGACTATATCCACTACTACACTCAATCCGTGGACAGCGGGCTACAGCCCAGAGGCTATGCGACTCATTGGTGGTTGAGCATGAAGAGCATCGCCGAGTTGCGCGTCGGCTGGATGAACATGTCAGAGTACCTGGATATGACGGAGCATTTTTACCAGCGTTACATGTGGTTTCTCTCCTTGCTGCTCCTGTTCTTCGTCGCATTCTGGTTGCTGTACGAGGTCAGGAAAAAGTGGGCCAAGGTCTCTGAACGATCTGTCCGGGAGGGAACGACATCAAATAGATGCATCTATGTCACCCTGTCATTGTTTGGTCTTCTGACCGTCCTGCTCTTTGCCTCGGTAAAGTTCTTCATCACCTCTCCTGATCCTTCTGATATGGGGTGGTTCTCGCTGGGGAGCCTCATTCAGTTCCAACTCGCCAAGTTGGTTTTATATGCCCCCTACTTCGGCCTGGGCGTTTACGCCTATTACAGGAAGTGGTTCGCCAACGGGAAGGACTTTGGTCGGCCCTGGGTGTGGGGGCTGATCTGTTTCCTGTTGATGGTGGCCACTATGCTGGTTGCCAGAAGTATGAGCAGGGCCGCCGAGCCTTCCCTGGGATTACAGTTTGCTTTTGCGGTGCTCTACCCCATCTGGACGCTCTCGTTTCTGGGCGTGTTTACGGCCTTCTCGGTCAGACGCTGGAACCGGTCCACGCCGTTTAACCGGGAACTCGCAGCCAACTCCTACAACATATACCTGGTGCACTATGTGTTTGTGATGACCTTGCCGCTGCTTTTGAGCAACTGGTCAGATGGACCTGTACTGGTCAAGTTCGGGATTGTGGCTCTGTTGACAGTCTTGTTGAGCTATGGCATTAGCCGCTACATGGTCAAACCTTACCCTCGTCTAGTGACAATCGGACTCGCCGGCTTGTCCATCCTCTTGGCAGTGTTCACGTGACAGCGGACCTCAGCCTGGGTATGGCTTGTGCAGGTGAACGGATGAACAACACTAGAAAGATTGGAGATTTGCCATGAGGGATGACAAGAACGGAACACCATTGGGCGAAGTCGAAGCACTGCAAGAGCCCCCTGATATGGAACGGGCTGAGCAATCGTCACGTGACCCGGCCCCGGAAGCCGAATGGGAGGTGTGGTATCAAGATACATTTGACCGCGAGTGCCCTCCGAGTGTTGATGTCAGTGGCCAGGGCCTTGCCAGGGGATTGATGGAACTCTGGGCGCGTCATCTGTTTGAAACGGTCCGCCCCGGTGGGAGTAGAGGTTTCTCTCGCTTCCATTTGTGGTGGAAAGGAACGCAGATAGACATTGATGGGGACTGGGAGGGAGCAACTCGCCTGCGCGAATGGGTTTTCGGAGCGAAGGCGCATAGCCAGAAAGGTTATGTCGAGGAAAGTGATACTCGTTTGCTTGAGAGGATCGCAGTCGCCCACGCGAACCTCATTCTGGCCAATCAGCCCTGCGAGCAAATCCTCGCAGCGGCAGCAGCAGCCAAAGACCGTCAGGATTTTGAGGCCTGGCTCTGAGAGCGTGTCTGAAGAATCCAGCTACGAGATGAATTGTTTCCAAGGGTAGATAGAATGAACCAACCACCTGATCTTGATGTGGAACTGGTTGCCTCGAGGATCGACGCCGAGATTCACGCTTTGCCCGTTCAGAATACCCCAAACGTGCGAGCCATCCGGCGCAAGTACTCGCGGAAGCTCAAGCAGGCAGACTCGGCGTTCGTTCTCGACGTGGCACGAGAACTCGTCAAGACCTATGGATACCGATCGGTTCCCTACGAGTTGATCCAATCTCATGGGGAAGCGTTCCAAAGCCTGGGAGGAGCCGAACTGAAGGAACTCGGGCAGGGTATCAACAGTTGGTGGTCCGTGGACTCCTTTACACGCACTCTGGCGGGTCCGGCCTGGCGCGATGGGCAGGTGCCCGACGGGGTGATCCACGAATGGGCGCACTCCCCAGATCGCTGGTGGCGACGAGCCGCGCTGGTGAGTACCGTAGCGCTCAACGTCAGATCACACGGAGGCCAGGGAGACGTACCTCGCACACTCGAGGTATGTCGCCTGCTGGTTGACGATCACGATGACATGGTAGCCAAAGCCATGTCGTGGGCGTTACGTGAGTTGATTGTTCACGATCCGCAGGCAGTGCGCGAGTTTCTCGCTCAGTATGATCAGGTTCTTGCTGCCCGCGTGAAGCGGGAAGTGAGGAACAAGTTGGCGACAGGCCTGAAGAATCCACGTCGAAGGAGAGGGTGAATTCGCACCTCCCCCATCCCCTCCCTGAGGGAGGGGGGAACGCCTATCCAGAGTCAGAAAAGGAGAGACAAGCAACCATGGAATACCGCGAGTTGGGAAGAACCGGACTGGACGTCAGTGCCATAGGATTGGGCACAGAGCATCTCGAGCAGTCGAGGGAGACGAGGGACGATGTCCTGCGCACCGCGGTCGAAGCGGGCGTCAACTACGTCGATCTACTCTACGTCGAACCCGACTATTGGGAGGACTTTGGCCCCGTGCTCAGGCCCTACCGGGACAAGCTCGTCCTGGCCGCCCACTGGGGGAGCGGCCCCCGCTACGATCTCGACTTTTGCGAGCACACCTTTGCCAACATCCTCTCTCGCGTGGGCAACGACTACGTCGAGGTCGCCATGATGACGATGGTCGACGAGGAGGGCAGATGGGACGGGTGGGTCCACGAGTCACTCGAACACCTGCGCCGCTACCAGGAACAGGGACACGTCGGCTACGTCGGCGGAAGCGCCCACGATACATCGACAGCAATCCAGGCAGTCAACAGCGGGTTGCTCGACGTTCTCATGTTTCCCGTCAACATGGTCGGGCACAGTGACGAGGAAAACAGCGCGCTATATCAGGCCTGCGTAGAACGGGGCGTGGGTCTCGTGGCGATGAAACCGTATCACGGGGGCACGCTGTTCTTTGCCGATGGCAGGCCAACCGGGATCACGCCCGCCCAGTGTCTTTCGTACGTGCTCTCGCTGCCCGTCTCTACGACGGTGCCCGGCGTCAAGAACGCAAAAGAGCTTTGCGCTACACTATACTACCTGGAGGCAACCGACGAGGAAAAGGACTTCCGGCCGGTGATTGCCGACATCCACGGCTTCCTGGCGGGGCAGTGCGTCTACTGCGATCACTGTCTCCCGTGCCCTCAGGGCATACCGGTCGGTGGGATGATCTGGCTATTGGATTACTCACAAGGTGGCGTCACCGATGAAATGATGGGCTGGTACTCGGACTATCCGGCCAAGGCCTCCGAGTGCATCGAGTGCGGCGATTGTGTGGAGCGCTGCCCGTTCGAGGTGGACGTCATCGCCAAGATGCGGCAGGCGGTGGAGGTGTTCGAGGCCAACGCCGGGTAGAAAAACGAGGACACCTGCGTGGTTCACAAGATGTGGAAGACTAACAAGCTCACCGACAAATCCGAACTTCTGGCCTTCCTGGAGACTGACCGCCTCTACGCGGCGTACGCCGTCGGCGACCTGGAGCCAGGGATGTTCGAGCAAAGCACGTGGGCCGGGGCGGAAGCGGAAGGTCGATTGCAGGCCCTGGCGCTGTACTTTCGTGGGCTGGAGCCGCCGGCCCTGTTCCTGATGGGCGACGGTCACGGCCTGCGAGCCATTCTCGAGGACGTGTTACGTCCCGAGAGGGTCTATCTCATCTGCCGTGCGGAGCACCTGGTGACGGCGCGCGACTTTTACGCCTGGGAGGAGATGACCCCCATGTGGCGCATGGTGCTGCGGCGCGCGCGTTTCCGGCCTGCGGAGGGTGAGTGTCTGCGGCTTGAGCCCACCCACGCCAGGCGACTCACAGAGTTGTACGCGCTCGGCACAGGTAACGCCTTCAGCCCCGCGCAGATGGAGCGTGGCGTCTTCTACGGTATCCTCTCGGACGGCAACCTGGTGGCGGCTGCAGGCACCCACCTGGTCAGCCCGACCTACGGCGTGGCGGCGGTGGGCAACGTCTTCACCCACCCGGACTACCGGGGACAGGGCTACGGCACGGTGACCACCAGCGCCGTCGTGGCCGAGCTATTGCAGCTCGGGATCCGCGACGTCATCCTCAACGTCAATCAAGACAACGCAACGGCCATCCGCATCTACGAGCGCCTGGGCTTTGAACGCTACTGCCCATTCCTGGAAGGTCCTGCTTCTGCCTCCAAGAGCAAGAAACGGGACGCAGATTAGCGCCGATCCACGCTGATCCTTTGTGAGCAAAGCGACTGCCCCGAACCGAACACGGTGGGGGCAGTTTTGCGTTGGATGGGCTGGGGATGGACGCTGTGAGGTTCCGGGTTCGTGTTTGTCAAAGTCTCCCCACACAAAGAGTCAAACTCTCCCTACAGACAGGCAGCACGATCCATGGTAAGATTATGTACAGCGACGCATCGTGGAGGCCTGTGCTGAAGACCATTGAACAGATGGCCAAGCTCATAGTCTGGTTCTCGTTGGAATCCACATGTGAGTCAGTAGAAGCTGTGCCACGTCCAAAGGGCACCTACGCACACAGGGCTTGCGAGTGATGGCGAAGATAAGGGGGAGGTGATGTGTATTGGATGAATGCGGTTCTCTCGACATGGATGGTGTCGTAGAATGGGAGGTTATTCCCCCAACGTGAAAGGAGCATCCAAGATGAAACGGAAATCACTTCTGGTAGTCGTTGCAGTTCTTGTCCTGCTGGTCCTCAGCACAAGTGTGGCCTTGGCTGGAGGAATTGACGACCCTCCAGGTATACCCCTCTATGTGATCATCGAGGTCGATTGGGACGGGGCCTCTCCCAAGGGCGACTGGACGGTATGGGGCCCTGCATGGGACCCTGAAGTTGGCGGCACAACGCTCACGAGTTGTACCGATTGCCTGGAGATGAACTATGAGTTCACCTTCAAGGGCAAGACAGTCCATTTCGACGAGATTTATGTTCCGACTGTCAAGGCCACCCCACAAGTGCATCATGTGGTACTGCATGACCTCGATGGGGACGGAACCTATACTGGCTCGCTGTCAGCTGCTCACTACTTCCCCTGGAGAGCAGAGCCAGACGGCTCATGGGCAGTTCTGTACTTCGATAGGATAGAATACGATATCACCTTCGATGAGGACGGAAACGTAACCGACTTCCACTACCTGCAGTACGAACACAAGAAGTTAAAGTGACGCCATCACAGACCTATGGGAGGCAAAGTTTAGCCAAAATCGAGCCTGACTTTCGAGGGACGAAAGCTTACTCAGGGGCAATTACAGTCCTGGGTCTGGCGCTGCGCGCACTTGCAGTGCCACACTCTTGCTTGCATGCACCACGTTGACGCGTCCCCGCACACGACCAAGCCCTGGCCTTCGGGGCAGGGCTTTCTGTTTGCACGCGAAGCCTGCTCCTTTCGCCTTCGACCCTCGCCGCTTGCCGCTCACCCGTGCCAATCGACCCACTGCCCCTGCCCCAGGTAGCCCCGGTGGCCGCTGACGTTGCGAGCGCATGACCACCACCGAAACGACCACCCCGATTTTGTGGTTAAGACGGTTTTGCATTCGGGTTGCAGTGGTGGTAGCGTGACTGAGGACGGCGAGATGTCGGCTTTGGTCCGGTCTCCTCTGTACAAATTAGGCACATCCCCGTCGAGGTGTCGAACCTATGCGTAGAGCGATGGTAGATGGCCAACTTGTGCGGGCCAGCCCGGAGGCTCCAGCGGAGGCGACCTGCCCTGCGTGTGGTGGCGCGGTTGAGAAGCGCAAACGCAGGAGGAGCGATGGAGGGATGACCTGGTTCTGGCGGCACCGGCGGGGTGAGGGCGAAGGATGCCCCAGGCGATACAATCCTGACGTTGATTGAGGCAAGAGCGGCCCACCATTGAAGGAACTCTGTCGGTAGTATCAAATGGGGGCGAGTATAGGTGCCAGGATCGGATCTCAGGACTTGCACTTTGCCCCGGCTTGGGTTATACTGAAATCGCATTCAGCGAGAAAAGAGGCCTCGCGTCTGGGCGGAGCCCGAGATGGAAACCAGGACGATGGATCCCACCTGGTGAACGTCAATTCTTGCTCGCCAGCGTCAAACGGCTGACGGGCTTTGTTGTGTCTGAGGGGAGCGAGACGTTGGCAAGAACAGGAACCGTGGTGCGCGTGGCCGGCGTGGTCGTGGACGCAGAGTTTGCCTCTGGGGACCTGCCCAGCATCCACGGTGCGCTGATCGTGCAGCGTGACGACGGGCCAGAATTGGTCGTCGAGGTGCAGGAACACACCGACCCGCACACGGTGCGGGCCGTGGCGATGGGCAACACGGCGGGCCTGCGCCGGGGGCTGCCGGTGCTCGACACGGGCCACCCGATCCGCGTACCGGTGGGCCGGGCGACGCTGGGACGCATGTTCAACGTCCTGGGCCAGCCCATCGACGGACGGCCCGCGCCCGTGGGGACGGCGTCGCGCCCGATCCACGCGGCATCCCCACCGCTGCGCGAGCAACGGGTGGTCGTCGAGCCATTCGTCACCGGCATCAAGGCCATCGACCTCTTGACCCCCTACCCGCGGGGCGGCAAGACCGGCCTGTTCGGCGGCGCGGGAGTGGGCAAGACGATGCTGATGATCGAGCTGATGCGCCACACGATCCGCGAGCACTCGGGCATCGTGCTCTTCGCCGGCGTGGGCGAGCGCAGCCGCGAGGGGAACGAGCTGTGGCTGGAGATGCAGCGCAGCGGCGTGCTGGAGAGCACCGTCCTCGTCTTTGGGCAGATGAACGAACCGCCCGGCGCACGGCTGCGGGTGCCGCTCACCGCGCTGACGATGGCCGAGTACTTTCGCGACCATGAACGCCGCCCGGTGCTGGTGTTCATCGACAACATCTTTCGCTACATCCAGGCCGGCGCGGAGGTGTCGGCGCTGCTGGGCCGGCTGCCCAGCGCCGTGGGATACCAGCCCACGCTCGGCAGCGAGATGGGCGAGATGCAGGAGCGGATCACGACGACTGGCCGGGGCAGCGTGACGTCGGTGCAGGCGGTCTACGTGCCGGCCGACGACCTGACCGACCCGGCCGTCGTGGCGACGTTTGCCCACCTGGACGCGGCGACGATCCTTTCGCGCCGCCAGGCCAGCCTGGGCATCTACCCGGCGATCGACCCGCTGGAGTCGAACAGTGCGTTGCTCACGCCGGCGGGCGTGGGGATGGATCACTACGCCATCGCCACCGAGGTCCGGGCGTTGCTGGCCCGCTACCAGGAGCTGCAGGACGTCATCGCCATCCTGGGGATGGAAGAGCTGAGCGAGGAGGATCGCGTGGCGGTCAACCGGGCCCGGCGGCTGGAACGCTTCCTCACCCAGCCGTTTTTCGTCTCCGAGCCGTTCACCGGGCTGCCTGGCCGGTACGTGCCATTACCGGAGACGCTGCGCGGGTTCCGCGAGATCCTGGAGGGTCGCCACGACGACCTGCCTGAGCAGGCGTTTTACATGGTCGGCACGATAGACGAGGCCGTGGCGCAGGCGCAGGAACTGGAGGGAAACGAGTAGTTGCGGAAGCAGGGAAACAGGGAAGCGAGTGATGTCTAGGTTGTTTCGCCTGGTCGTTTTGACACCGGAAGAACCGTTTCTCGACGCAGGGGAAGTGGCCTGGGTGCAGGCCCACCTGGCCGACGGCGGTGGCATCGGGATCTACCCCGGGCATGCGCCGCTCGTCGCCGAGACGGTCACCGCGCCGCTGCGGTACGCCGACCAAGCGGGCGAACACGCGCTCGACCTGGAAGCGGGCATCCTGCAAGTCGACGCCGAGGGCGTGACGATCTTTACCAGTGGCACGTCCCAACCTTGCGAAGGTGGGCAACCTTCGCAAGGTTTAGAAGAGGCACGTTTCGACCGGTTGGCCCAGGCATTGGTCGCCACCATGCGGGCGCAGCCCGACAGCATGGCGGACATGGGGCTGGAAGCAGGCGAGGAATGAAGGAGAAGGATCGAGCCTCGCAGAGCGCGGCGTGGCGGGCCGCGATGCCGGCGACGTCGCTGGGGTGGGACCTGGCGTTGCCGATCTTTGGCGGCGTACTGCTGGGACACCTGCTGGACCGCCGGCTGGGCACGGGCTACGTCTTCACGCTGGGGCTGCTGGTGCTGGGCATCTTTACCGGGTTCTACAACGTGGCGCGCTCCATCCAGCGTATAGAAGCGCGCGAGCAGCAGAGGGCCACGCAAGAGGTTGAGAAGGACAAGGCAGGCTGATGGTCGCGTTGTGGATGCTCGCAGGTGGTGCCATCGGCACGTTGAGCGGGCTGACCGCGAGATGGACGGTGGCCCGCCTGGGCCCCACCGCGCCTGGTCGCGCCGTGTCCTGGACGGTCGCAGGGGCCATGGTGCGCTGGAGCCTCGCCGCCGGCCTGCTGATAGCCGCCTTACAGCGCGGCATCGCGCCAACCCTGCTGGCCTTCGCCGGGCTATGGCTGGCCCGTTGGGGTATCGTATACTGGTGGTACAGGCATGCATAATAAGCCTACATCGCCTTGTCACCCCGTCACCTTGTCACCTGGTCACCTTTTTGGGAGTTGAGATATGGACGATTTTTTCCCCCAGGTCGTGTTCAGCGTTTTCGGCATCCCGGTGCGCGATACGATCATCTCGACGTGGATCATGATGGCGCTCGTCGTGGCGCTGGCCGCGGTGGCGCGTCGCCGCTGGCCGGCGGCACTCGAGATGCTGGTCGATTTCCTGAGCGACACCGTCTCAGACGTCATGGGGCGCCCCGCCGGGCCGTATCTCCCGTTCCTGGGGGCGTTGGCGATCTTTATCGCCGTCGCCAACACCATCGGCGTCGTGCCCTTCCTGGTCAGCCCGACGCGGGACATCAACACGCCGCTGGCGATGGCGCTGGTCGTCTTCTTCTCGGTCCACTACTTTGGCATGCGGGCCAAGGGCGTGTTTGGCTACCTCAAGGACCTGGCTTCTCCGATCTTTATGCTGCCGCTGGAGATCGTCGGGCAATTGAGCCGCACGCTCTCGCTCACGTTGCGCCTGTTTGGCAACATCATCAGCACCGACATGGTCGTGGCGGTCATCTTTGCGCTGGTGCCCCTGTTCGTGCCGCTGCCCATGATCGGGCTGAGCATGTTCACGGGCATCCTGCAGGCGTTCATCTTCACCGCGCTGGCGGCCGTCTTTATCGGCGCGGGGCTGGAGGCCAGTGAACCGGCCAAATCTGCAAATCAGCGAGTCAACGAATCAGCGAATCAATAGAAGGAGGAAAGTGACATATGGCAGAACTGGAACCTGGGACACTGGTCACGATCATCACCATCCTCGTGGCGGGGGTGGGGATCCTGCTGGGCACGATCGTCCCGGCGCTCGTCGAGGGACGGGCGGTGCTCAAGGCACTGGAAGGCATGACCCGCCAGCCCCAGGCGGCCGGAGACCTGCGCACGACGCTGCTCATCGCCATGGCGCTGTTGGAATCGACGGCGATCTATGTGCTCCTGGTCATCTTGATCCTGATCTTTGCCAACCCGCTGCTCGATCGATTTTTCTAGGAGTGAGGGATGCTAAACCTGGACATCTGGACGGTCGCCTTCCAAATCGTCAACTTTCTGGCGCTGGCCGGGCTACTCTACTACTTGCTTTTCCGGCCAGTGACGCGCAGCATGAAAGCACGCGCCGCCGAGAAGGAGCAGTTGGCCCGCGAGATTGCCCAGGACCGCGAAGCGGCAGTCCAGTTGCGGGCTGAGCTGGAGGCGCGGCTGGCACACGCCGAGGAGGAAGCTGCCGCCATCATCGCCAGGGCGCAGGAACAGGCTGAGGCCGAGCGACAAACACTGCTCCAGGAAGCTGAGGAGGAGGTCGAACGCATCCTGGTCGAGGCCCACGCCGACGCCCACCGGCTGCGGAGCCAGACCGCGGGCGATTTCCAGGCCGAGTTGCTGGACGCCATCCTGGAGGTCAGCGGCCAGGTGATCGGCCAGGCAGCGCCACCGGAGGTGCACAACGCGCTGATCCAACAACTGAGCGACCGCATCTGGGAAATGGGGCGCAGTGAGATGGAGCGCGTGGAGGCGTTCCGGCGTTCGTTGGGCGAACGCGCTCCCACGGCCTACGTGACGACCGCGCGGTCCCTCTCGCCGGAGCAACAGGGGCTGCTGGCGCGCACGTTCACCGCGCTGGCCGACCGCAACGTCAACCTGGACGTGAGCACGGACCCCACGCTGGCTGCCGGGATGCGGGTGCGACTGGGCGACTTTGTCGTGGATAACTCGATCTCCGGGCAACTGGCCGAACTGCGCGACGGGGTCTCGCAGGCACTGGAGGAGCGCGTGGCCCATGAATGATCAGGAGACACGGCCCGACGTGTCTTCGCTGCTCCAGGCGCTGCGCGAACACGTCGGGCAACTGGGAGACGACGTGCGCGTCTACGACACCGGCCTGGTAAAGCGCATCAGCGACAGCGTGTCTACGCTCCAGGCCCTGCCGCGCGCCCAACCCGACGTGCCTTCGCTGCTTCAGGCACTCCGCGAGCAGGCCGGTCACGTAGCCGGTCAGGTCCGTTTCCACGACGTGGGGACCGTGCAGAACATCGGCAACGGCGTGGCCACGCTCTCGGGCCTGCCCCGCGCGCGCACCGACGAACTGGTGACCTTTCCCACCGGCGTGCAGGGCCTGATCCTCAACCTGAACCACGACCGCATCGACGTGATCCTGCTCGGGCCGGAGGAGGGCATCCAGGGCGGCGACCTGGTGACGGCGACCGGCGCGCGGCTGCGCGTGCCCGTGGGGCAGAAACTGCTGGGCCGTGTGGTCAACCCGCTGGGCCAACCACTCGACGAGCGCAGGCCGGTTGAGGCCGGCGGGTTCCACTACCTGGAGCGGGACGCACCGGGCATCGTCGAACGAGCACCGGTGGACGAGCCGTTGCAAACCGGCCTAAAGATCGTGGACGCGCTGATCCCGATCGGGCGCGGGCAGCGGGAGCTGATCGTCGGGGACCGGCAGACGGGGAAGACGACGCTGGCGGTAGACACCATCCTCAACCAGCGCGACAGCGGCGTGCTGTGCGTCTACGTCGCCATCGGCCAGAAGAAATCGACCACGCTCGCCGTCGTCGAGACGCTGCGCCAGGAGGGCGCACTGCCATATACGATCGTCGTGGTATCGAGCCCCGACGATCCACCGGCGCTGCGCTACCTGGCACCCTACGCCGGCTGCACGATGGCCGAGTTCCTGATGCATCGTGGCCGTGACGTGTTGATCGTGTACGACGACCTGAGCAAGCACGCCGACGCCTACCGCGAACTAAGCCTGCTGTTGCGCCGCCCACCGGGCCGCGAGGCCTACCCCGGTGACATCTTTTACCTGCACGCGCGGTTGCTGGAGCGGGCGTGCAAGCTAGCCCCCCCTTCATCCCCCCCATTGGGGGGGAAAGGCGGCGGCTCGCTGACGGCGCTCCCCATCGTCGAGATGCAGCGCGGCAACATCGCCGCCTATATCCCCACGAACCTGATCTCGATCACCGATGGACAGATCGTGCTCGACGCCGAACTGTTCAACCGGGGGGTGAAGCCCGCCGTGAACGTGGGAAAGTCGGTGTCGCGCGTGGGCGGCGCGGCGCAGACGGCAGCCATCCGTGCCGTGGCGGGCAAACTCCGGTTGGAGCTGTCGCAGTTCGAAGAGGTGGCCCGCTTCGCCCGCTTCGGCACCGAGGTGGACAAGGCCACACGACACCAGATCCAGCGCGGCGAGCGACTGCGGGCCGTGCTCACGCAGCCCGCCCACCAGCCGCTTCCACTGGCTGCGCAGGTCACGGTCCTGCTGGCCGCCACCGAGGGGCATCTCGACGACGTCGCGCTCGCGGACGTGCCCGCGTTCGAGCGCGGCCTGCAGGCCCGTCTTGAGGCTGCGCATCCAGAGATCAGCCAGCACATCAACCGCAGTGGCGAACTGACCGCAGAGAACCGCGAGGCGCTGACAGAGATGTTGACCAGTTACCGCACAGCCCGAATCGAAGGACGCGCGCCGAGCGCGGCCGAGGAGAGCGGGACTGAAGGGGGAAGAGAGCAATGAAAATGGTGATGGCGGTCGTGCCACGGGACGACACGGAAGGCGTCCTCCAGGCCCTCGTGGCTGCTGGTCACACGGCGACCTTCGTCGAGAGCCGGGGCGGCGTGCTGCGGGAGGCCAAGAAGATGCTCTTCATCGCTGTCCGGGATCAAGATCTGGACCAGGTCCTGGCCATCATCGAGGACAGTTGTCACTGCCAGGAGCAAGCGGCGCCCGGCGGCTCGGAGAGAGGCCCCCTCTCGCCCGAGCCAGCGCCCGTGGCGGCAGAAATGGGCGGGACAGCCGTGTTCGTCTGGGACCTCGACCACTTCGAGATCTATTGAACGCACAGAAGACAGGGAACGCAACCCACCGATGAGCGAGCAGCGTGCGCGGCCCAACGTGGCGGGGCTGCTTCAGGCGCTCCGCGAACAGGCCAGTCAACTGGAGAAGGGCGTGCGGCTCCGCGACGCCGGCCTGGTGCAACGCATCAGCGACAGCGTGGCGACAGTCCCTGGCCCGCCACGCACGCAGCCCGACACACCATCGCTGCTCCAGGCACTCCGCGAACAGGCCGGCCAACTGGTCATCCGAGTGCGCTTTCACGACATCGGCATGGTGCAGCAAATTGGCAACGGCGTGGCCACGCTCTCGGGCCTGCCCCGCGCGCGCACCGACGAACTGGTGACCTTTCCCACCGGCGTGCAGGGCATGATCCTCAACCTCGATCACGACCGCATCGACGTGATCCTGCTCGGGCCGGAGGAGGGCATCCAGGGCGGCGACCTGGTGACGGCGACCGGCGAGCGGCTGCGCGTGCCCGTCGGACGAAAGCTCCTGGGCCGGGTGGTCAACCCGCTGGGCCAGCCGCTCGACGAGCGCGGGCCGGTTGAAGCCAGCGGGTTCCACTACCTGGAGCGGGACGCGCCGGGCATCGTCGAGCGAGCGCCGGTCGACGAGCCGCTGCACACCGGCGTCAAGATCGTGGATGCGCTGATCCCGATCGGGCGCGGGCAGCGGGAGCTGATCGTCGGGGACCGGCAGACGGGGAAGACGACGCTGGCGGTTGACGCCATCCTCAACCAGCGGGACAGCGGCGTGCCGTGCATCTACGTCGCCGTCGGGCAAAAGAAATCGACCACGCTCGCCGTGATCGAGACGCTGCGCAGCGGCGGCGCGATGGGGTACACGATTGTGGTCACCTCCAGCCCCGACGATCCGCCCGCGCTGCGCTACCTGGCACCCTACGCCGGCTGCACGATGGCCGAGTTCCTGATGCATCGTGGCCATGACGTGTTGATCGTCTACGACGACCTGAGCAAGCACGCCGACACTTATCGCGAGTTGAGCCTGCTGCTGCGCCGGCCTCCGGGCCGCGAGGCCTACCCCGGCGACATCTTTTACCTGCACGCGCGGCTGTTGGAGCGCGCGTGCAAGTTGGCCCCCCCTTCATCCCCCCCAGTGGGGGGGAAAGAGGGAGGGACATCTCCCCCATCGGGGGGAAGCCCTCCTACATCCCCCCTGTTGGGGGGGAAAGGCGGCGGCTCACTGACGGCGCTTCCCATCGTCGAGACACAGCGGGGCAACATCGTCGCCTACATCCCCACCAACCTGATCAGCGCGACCGACATGCGGATTGTGCTCGATTCGGACCTATTCAACCGCGGGGTGAAACCCGCCGTGAACGTGGCAAAGTCGGTGTCGCGCGGGGACGCAGCGGCGCAGACGGCGGCCATGCGCGCCGTGGCCGGACACATACGCCTGCAACTGGCGCAGTTCGAGGAGGTGGCCCGCTTCGCCCGCTTCGGCATCGAGGTGGACGAGGCCACACAGCAGCAGATCCGGCGTGGCGAACGGCTGCGGGCCGTGCTCACGCAGTCCGCCCACCAGCCGCTTCCGCTGGCCGCGCAGGTCACGGTCCTGCTGGCCGCCACCGGGGGGTATCTCGACGACGTCGTGCTCGAGGACGTGCCCGCGTTCGAGGGTGGCTTGCAGGTCCGTCTTGAGGCTGCGCATCCAGAGATCAGCCAGCACGTCAACCGCAGCGGCGAACTGACCGCAGAGACGCGCAAAGTCCTGACCGAAATGATCGCCAACTATCACACAGCCTGGCTCGAAAGACACACCCTGGACCCAGCCGAGGCGGCAAGAGGGCGATGAAAATATGGAAGAACTGGAACGAGCCCAAACCCGCCTCGATCACATTCGCACTGTGGCCCCCATCCTGAGCGCGCTGCGCACGATCTCGCTGGGGAGCTGGAAAGCAGCGCTCAAACAGACCACCAGCGTGCGACGGTACAATGAACGACTGGGCGCGATATTGCCGCCACTGGTCCCCCACCTGGCGGCCAGCCGGCGCGTCAACCTGCCCGCGCGACGTGCCAGGCGGGAAGACGCTCCAGCATCCAATCGGATCGTGGTGCTGGTGGCCGGGAGCGAGCGCGGGCTGTGCGGGCGGTTCAACGCAGCGGCCGTCGAACGTGCCGAGCGGTACCTGGTCGAACAGAAGGCGGCTGGCATCCAGGTGGAACTCGCGGCGCTGGGCGCCCGGGCAATCCGCATCCTTCAGCGACGCGGACAGCCACTGGCCTGGTCGGGCGCGCTGTCGGTGACCGCGCTGCCACCCTACGGCACCGCACTTGACCTGACCCGTCGCTGGCTGGAGCGCTACGAGGCACACGACCTGGACGCGGTCGACCTGGTCCATAATGCCTATCACGGCACGGGACGCTACGAGCCGACGGTGACGCGCCTGATCCCCCCACCGTTGCACCCACAGGAGGCCGGCCCTCCCGGCGAGCTGTGGCCGCCCCCGATCGTCGAGACCGACCCGCTGAGCCTGTACGCCCGCGTCGTCGAGCAGCAGACAGTGCTCAACCTGTATGGGTCGCTCCTCGATTCGGCGGCTGCGGAGCACTCGACGCGCTTCCAACTCATGGAAGCCGCCACCCAGAACGCCGACCGGCTGATCGCCGAGTTGACGCTGGTCGTGCAGACAGCCCGGCAGGCGGAGATCACGCAGGAGATGCAAGAGTTGGCCAGTGGGGCGGGGCTGATTGGGCCGCAGGGCAAGGGCGTGAAACGTGATGCGTGAAACGTGAAACGTGAAACGTGATGCGTGATGCGTGATGCGTGAAACGTGATGCGTGATGCGTGAAACGTGATGCGTAATACGTAATACGTAATGCGTGATGCGTGGGTGGCGGGGTTGGGGCGGGCCTACGGAGTGTTGTCGGAGATCAGGCCGTTGAGGTCGTCGTCCCAGGCCTCGAGGGCGGTGCGCACCTCGTCGTTGCGGGTCAGCGTGCCATCGTAGGGCATCACGTCCTCGTGGGCCATCCACCCCGAAAGCACCATCGGCACCGGCCCGCTGCCGGCCGGAATCCACTCGCCGTTGTAACGACGGGCCAGGTGCAGGTGCGTCGCGTCGGCGACCCCACCCTCGCAGGACGGATGCCCGATCCGCTGCCCGCGCTGCACGGTGGTGCCCTCCTCGACGCGGCCCCCTTCGTGGATGTGCAGGTAGAGCAACACCCAGCCACTCTGCTCGAAGCCATCGCCGTCCAGGTCCAGGACCACCTGGCCGTTCTCGCTGCGGATCACCCGCCCTGGCGCGGCAGCCGTGGCCCACTCGGTCGAGGGCGCGCAACCCAGCAGCTTGTCGCCCGGCACAAAGTCGAGCGCGGCGCGACCGCTGCCGTTCCCCCAGCCCCCGTGCGGGCCGCCGGTGAAGTACCAGGTGTGGCCGGACTCCCACGGCAACTGCAACTCTGGCTGCGCCAGGTCCGCGGGCACGAGCGGGTCGACCGTGTAGGCGAAGGGGTTGCCGAACAACTGCTCGTAGGTGGCAAGGAAGCCGTCGGGGCCAGCCAGCGCCAGCCATTCGTCCCAGCTTGCCGAGAGCCCGGCCAGGCAGTTCTGCACGCCGACGGTGCCCGGGTTGAGGCCCGGCGCAATGGCGGCGCGGACGCCACTGACCAGACGCACTGTCGCCCGGTCGCCCCGTTTCCAGCCGTAGTAGCCCTCGTTGAGCCGCACCGCTGCCCAACCCAGTTGCTGGAACAGCCCCTCGTGATACGACTGGACGTGGCCCAGCGGGTAGACGAGCGTCCCGGCGGCGGGCTGGGGCTGGGTGACCCACCCGGATCGCAACTCCAGGAGCGCGAGCAGCACGCGCGGCCCCACGCTAAAGCGCTGCGACACGAGCTGGACAATCTCTGCCCCCGGGAGCAGGCGACCTTCGACCTCCTCCGTGTAACTTGCCAGGTAGCCCCCCTGCCCGGCGACGAAACCCGCCAGGTCAAAGTGGATGTACGCCGGGCCGTAGACCATCTCGCTGTCGGGGACCAGCTTGAGCGCCGGGCCAGTCTCGGCCGCGCTGACGGGCATGTAGAGCGTCTGCCCAGCGCGGATGCTGTCCGCATCAGCTAGGCCGTTGGCAACGACGACCTCGTCGATGGTGCAGCCGAACACGGCGGCGATCAGGCTCAGCGTCTCGCCGGGCTGGACGACGTACGACTCGACGCCCGTGCCGTCCGGGCGACCGGCGGGCGTCGGGTTGGGCGTGGGTGTGCCGGTGTAGATGCCGGGGTAGGCGGGCGATGGAGAGGGAACGGGGGTGGCGGCCGGCACCGCAGTCATCGCTGCGGCTGGCCCTTCGGCTTGGGTAGCCAGATGGCCCGTGGATTCCTCCGCTGGTGCAGAGCGCCTGCAGGCAACCACTATGCAAGCCAGGATCAAGAGCGGCCAACGCCGCAACCTTTTCATCGCCACAACCCTCCTCTCTCGCGCAAGCGCCGCCCGATGGCGGCGCAGCAAAAGTGTACCAGAGATGGGGAAAAAGGGCAAGGCCACGAATGAATTCGCGGCCTGATACCCAAAACACGTTAAAACGTGTTGGATGGAACCCGTTTGAAGGGGTTTCTTGTGCCAGACGTCGAATTCATTCGATGGCTGGGCTGGCGCTCTCCCAGCAATCTCGCTAGCTTGCCGGATTAAGGCGGGTCACGCACCCAGTTCTTGAACACCAGCGGCAGGTAGATTCTGCGGGGCTCGACATGGACCGTGACGCTGGCCTGGCCAGCGGCTCCCTCCCGTGTTGCGACCTCTACCTCGTTGGTAAGCGGCCCTTCGTAGCCCATCTCGACGGTGACGACGACCGTCTATGTCCAGGGGGCACCGGGGCAGATGACGGGCGGCGTCCAGGTCAGCACGCCGGTCGGCGTGACGTGGGCGGGCAGGGTATCGGTGATGACCGCGTGCAGGTGCGCGTCGCCGGTGTTGGTGAGGCGGAGGGTGTAGCGGAGCCCCGTCTGCGCTCCCGCTTCCTGGACGCCGCCTTGTGCCACAGGGTGCCCAATGGCAGCGACGACTATCGGCAGGGCAAGAACAGAACGGAAGCCAGAGATTGAGCGACACAATGCCCGGTGGCGGCGTTCCCATCATCCTCAGTTGATAGCCTCATAAGCGCGTAGGGCAAACGTCTGCGGGTGATAGGGTGGCTGGTGTGCCAATTGAGTTGTAATCCTATGCCAAAGTGTGCTATACTTATCATGGGAGACGCAAGCATCGCCTTGTTCAGCAGGTAAGAGTTCCCTGGGTTCACCCGGCGAAGGATCATATCGCCCCGCAACGCACTCAACACTGCCCGATTGGCCATAGCAGGTTTCGCAGGGATAACCAGGTTCCCTGTGACCACAAGTGAGTGAGAAGTCGTAGTGACTGAGCGAGTTGGATCTGACCACGATTTGTTCATCTCTTACGCCGACGCCGACCGCGCCTGGGTCGAAGGTTATCTCCTGGATGCGCTGACCCAGGCCGGTGTGTGCTGCCACACCGAGGCGGCCTTTGCGCTGGGCGTGCCGCGCCTGCTGGAGTTCGAGCGCGCGGTGCAGGAGAGCCAGCGCACCCTGCTCGTCCTCTCCCTGCCTTACCTGGCCGAAGGCTTCACGCAGTTCACCGACCTGCTGGCCCAGTCCTATGGCCTGGAGAGCGCCACCTGGCCCGTCATCCCCCTCATCCTCCAGCCGGTCGAACTGCCACCGCGCCTGGCGCTACTCACCACGCTCGATGCCACCGACCCGGCGGACTGGTCGCAGGCGATTGCCCGCCTGTGTGCCGAGTTGCAGCATCCTGTACCAGGTCCGGCCCCCAGGCCTGCGTGCCCCTATCCCGGCATGGTGCCGTTTGGCGAGGAGGACAGCGAGCGTTTCTTCGGGCGCGAGCGGGAGGCACGGGAACTCCTGGAACGGCTGCGCCTGCACCCGTTTCTCACGGTCATCGGCCCCTCCGGCAGCGGCAAGTCGTCGCTGATCTTCGCCGGGCTGATTCCGGCCCTGCGGCGGAGTGGGCTGTTCGGCCCGGGCGGGTGGCTGGTGCGCACAGTGCGTCCTGGCGAGGCGCCACTGGCGGCGCTGGCCGCGGCCCTGGGCGGCGGCCCGGCCAACCTTGCTGAGACAATACCGGCGCTGCTGGCCACGGAGCCGGGCGCCCGCCGGTTGCTGTTGGTGGTAGACCAATTCGAAGAACTGTTCACGCTCGCCCGTGCGGACGTGGAACCGTTCCAGCGAGCGCTGCTGCGGCTGGCGGAGAGCCCCAACTGTTACGGCGTGCTGACTGTGCGGGCCGACTTTTACCCCGACCTGATGGCTGCCCCACTCTGGCCGGCGATTCAAGCTCACCGGGCTGAGGTGTTGCCGCTGGACGAAGATGGGCTGCGCCAGGCCATCGTGCGGCCGGCGGAAGACGCTGGGGTGTTCGTCGAGCCGGCGCTCGTGGAACGGCTGGTAGCCGATGCGGCCGGGGAGCCGGGTGTCTTGCCGCTGGTCCAGGAGGCGCTGGTGCTCCTGTGGGAGCGGCTGCAGCTCCGCTTTCTGCCGCTGAGCGCCTACGAAGCGCTGGGTGGTGCCGGACGCACGGGCCTGCAAGCCGCCATAGCCCGCCGTGCCGATGCCGTGCTGGCCGATCTGGCGCCCCAGCAGCAGGCGATTGCCCGCCGCACCTTCCTGCGCCTGGTGCAATTTGGCGAGGGGCGGGCCGACACCCGCCGGCAGCAGCCGGTAGCGGACCTGCGCGCGGCGGGAGACGCTCCGGGCAAGCTCGAGCGCATGCTGGAACACCTGGCATACAACCGGCTGTTGACGCTGAGTGGCGAAGAAAAGGCCGCTGACCAGCAGGTAGACATGGCGCACGAAGCGCTCATCACCGGCTGGCCGACGTTGCAGGGATGGCTGGCACAGCGGCGCGAGGTGGAGCAGACGCGGCGGCGGTTGGAAGCCAAGGCCGCCGAGTGGGAGCGGTTGGGCCGGGGCAGTGGTGGCCTGCTGGACGAGGTCGAGTTGGCTGAAGCGGAGCGCTGGCTGGAGAGCCCCGACGCTACTGATCTGGGCTACAGTGAAGTGCTGCCAGCACTAGTACAAGCCAGCCGCACGGCTCAGGAGAAGGCAAAGGCTCAACAGCGCCGCGCTGTCCGCTTTCGGCTGGCTGCTCTGGGTGCGATCGCAGTGCTGGCTATCGCGGTGCTGAGTGTTGGTTTCTGGAGCAGCCAGCGTATTGCTCACCAACAGCAGGATGCAGCGGCGACAGCACAAGCTTATGCTGGCGAGCAAGAGCGCCTGGCACAAGCAGAGGCCACTGCCCGTGCTGAAGCAGAAAAGCAAGCCCGCCGCGCTCTGGCAGGCCAATTGGCGCCACAATCACAGGCCACGTTGGAAGAGTATCCCCAGCGCAGCCTGCTCCTCGCCGTCGAAGCGTTGAGCGTCACGATGCGGGCCGGCGAGCCGCGCGTGTCCGCCGCCGAACAGGCCCTGCGGGAAGCGCTGGCACGCGCCGGGGGACGCGTCTTGGGCGGCCATGAGAGTGCTATCTGGGCCGTCGCCATCAGCCCTGACGGCCGCTGGCTGGTCACCGGCAGTGGGGACGGCACCGCCCGCCTGTGGGACCTGAGCGCTTCCGACCCGGCCGCCGCGCCCGTCGTCCTGAGAGGCCATGAGGGCAGCATAGAAGCCGTCGCCATCAGCCCCGACGGTCACTGGCTGGTCACCGGCAGTGGGGACCGCACCGCCCGCCTGTGGGACCTGCGCGCTTCCGACCCGGCCGCCGCACCGGTCGTCCTGCGCGGCCACGAGGCTGATATCGAGGCCGTCGCCATCAGCCCCGACGGCCACTGGCTGGTCACCGGCAGTTATGACCACACCGCCCGCCTGTGGGACCTGAGCGCTTCCGACCCGGCCGCCGCGCTGGTCGTCCTGCGCGGCCACGAGGGTTGGGTCACCGCCGTCGCCATCAGCCCCGACGGCCGCTGGCTGGTCACCGGCAGTCGGGACTGCACTGCCCGCCTGTGGGACCTGAACGCTTCCGACCCGGCCGCCGCGCCGGTCGTCCTGCGCGGCCACGAGGGTTGGGTCACCGCCGTCGCCATCAGTCCCGACGGCCACTGGCTGGCCACCGGCAGTGAAGACAACACCGCCCGCCTGTGGGACCTGCGCGCTTCCGACCCGGCCGCCGCGCCGGTCGTCCTACGCGGCCACGAGGATGGCATCACCGCCGTCGCCATCAGCCCCGACGGCCACTGGCTGGTCACCGGCAGTTGGGACGGCGCCGCCCGCCTGTGGGACCTGAACGGTTCCGACCCAGCCGCCGCGCCGGTCGTCCTGTGCGGCCACGAGGGGGGCATCACCGCTGTCGCCATCAGCCGCGACGGCCACTGGCTGGCCACCGGCAGTCGGGACGGCACCGCCCGTTTGTGGGACCTGAGTGCGTCCGACCCGGCCGCCGCGCCGGTCGTCCTGCGCGGCCACGAGGATGCGATCCGGGCCATCACCATCAGCCCCGACGGCCACTGGCTGGTCACCGGCAGTGAGGACAGCACCGCCCGCCTGTGGGACCTGAGCGCCCCTGACCCGGCCGCCGCGCCCGTCGTCCTGCGCGGCCACGAGGATGGTATCTGGGCCGTCGCCATCAGCCCTGACAACCACTGGCTGGTCACCGGCAGCGACGATAGCACCGCCCGCCTGTGGGACCTGCGCGCTTCAGACCCGGCCGCCGCGCCTATCGTCCTGCGCGGCCACGAGGGCACTATCTCCGCCGTCGCCATCAGCCCCGACGGCTACTGGCTGGTCACCAGCAGTTATGACCACACCGTCCGCCTGTGGGACCTGAGCGCTTCCGACCCGGCCGCTGCGCCGGTCGTCCTGCGCGGCCACGAGGACGTTATCCGGGCCGTTGCCATCAGCCCCGACGGCCACTGGCTGGTCACCGGCAGTTACGATGGCACCGCCCGCCTGTGGGACCTGCGCGCTTCCGACCCGGCCGCCGCGCCGGTCGTCCTGCGTGGTCATGAGAATCTTATCGTGGCCGTCGCCATCAGTCCTGACGGCCACTGGCTGGTCACCGGCAGTTGGGACGGCACCGTCCGCCTGTGGGACCTGAGCGCTTCCGACCCGGCCGCCGCCCCCGTCGTCCTGCGCGGCCACGAGGACTACGTCACCGCTGTCGCCATCAGCCGCGACGGCCACTGGCTGGTCACCAGCAGTGAAGACAACACCGCCCACCTGTGGGACCTGACGGCCTCCGACCTAGTCGTCGCGCCGGTCGTCCTGCGCGGCCACGAGTGGGGCATCACCGCCGTTGCCATCAGCCCCGACGGCCGCTGGCTGGTCACAGGCAGCCGGGACAGCACCGTCCGCCTGTGGGACCTGAGCGCTTCCGACCCGGCCGCTGCGCCGGTCGTCCTGCACGGCCACGAGGACACTATCTCCGCCGTCGCCATCAGCCCCGACGGCCACTGGCTGGTCACCGGCAGTTACGATGGCACCGCCCGCCTGTGGAATCTCCGGCTGGACGAGTTGGTGGACCTGGCCTGCCGCACTGCTGGTCGTAACATGACCCTTGTGGAGTGGAGACAGTTTATGGGAGAAGAACCGTATCGCGCTATTTGTCCCGATCTGTCTGCCCCATTACTTAACTATGAATCGGTCTCCCCTCTTCCTACGTTAACGTACTCATACTCTCCGCTTCCCACCCTGACTCACCGGCCATGAGTATCAATGGGGTCTTTCTAGAACTGCTGACCGATGTCCAGGAGACTGCCTTATGCCAGTAATGGATAACGCCCACGCGCTCGTGATCGGCATCGCCAACTACCGGCACGTCAACCGACTCCCGCCGACTGCCCTCTGTGCTAATATGAGTTGGACAACTCTGCTCTGGAAATTAGTGTAGAATATAGGGAGCAGAGGAGACAAGCTGATGACATTTCACGACTCACCAAATGACATTCCTGATCCTGAAGTGGTGC
>Ga0307378_10001157_pt1 | contig 43708 bp, 62 predicted proteins | sample UN1MG_FD_202238 | JGI IMG/M metagenome (GOLD analysis project Ga0307378, IMG submission 202238) | Soil microbial communities from Risofladan, Vaasa, Finland - UN-1 | ecosystem: Environmental > Terrestrial > Soil > Coastal area > Acid sulfate soil | place: Finland: Risofladan, Vaasa | collected... | reverse complement strand
ACGAGCTGCTGGACGAACTCAGTGACGATGAACTCGAACTCGATGACAGGCTCGACGATGAACTGCTCGATGAGCTGCTCAGTGACGAGGAACTGGAGGAACTCGAAAGTGATGAACTGCTGGAAGAACTTGACAGGCTGCTCGAAGATGATGAGCTGGAGCTCGACAGGCTGCTGCTGGAGCTGGATAATGAGGAGCTGCTGGAAGAACTCGAACTGGATGATGAAAGTAACTTGAACGCCACCATCGCGTATGCTTCGTCCCACCCCAAATATTTACCGCCAGAGGAAATGTTCCCCATGCCCATCTCGACAGTATTGAAAAGCTCCTGCGTCCAGGCACTCGCACCCTGCGGCGTATCGGCGGCATAAAGAGACAACCACGTAGGGTCTTTCGGATCGTCAATATTGTCATCGGTATAAGTTCCATCCGAGACAATGACTCGAATGCCGTAATCATCAGCACCGCCACCAGCCGTTTGATAGAGCCACATGAAGTTGACGGCTTCGATTGTGTCCGAGCCGCCGATACCGGCCAGGTTGCCGCTGCCGCACTCATCCATAATGACCGAATAGCGATGATCCCCGTCGTCACCGGTTGCCCTGTCGTATATGGCAGCATTTGGTGGGTCGTCTGTTAGTTCGGTATAAACGGCGTCGGCAGCGCCGGAAGTATCTGCCCAGCCCTGCGGATCGTCAGTGTACTTGTCGTGGTCGGTTCCCTCTCCTGCCGGACGGGCGGCCAAAGTGCGGATGTCGCCGATGTCGTCTGTGGAAAATGTGTTGTCACAAGCGTAGTCATCAAAACAAATATCAGCAGTAACGCTTGAGATAACTCCAAGTCTCGCCTCGAAATCAATTTCTAAAGTACCGGAAGAAGAAATTTCTTCTACTCCATCAATGTAAACTTTGATTTTTCGTGAATTATCAACACCTCCAGATATGCGATACATTACTCCTTCTTCTAACGCGGTTGTACCACTGTCGAGAGGGGTTCCGGCTTCGTATAAGTTGATATGTCTATCAGTATCGAGAGTTATGTAATAACTGATAGGCGACCCGTGTATGATACATTCTCCGTCTGGAGTATTAATTATTTTCATCCAAAAACTAAATCTCTTTGGATTCAATAATGAATTCTCTAAATATATTGGAGTTCCTGTTGCCTTACATCGCATCCCATAAACGCCTGTATGAACAGCATAATCACCAATGAATGCAGGTGAACCAGTAACGCTCGACCAGGCATCCGCCCCGCCAGTCTCAAAACCATCATGGAAATAAAGTGCCATTTTACCACCATTCTCCTGTAATCGGGCCAAGTTCTTTGTTTTGGATTCGCACATTGAACTCAAGCGGAGCGTCGCTATATAAATGCACCTGTATCCACATGATTATCTCGATTACATTATCACCATCTATTATTCTCCAGGGCGGCAGATTGTCAGGATTTGTCCAAACGGGATGGTCTTGCTCATAGTCTGCTCTAAGGTATGTTTTAGCAAAAGGTTCTTGCAGTTGAAGCCATTCGTTGAACTTAGTCTCTTTCTTTTTGAGATTCCCCGCAACACCGGCAAGACGTCCCTTTATATTGACTTTCGGCTCATTGAACTCAACACCGAACGAAGTCAATATTCTTATACCGTCACTGTAATCTAAATGTCTAACCGGCGGCATTGCATAACTCCTGCATTTGTCTTATGCGCTTAGCTTCCTGCGGATAATCTCTGCATATCTGCGGTCTGGTTTCATATATGCCGCACAAATTCTCGGCAGTTAAGAACGGACATGCAGCTCCGCGATGAGGCTTGCCGCCAATAACCCAGGGATTTTTCTTTTCAGCCATGAACATCCTCGTTTTCAGATTGCCAACCCTCTGAATCGGAACAGCAACATCCCACAATCGCGGCTCTCGGTTCATATCGGCGATTGTCAGCGTTATACCGAATCGCCGGCAGCATTGTCCGCATCGCTTACACGCTGATTGTTTCTGCGATTTGTTCATACCATCTTCCCGCTACGAACTCACTCTTCGCACGCTGCCGGGCCGCCCGGCCTTTCTTGGCCAAAATCTCCGGCGTTAAGCTATTGATTAATTCTACCGCCTCGGCGTGTGAATCAATCTTCCATCCGGTCTCTGTCGTCACGCGATCGGCCGGGCCGTCCCGGTCCTCGCAGATTACCGGCAGTCCGGCAGCCATTGCCTCTACGACCACACGCGGGCCCTGGTCCGTATAGCCATCCGGCAGCAGGTACCAGAATACATTGCCCTTGCCGAGGAACGCCGCCACCGACTGCGGATCGCTCTGATAAGGAAATTTGGTGACATTGATTTTCGGCTCAAGCCAGCTCGGTCCCGGCATGAAACAGAACCTCGCCTTGCACTGATCCATAATCCCCGGCAGATCGACCGGGAACTTGACATCGCCCTGGCTGCTGTGCCGTACGATCCGCAGCTCATCATCGTAGTTCGGCTGGACTGCTAAGAACGGCTCCAGGTCCACCGGAGGGGCCAGAACGGCAGTTTCGATTTTCGATTGTCGATTGCCGATTTTTTTATGGAATCCATTTTCCAATGCAGTTGATAAAAACAGATATTTGTCCCAGCTCTTGGTCCAGGGAATGTCCCCGGCCTTGCCGATCTTGTATGTCAGTGCCATGACTTTTCTGCCCGTGGCGATGCGCTCGAATACCTTGAACTTCTCGTGATCGAAACCGAACACCATATCCGAAGCGTACAGCAGCAGGACATCGCACGGCCGCGTCAGATGGTTCATCACCGTCACTTCCGGCGGCAGCTCGGCTTGTATGTCGGCGGCGATCGGGCCGTCCGGTGACAGCTCGACGCACCAGCCTCTGGCAATGAACATCTTCGCAATCTCGATGACCGACCGCTCGGCCCCGCCGAGATACTTCGTCTTGGCCGCGATCCGCAGCAGGGGTTTTCGCCGGGCCTTCACCTCGACAGCCGGTTTTTCCAAGACTCCCCCGGTATAATAAGATTCGACCGCATCCTTGACATTGCGAACAGTTATCAAATCCATGCAGTGGGCGATCTGGCCATCGTGATCTTTGCAGGCCGACAGTGCATTATGCCAGCAGGCCTTGAGCCTGCAGCAGGGCAGTGTCCCTGTCCTGTCGATATAGATATGATTCGCGTATTTTTCGAACGTGAACGGCTCGCGACCGCCGGCTAAGACCACGCACGGCCTGTCGAAAGCCGCGGCGACGTGCATCAAAGAGCTGACCAGGCTGATGCAGCCATCGGAGTTATAGACTAACGAAAACAGCTCGCGGATCTTCGTCCGGTCCACAAGATCAATCACGTTATCGCCTTTGAGCCTGATGTGATTGTCTTTGGCCAGGCCGACCTGAACGAAAGTGATCTCCGGCAGGCATTCGATTAATTTCTGCCACCGTTCGGCCCGCCACCGCTTGGCTGTGAAGGGCCCGGTGTCGGTATTAATGACCCAGTACTTGCCCTCGACCATCCGGTGATTCTTCTCGGCATCCGAAAGATATATGTCCGGCTTGAACGGCCCCTGTTTTATAGGCTTGCCAAATTTCTTTTCAAGGCAATCCCGAAACGCCGCCGTAATATGCAGGCCGTTGGTTTTCGAGCCCCGTGTGACCTCACCCGGCCCTATATCGTAAATCTCATCGGCAGTCGCCTCGGTCACGGATCTATCGATATGCGGATTATTATGCCAGATCTCAGGGCCTGCCGAGACGATCCCGACTTGGATGTCGGGATAAGCAGCATTGAAGTCTCGCACCACCGGGGTAAACATCATCCGATCGCCTAACAGGGGCTGGGTATTTCGCAATATGACTTTCATAAATCTCCTTTATCGCATCCGCAATCTGCTCCGGAGCCGGATGCCAGTCGTCTGCATCGATCCAGCCGACCTTTACATTGAACGGGTTCCACGTCATTTTGTATCGCTGCTCTAAGGTCTCGCCGAAATACGTCCTCCGATCGCCCCAGACGACCAGGTCCGTCCCGCACGCCGCCGCTAAGTGCATCAGGCCCGATGATACACCGATGACAACCTTCGCCCGCGAGATAAGATTCATCAGCTTTTGCAGCTCGAGGCCCCGCAGATCGAACAAATCGCCGACTCTCAAATCTTCCTTCGAGCCTATACAGGCGAATCCACCCGGTATCTTTTTAGTAAATTCCAGCAGCTCATCCCAGCGCCGGTAATTGATACTGTTCTTGCGGCCGATCCCGCGGGCGTGGATCAGGCAATCGAAAAAGTATTCAGGCTCATCGGGCCGGCCATACTTGTAGTACCCCCCCCCCGGTCGATATAATTTCTGATATTTCAGGCCCCGGTGAGGCTGGCCGTGGCTCTTGAACTCGGTCGCAAAGTCCGCGTACAAAGGACCCATCCCCTCGAAAGACGTGACGACCACCTGGTCGCAGCCTTCTGCCTTCTTGCGGCAGAAGGGCACCCAGCTCATTACCTCCCAGCCGAACTCACCGTACCAGGGCGGAAACTCGATGCGATTGTCTATTGATAATTGACTATTGACTATTGTTTCTGTCATTTGCTCTCCAGCTCTAACATATAGAATTTCCTGTGCGGGTTCGGTCGCGGGTAATTGGTCGGGCACTGGCATACCCCCGCCCATCTTTCGGCAAAACCGACCGACCTTAAATAACCGGCGTACTGCTCGAACAGTTCCCGGCTCTTCGGCGCGTGCGATTCGAACAGCAGATGACCCCCGGCCTTCAGCATCCCCTTGAAAACGACCTCGACGTACTTTGCGAATACATCAGGGCCCCAGTGATGAAAAGACAGGCTCAGAATCAGGTCGAACTCGAACGGCGGCTCGAACGCTAAGGCATCGCCGATTTGGAAATGAGCGTTCTCGATCCCGAGGACCTCGGCCGCTAATTCGGCTATCTCGACCCAGTAACTGTACCGCTCGATACCATGGACCTGACTCGCGGTTTCCGCACACTTCAATGACATGAATCCGATGTTCGAGCCCAAGTCCAGCACTGTCGTCTCGGGCCCGATGATCTTATCGAGACCGTAGATGTGATATCTCATCGTAGTCGGTCTCTGCCCATCGATACCTAAACGCTCCCAGGCCTGGTAGATCTTGAATGGTCCCCGGGCCTCGATCAATTCTTTCAATCGTTCGAGGTCATGACCCCCAGGGCGGGCCTGGGGGCTAAATATTATTTTTTTCTTTGCCATATTTTCTCCAGTACAATTTCAAGTTCCTCTTGAACGCTCAGATTATCGAGCGTCAATATTTTTTCATCTGCCGCCGGCTCGGCGTAATCGAAGCACGGCCGGCCCCGGCCGTGCAGGTATACGAATATCGACGAAGGGATCTCCGAGCGTATATAGTCCCGCAGCTCGCGGCTCCTTGCCCCGCACGGGATAAGGCAGTCGAAGCCCTGGTAAGCCAGCGCAAAGGCCAGACCGATCATCGCGTTATAGGCGTGCCGGTCCTTGCCGCGGATCGCCGTCCGGCAGCGCAGAAAATCGTCGATAATAATAACGCCCGGCTGTGATTTCTGTATCGCATCGGCCAGGGTCGTCTTGCCCGAGTCCCGCCGGCCGATTATCCAGACTACCCGCCCGGGCAGTTTCTTTTCGCTGTCACCTTTACGTAGCCACATCGACAACGCTCCCTTCGATATTATTGTCACAGCCGGAACAGAAGCCGAACTCGTTGCACTCGATTGATGTTTCGATATCCAGATCCGGCCCGCTTATATGACCGAATCGTGCCATCCGGGCTCCGGTCACCATCTTATGAACACAGTGCCAACGGTACCCCCCCGGCCCGAACAAAATTATTTTGCTGGTGCACTTTACCAACGGATGCGCCTTATTCGCCTCGGGCCCGGCCGATTTCGGCCCGGTCCGCTGGTCGCCCTGCAGGGCGGTCCTGAACCTGCCGACTATGCCGGACTCTTTGAGATACCCGGCCAATTTTTCGTAACCCGGCGCCCGAACGATATGAAAGCGAAGCGAATGTCCCTCGGCCGAAAGTATCTCCACCCGCTTTCGCCATTCGATCAGGTCGGTGCCGGGATGCAGGCTGATCAGGAATATATACGGCCTGCTTGCCGCCCGAACGAACTTCTCCACATCATGCTGCAGGTTCGTATAGATCTCGATTTTGTAGCCGCCGTCCAGCAGCCGTATGAGCCGATCAAAGCCGCTGTATTCGAATGGCTCGCCCCCGGCGAGTATTGCGTACCTCGCCCGCCGATTGAGCCCCTCGGCCCACGCCTCGGCCGGGATCTCTACTTCTCTGCGCTCGGCTGATACCCACGGGATCTGCGCCGAGCAGAAACTGCACATCGACCCGCACTTCAGCGTCAGGTAGCATCGGACCGTATAGTCAGGATTGCTCCTGGTCTTTTTGAAAAGCTCGCTCATATTGCTCCTTTATCTGTGGTTTGAGAAACTTCACCCGTTTATCGAGGTCGGCGTGACTGTAAAGCTTCCCCCACTTCTGGCCGATCGCCCAGGTATCGAAGATTGTAATCCCGCAATTGACCGCGTACTCGCCCTGCAGGTGCACCAGGCCTAACAGATCATTCCACCAGGGAATCTTGATATAATCGACCTTGACATTTAAGGTCCGTATGCAGTAGTTCAAAAACAATTCGGCCCCGCCGCACCGGGTAATCTTTTCCGACCACAGCTCCATGCAAGCGTTAAAGACCTCGGCCTTCGCGAAGATCTGGGTGGTCCCGCAGAGAAGCATATCGCACTTTTGGTTTTGAAGATGCTCATAGCACTTGGCCAAATTCCGCCACCGATAGCAGGTATTGTCGGCCGCCGTCTTGTAGATAAACTCGAAGCCCCGCCCGGCTAAAATTTTCGCCCCGAGTTTCATCTGCCACAATTCGCCGCGGAAATGCCCGTACTGGCCGGCCGGCTTGCCCGTGACGAATGTCTCTGCCACCGGAGGCCGCCAGCGATCGACGGGAAGATCGGCGATATCGGTATGGTCGTAGCCTAAGAGCATAAATCCCGGATAACCCGCCCAGGATGCGAACGCCTGGTCCATCCATATATGCTGCTTCGGATGCGATGTCACTAAAACGCCGAGCTTTTCTTCTATAAAGCCCAAATTTCCGCTCCCTTCTCGAACACGATTGTCCCCCGGTCCCGGGCGGCCGGCGTCCGGGCGATCTGCCGGATCTTGTAATCGGCCCCCTGGGGGCTGTTTAAGTTGTCATCTGATACGCAGATCTCGACCGCCTGGCGGATATACAGCGCTACGCCTTTGCCCCCGTCGATATCGTGAAAGGCGATCCGGCCGCCGGCACGGACTAATCGGCCGAACGCAACGTAATCGCAGATCGCCCGGCTGCAGCGATGGTCGCCGTCGATCAGGAGAAAATCGATCGGCGCCGGCACCGCAGACCAGTCCAGCCACGGACTTGCCGCGGCGATAAGATTGACGTTGTCCCGCAGGCCGAGCTGCTCGATATTCGCCGACCACTTGGCTTTCGGGTAAGGCTCGATACAGGTCAGCATCCCCCCGTTATCTTTTGCCACCCGGCCTAAGACCATCGATGAGCAGCCGTCCATCGAGCCGATCTCGACGATCGTCTTTGCCCCGATTTCCCTGGCCGTCCTGTCCAGCAATTCGAGATCGTTTACCGTCATCCTCCGATTGCCGCGGATGCTAATCTCCTGATAGTCCGGCCGAGTCTCTTCAGTCGTTTGCTCCATTTTTTGATCCTTTCGCTTGCCGCGGGGGCTTATTATTGATTTTTTCTTCGAACGCCTTTCGAAGCTCGTGTATCGCTATTTCAATATCGTTTATGGCCACAAAGGCCGCAGCGTTTTTCTTGCAGTGGCCGTGCTGCTGGATCCGGTGTGTTTCCCGCAGCAGCCGTCTTATATGATTGATCGGTCTCATTTTACCGCTCCCGAAAACCTGATAATCATCCCGGCAAACGTCAGCGCGCTTCCGGTCAGGCCGCTCATTACCATCAATACAATCGCCACCCACACAGGTACGAGTCGCGGCAGAGCCGCCTCAATTTTATTGATATGATTCCACTGGTCAGTATCGCTTTTCTCAAGGTTCTCGATGGATTTTTCAAAGCCGCTGTGTGCATCGCATTTTTCTTTAGGCATTTTTTTCCTCTTGTCACTCTGTCCGGTATCCGTATTCCCTGAAATTAAAGTCGTAATTCGAGCCGGCGATGTTCTCCCACGATATCTTCATATACCCGCCGTTACCGCCGCCGCTGGTTTCCGCTTTGGTGGCCCCGCCGCCGCCGCCGCCGTAATCCTCGCCCGGATTGCCCGGCTCTGATGACCCGATCCCGCCATCGCCGCCGGCCCCGCCGTTGGAGTCCTTGGCCGCTCCGCCCGTTGATGTACTCGCGCTGTTGCCCGTCCCTGTTGAGCCGGCCCCTCCTCCGCCTCCGCCACCGTATCCCTCCCCCGAATCGGCGCCGCTACCGCCTGCGTAAACCGTATCGCCGATTCCGTTTTCAGTTGATCCTTGCCCGCCGGTCCCACCGTTATCGTAACATAGCCCTCCGGCCCCGCCCTTGGCCTTGACAACCGTGCCGGCAAATGTAGTATCGTAACCGGCGGGACCATCGGTATCGGTGCCCACACCGACCCGATCGGCCGCGACCGAATAAGCGTAATTGGTCCCCTTTTCGACCGTGACAACTTTTTTCGCATACTGGCCGCCGGCCCCGCCGCCTCCGCCCTCGCCATTGCCGGATCCGCCGCCGCCGCCGCCGCCGCCGCCCCAACATTCGACCAGGCATTCGCCCGCAAAAGGTGCCGTCCATTTGCCTGATTGTCCCGGTGTATATAATTGCTGTCCCATATTAAACTTTAGTCACTTTAGTTCACTTTTAACTTTAGCTATCATACCAGTTGCTGCCATCGTGCCTCAGCATCGTCCCGGCCTCGTAATTGTCATCACCATCGGAATTAACGACCCATTCCGGCTCCGATACGCCTTCCTCGTAACTGTCGTAAGTCGCCTCGATGACATACTTGGTCTCCGCTTCGAGATCGTAGCCCTCGCCCAGGTCCGCCGAGTGAAAGTCGCCATGGAGTTCGAATTCGTAAACTGTTAAATTCGTACCACTGTTATCGCACACAAAATATGTATTGCCCTTCGCTTTTGTAAAGCAGCCTGTGGGCGATGTCATAATACCGGAAATGTCTATCTCTAAAGAAGCCTTTGACTCCCCTGAAAGATTAAAAGCGCTTGATAAATTCCAGAATAATATTTTATGGTTCTGCCCATCAATAACCTGCATCGTAAGTCCATCATTACTAAAAGCTACACCTTTGCAAGCATTGGTGTATGCTGAAATATCAGTTGACTGACTTGGCGTTGATGATATCGTCGTTATATCCCAAGGGGACGACATATTGTATTGAAATATCGAATCATTAAGGTTGTCTGCGGTAAATAATCTGGTTCCCGTGGGATTGAACCAACATGAATATTGGGCTTTAGTTGCAAATAAATCTCTTGATATGTGTGGAGTTGCAGCAGTTATATAATATGGAGTGTCCAAATCAATTCGCCAGACATAACTGCCGTAACCTGCAAGATTGCCTACAATATATATTCTCGTTCCATCCGGCTTCAAATATATCCCAGAATAATCACTCGCAAAAAAGTACATAGGTTCATGGTCCCATTGATCTAACTCGTGTGATTCATTAAGCGTTGCGGTTGTTATGTCCCAAGCCGCCGATAAAATATAATGATGAATCCCCCAATAAGACCATGACGTATTGTAACTAATACTATACATGTGCAGGCCATCTGTCGAAAAGCAAACTTCCTGCAAATATCCAGTTCCGCCTGTATTACTTCGATAAACACCATCATAAGTATGAGCAGGATTCAGATCGGCCGCGTCGATTGTCCCGCTCGCTAGCGCATCACCCGTCGGCAGGCCGCCCGAGGTCGCCTTGATCTCGACCGTGATATCGCCTGTTATGCCATCGCCCTGGTTATCGAACAATTCCAGTTCCACCCGCGATATCTGGTGCGATATATCGGGCGTGAATGTCTGGGCCAGAGTTACAGAATAACTCGTCCGGCCGATCGTGTATGATAAACCGCCGCCCGTCTCGTGATGCTCGAACAGCTCCTCCTGCGGTGCCTCGCTGCTGGAGCTCATACTGCTTGAACTGGATGAGCTGGATATTTGCCTGGCATAGACCCGCATATCCTCTATCCGCCGGGCGATCTCCAGATTATCCACCTCCTGGATTATACTGCCGCCCAGAACACCGCCGACATAACCCCTGTACTGAATATCGGGATTCATATCGTCCCCGTCGAAGATGTCCCGGTCGTATTCAATTAAAGTCAGTTTACATGCCATTGTTAATTTTCTATTTACTATTTATTATTGACTATTTCCTTTATGCCGAAGAGCTGCTTGACGATTCGCTGCTGCTCGAACTGCTGGAGGATTCGCTGCTTGACGACTCGCTGCTGGACGACTCGCTGCTGGACGATTCACTGCTGGACGATTCGCTGCTGGACGATTCGCTGCTGGATGATGAGCTGCTCGAAGATGAGCTCGAGCTGGATATCCCGATCAAATAATTATGAAGGTCCGAAAGCTGGGTATTGATCATTATATCGATCCTGTCCTCTTCGGTCTGCTCACCGACGGCGACCGCCGAATCCCCGCCGAGAGCCGAATTGTAATAATCCCGATACTCTAAATCGGCAGTGGTATCATCTCCATCGTAGATGTCCTCATTGTATTCGATTAGCGTCAGTCGATAGCCCACTTTAGCTCACTTTTTACTTTAGGCACTTTAGTCACTTATCTGGTTAATCCCGACCACCCGGAACTTTTTGATAATGTCCGCCGTCGGCCCGAAAGCATAAAGATCATCTTTTTTCGGATTTACAGACCAGGTATCGGTAATCGTGACCTCCGTGCCGTCAACGGATAATACGGTATGTGTCTCGATGGTCTCCGCCCCGGTATCGGGATGATTGACTCGAACGGCAATAGTATCGGCCGCCGATGTATTCGGCGCCGAATCCAAAACAACCTTATTGCCGGCAAGGCTGCTGACTACGCGACCGCCCAGCCGCCACGGCTCGACTACCAGGACGATATCGCCTTTCCTGCAGGCGATGGCATCGACTTCCGCCTCGAACTGCACCATGTACTTGAGCAGCCTGTTCTTGGCGAGCTCGTAATATAACAATCGCCAGGCCTGGGTCGCCCTCGTGACGCCGAATCCCTCGATAATCTTAGGCGCCCCGCTGTCAATCCCCGTATCGACGTGCAGCATGGGCGTCATTTCGTAGTCAAGGTCCTGGTCCTGGTAATCGATCTCCAGCTCGCCCGCCCTGTCCTCGAGGTCGATGTAATTTTTTCGATAAGTCCCCGGCTTGATATTGCCTGCCGAAAAAAGCTGGACCGGATTGCCGTCGTAAGGCTTGTCCACGAGGATCGTATAATTGCGCCCGATTTGAATCACCTCGCACCGGGCCATCGCGCAGACCTTGTTTACCGACTCCCATACGGTAATCGATTCATCGAAAACACCGTTGAATATTATTCTCTTTTGTGTCCCACCCTCGCCGTCGAGTATCAGATCATCGTAATAGCCCGCCGCTTCGTACCATTCATCCAGATACGGAGTCAGCCTGGCAGGGTCGATTCCATCGTATCGTTCGATAGCATAGGCCGTACCGGCGCCATCTCCGGAGATGACCGGCCTGGTCATAATATCCCATATCACCCAGACCGGATTGTCCGACCATTGCAGGGACCAGGAGCTGCCGTTATAAACATTGACGATCCGGCCCTTCCTTTTGCACGATATCTGCAGAGCGCCGCTGAGATCCTCGGTAGCCAGGGCCGATATCCCGAGAAGTGCAAGGCCCGGATAGGCAAAAGCAGTATTGATCACCTCCCGATCCGTTGAAAAATACAGATATCTCGACATTCTGTTTTCGTGGAACAACCGGCCTGGGTTCGTTTTGGTTATCTTGATATCGCAGTGGGTCCCTTTGGTAATGCTCACGGGCGAGCCGCCCTGGTATGTTCCGTTGGAAACATAGTTTTTCTGCTTCATCGTTGACGATGAGCAGATCAGGGACTCATTAACCAAAGTGTACCAGGTCTCCGCCCCGTGCTCGGATATTTCTATCTTTACGTCGACATTTTGAACGTCCACCCCACCATCAGAGTGCACGTAATGGCCGGAATACTTGACCGCTATCTCCAGCCAGTCGAAGTCGCTGTCCGGCGTCGTCCAGGTAACCGGCCCGCCGCTATCGTCAGTATGAAGAACCTCAATCTCCGGCTGATATTCGCATTTGAGAATGCTGAAAATCGCAGTCTGGCCCATCGTTCCATTTCGCTCGTATATAGTGACATTGTCGAAATTGTCCGCAGGCTGATTATTTATATAGAGCGTATCGGCGACCATCCCCCCCTCCGGGCCATCGTTAAATGCTATAAGCATACTCAACGTCTCATTCAAACCATCAGGGGCCCGCCAGGCTGCGATGATATTGCCGTACATTTTATTGGTGCCGTATGCCCTTGGTATGGCGATCCCCTGCCTCTGGGTCGTTATGGGCGACCAGCTATACGATGGACTGCTGTCGAGCTTGGCATCATCCGGGGCCGAGCCTATTGCCCGGATAAGATATGCGATCCCGATTGATATGCCGATATTGACGGCGACCGCCCAGAGCATCGCCGAGACGGTCGCGTATCCGAGAGATGTCGCCACCCACAAAGAGACGGCATAAATGCCGCTAATGACATCCTTAATCGCCGGAATGATGACAATCTCATCACCCGCCTTCAGGGGGCATTGATACTGCTCTTTTTCAACTGCAGGCAGGCATTTCTGGTTCAGATAAACAATAACGTACTGCTGATCGAAGGCGTATTGACTGATTATGTCACTGAGCTGCTGGCCCGTATAAGGTATGGACTCGACGATCCTGTCCTTCTGGACCTCTAACGGATTTTTTACAACCGTTATTTTCAAATAATCATTCATGGTCTTTCGGCTGATATCTATAATATCCTTCGATATGCAGCTTCCATTTGGGATCATCAAGAAAGCCGATATTGACGCCCATCTTCCCTGTTGTATGGATAAATCTCCTGCCATTTTTCAGAACAAATCCGATATGCCATCTGATTTTGCCCGTATCATCGATGATCCGAAACAGGACAAGACAGTAAGGCTGCGGGCAATCGAGCCTTATAAAGCCCGTTTTTTTCTGCTCGGAAATAACCTCTCCCCTTTCCCTGTTGTCCGCAGGGACATTTATATCAGGCAGCTTAACTCCGGCCCTTTTGGCGACCTCTAAAACAAGGCCCCAGCAGTCGAAATCCGCAGGTCCTCTCGATCCTTCTTTATATGGTTTTCCGATCAGGTCATTCAGTTCCATCATGCAAATCTCACCGTATTGCTCCTGAGTCCAAGCTGGCCCCCGAACCGCGACAGATTGTTTTTGTCCTCGCAATCTTCAGGCGTGCCGTTGCAGGCCGTATCGGCCCCGGAATATCCGCACTCGACGCGCTTGAATTTCCCGACATACCTGCAGTACTGGCCGAAATATCTTTTATCCGGAAATCTCCTGTTAAGCGGGCTCGGCGCTCCTAAGACAAACGCGATCCATTCCTCGCCGGCAGAGCATCCGGTAACTATAAACTCCTCGGCCTTGGCCGACATGTCGATACTGAGATATTTCGAGTTGACGGGCGTTCTGGTTATATTGCGGCCTATCAGGCCATCGTAATCCTCGACAAAAGGAAGGACAAAATGGATCAAGTCGGCATTCGTAATACTTAGATTCAGAGTAGATAACCTGCCCGGCTCCGATTTTTTATACGAATCCATCTGGAAATTGCATTTGTAATAAACCGTCCCCATATAAGTGACGTTCTCGATATTATCAACGAGATGCAGCGTCTCTTCGCCTTCGATTTCAATATCGAGCAGCCACAGCCAGGCCCCTTCGCTCGAAAGTTTGTTCTTTTCTACCGCAATATATTTATCAATATCTTCCGGCATATTTATGCTCCCGCACTGGATGAACTGCTCGATGAGCTGGACGATTCGGACGAGGACGATTCGGACGAGGACGATGAAGATGAGCTCGATGACATACTGGATGAACTCGATGAGCCTGTCGTACCGAACATCTCGATATTTGCGAAATACTTATCGATACAACGTGGCTCTAAGCCGAACCGGATCGGCCTGTTGAGTCTCATTACCCACATCGTATCCGTTAATATATTGGTCCAGTTAAATGTTACCGCTCCCACCTTGATCAGGGCCTGAAAATTTTCCAAAAGGACCTTGTCCGCCGCCGAAATATGATGATAGGTCACCGAATACAAGTCGGGTATCGTCCCGCTGAATCTCGGCCTGGTGCTTATAGCGCCTGATGCGAAATCGGCCCTTATAGTCGGATCCATTAGTTTTGTTTCGGTAAATCCCCTGTGAGATACCGCACGTGTTAATGTTGGAAACGATGCCATTATTTCAACATCTTTTGCAGACTGCCTCCCTGCTTATAGTTTTGCGCTATTAACGAGATCACCCAGCTCTCACCGTCAAATTCGGGCTCACTTTTCTTCTGGATCGGCTGTCCCGATTCGTTATAAATAATAATACTCGGTGCTGAACCGCCGCCGGCCGATCTGACTACCTTGTCCGCCGGCGCCAGCAGCTCATCTTTCTCGATAATCGCCGCCATCTCGTTCGATTTCAGACCCCGCCCCCTCTGAAAGCTCGGGACACCATCCGGGACCCAGCCGGTGTGCCGGACAGGTACGGTCGCAAGGCCGTAAGGATTACTCGGCGTAAACGCCTGGCCGCCGGCCCCGACGGCAGCACCCGGGCCGAACAGACTGCCGAGCGCACCGCTCAGACCGCTCATCAACGGCGCGATTGCGGCATTCTGTATCGCTCTGGCCGCCATGTCGGCCAGCATCTTCGCGAATGAATCCTGGATCGAAGTAAATACATTGACCATGAACGAACGGAAGTTCGATCCTTTCTCCCGCAGGCTCAAAAACGCGCTGCTAAGCCCGCTCTCGATAGACCGGGATGCCTCGGCGAATTTATCCGATATATAAAGTGCCGTATTCTCCATGTCCTCCCGCAGCTCGGCTATATAGACCTCCATCGCATCCTGCCGGCTCGATATGAGCGATATAATCTCGGCGGTAAGAAGTTTCTCCTGTTCGGTCACTCCGGCCATCGTATAGCCGTGCTCGGCCATGTACGACTTGAGGTTCTCGATCTTCTCCATCCGCGTCATCGTATCGAGCGCCCGGATCGATGCCAATTTCTCGCGGGTATCGGCGACGATCTGCGCGTTGGTCCTGGCACTTACCGCCGCATCATCGGCGGCTATTGTTGTCGGCTCCGGCGGGCCCACGAACGACAGGGCCTTTGCCCGCTCGGCCATCTTCCGCATGTACTCGGCCCGCTCGGCCGGAATATTCAAGTGACCTGGCGGAAGTCTCTCCGGCTGGTAACCATTGAGCCCGAATCCTTCGTATTCACTGAAATCCAGGCCGAATCCGCCGGCCGTATCGGCCCGTTTTCGTTTTGTCGCGGCGCCGAGTTGCTTGTTCATTTCAGCCATCTTGAGCGCCCGGTATGCCCAGAAAATCGGCAGGACATTCTTGATCATACCGGCACCTTCGACCACATTGTTGGCCCAGCGAATAATCCCCGCGCGATTCTCCTCCATGGTTTCGGTCAGTGACTTTAACGCCGCCGTCTGGATCGGCGACGTGACCTCACCTAACATTATCTTAAAATTGCTCCATCGCTGCGTGGACTGCCCGATGGAATAACTGTCCGTCGCCGCCGCCTTGGCGAAGTTCGTCTGCATCCGGCCGGCCGAATCGAGATTGAGCGAGTAATCCCGGGCCAGGCCGCCTGCGTTTTTGAGCATACCTGCAAATCCGGCCACGCCTCTCATCGACGGCATAAGGACTTCGAGGTGACGGGCCTGTGCCTTGGAAAGTTTTTCCATTATCGTAATCAGCCCGCGGCCCTGTATAGACGTCTCATCCAGCGCAAAGCCCAGCTCCATCGCGACGTCACGGGACGCCTGGGTCGGATACTTGAACTGGTTGAATACATTCTTGAGCGCCGTGACGGCCTCGTCCGCCGTCAGTCCGGACCTGGTCATCGCCGCGATGGATGCCCCGACCGCTTCGAAATCGACCTTGAGGAACGAGGCCAGGCCGAGCACTTTGCCGATCGATTCGGCAAAATCGTTAAAGGTCATAATGCCCTGCTTGACCGAGCCGTGCATGATATCGTTGATCCGCGTCACATCCGAAGCCGCCATGCCGTATGCCATCATTACCCGCGCCGACGCCTTGGTAGTCACGGCCGCATCGGTGAATCCGCCCTTTGCCGATTTGACCGTCGTGGTCAGAAACTTCATCGCCTCGGCCGGTGCAATCGTGGCCGAGAGTATATCGAACATCGCTTCGGTCAGGGCGGTCTTGGACTCACCGTATGCCGCAGACATCTTCATCAACTCTTTTCGATACGTCGGCAGATAGTGCATGGTCGCCGCATCGAGCTGTGTGGATATCTTGGCCATGCCCGTCTCGAATCCGCCGAACTCCTGACGCGAGGCCCGCAATACGTTGCCGAGTAGATAAAATCCGCCGCCGACGCCGGCAAGTCTTAGAAGGCTGCCGCCGAGCCTTTGGACGCTCCGGCCGGTAATCGTGAGATTACTGTTAAAAGAATTGATCCCCGCACGCGATTTGTCGCGTGCGATAAACTCCATTCCGACCTGGGTCATTAGTGACATTGATTATACCTATGGCATAAATTTTCTATCATGTACCACGTGGGGTACATGACCGTGAACCCAACGCGGTTCATGGTTGACTATTGTTTTTTTATCTGCGGTCAAACATTTCTTCGATATCTTCATCCGCCTGCTCTTCGGCCGGCTCGAAATCGAATTCCTTTAAGATGCCCTTGATCTTGCCGCCCCGCATCGCCTGGATTATTTTCGCCGCCCGGTAGTCGGCCCTCTTCTGGCCCCAGGGATCGATCTGCTCGAGCAGCTCTAACTGCTTTTCTTCGAAGGCGCTGAGCCGCTGTTTTACTTCGGCTACTGACCAGCCCCTGGCTTCTGCGATCCGGAACCGGAGTCGCTCTCTTCGGCCCCGCTCTCCGGAGAGTCCGAGTTTTTTACCAGCTCCTCGATTTCGCCTGTCGCCATGCCGGAAAGCTTGCGGGCGATATCGAGGATCGGATCAGAGACCTTCGCCGGCACCATACAGAGCCGGCCGATGTCCTTCTCGCCGAACAGCCGCTTGCCATGCTGATCGTGGATGGTTAGCTGCATCAGTACCGCCCGGGCGTTCGTCAATTTGACCTGCCTGGTCCCGGCCTTTACCGAAACGACGTTATTCTCGTACTCATCTTTCTGACCGGAAGTCAGGCCGTAGATCCAGATATCGCCTAACTGAGGGACCGTCTTTCTCTCGCGCGGGACCGGGCACTTGAAGAACCCTTCCTTTGTCGCCCAAGTTTCCATTTGAAAATTCTCCTTTCGTTATAAAATATTAGCCCCCTGCATCGCAGGGGGTTTTCGTCCTATTGATCCCCGACAGTGCCGGGGTTTAAAAGATATCCCCCCTATGAGCTCGAGGAGCTGCTGCTCGATGAGCTGCTTGATGAGCTGCTCGATGAGCTGCTGTTGAAGCCCGGCATACCGCTGCATCGGATCTCGATCGGGTGCGTGGCCGCCGTGCGCAAAGGCATCTCAAGCGATGCCGACCTGATATGTCCGCTCACATTCAGTACCTTGGTGTCTTTGACAAGCTTCCACGTCTGATTTGCGCCTGCGAAGGCGTCGAGGATCGTTTCGAACAGGGTCGGCTGAAACAGCAGGGTCGCAGTAATCACGCCGGGGTCCTTGAACCCGCCTTCGTACTCGTTCCACTGACCGGGCGAGTCGGCGTTAGTGACATCGATCTCGTCTTCGGTCAGTCCGTTCCATGTAAAATTCGTCAGCTCACCTATTACACCGCTCACCGAGCCGGTCAATACCCATCCGTATAAAGTAGCCATTTTTTTTCTCCGATCATATTTGCTAATTTTGAATCCGCGTAATCTGCGCAATCCGCGGTTAAATTCCTAACTTTGCGAATACGGATCCGTTTTATTGACTTCGTAAAGAACATCTATATTGACCGCGATGCCCGCAACCTGCGGATCCGCGATGAACTTCGTGGCACTTTTCAGCAGTATCTCGCCCAGCCCATCCAGCTCCCAGTTGTCGCCGGTCATCAGCTTCTTTTCGATATCACTCCGGACCTGGTTGAGCCTGGTATCTATGGCGGTCGTCGCATCGTCCGAATCGATTACCAGGGCCTGAAGCGTGAACGGCTGACGCCAGAGCACCACCGTATTCGAATCGGTCTCGATGACCGCATCCTCTTCCTGCTCGACTATCACCGTCCCGTCCGTATTGATGTCACTTTCAAGATGGATCCGCTTTGGCCGAACGGCCGTAAGGGTCTGGTTGAAGCCCGCCGCGACAGTGATCTCATCGACTAAGGCCGCTATCTTTACCGCGATCTGTTCTACGATCGGTACGCTCATGCCGGCAGCCTCGCTTTCAGAATGAGCCTGACCTGGTCGTGGATGTTCTTACTGAGTCGCTGCATGGATTCGCGGTAGATTGCATCCGCCTGCCCCTGGGCACTGACAAAGACCTGGCCGAGTGACGGCCCTCTCAGCTCCGATATGGGAAGCCTGCCGCTTAGTTTTCGCTTGAATACGCCGGTATGCCCGCTTTTCATCGTCGCTACAAATGCGTGCCGGATAAGGACCCGCTCACCGGCCTTTTTGTACGTAATGCCCTTTTTTGTCTGGCGTGCTCCGAATCGAATAAGAGGGATCCGCTTGCGGCTGATCTTTACGACCGACTGCCAGTTCCTGTAGCTCGCCCTGGTGAGCGTGACACGCTCGCGAATATCCTTGACCTTCAGGCCGAGCTTCTGTGAAAATACCCGGCTGACCTTCGTCCTCGCCTCGGTCCCCGTCCGGTTCAGGGCCCGGCTCATTACCTTCGGAAGTGAATTCTTAGGAAAGCCTCTAAGCTCGCGCTCGAGCCGCTTGATCTTGTCGTTGTCGTAGCGAATCTCAATCATCGTACATTTATTATTTACTATTTATTATTTACTATTTTTTTAATCCGCGTAATCCGCGTAATCCGCGTAATCCGCGGTTCAACTTGCCGCCAGCAATATCAGCCCGGCATCCTGATTGAGTATCTCGGTGATCCTCAGCTTTTTCGGCTTTTCGCCGATCCTTTTGGCACATTCGATCTTATCGCCGCCGGTATCGACTTCGTCGCTGGCGATCCCTTCGCAAGAACTGTTCATTACCAGGGCGTTGACGACCGGCATCCTGCCCGGCTCCGAGCGAGTGATAACGGCACTTATCCGCCTGCCCGATCCGTTGACAGGAAAATAAGTCACCGTCTCGGCGCCGGGCAGCAGGAAAAAATTTCCCGCCGCCGCGGCTAATGTGTCGTCAAATACATCCGACATTCTCAGATCTCAAATTTCAGATCACTTTTGTTTAGGCGTCGATCAATAACAGGTGCGCAAAGTAGGGATCGAACACCTTTTCCTGCACATACTGCTCGACCCGGATGATTTCGCTCTTCGTCTGCTCTTCCCGGTAGCTCTCGACGTACTCCAGGTCGCTGATATATGCATCCCATCGCATAGTCCGGCCCAACTGCGGTTCGGTCATCGGCAGGCCCTCGGATCCCAGGACAGCGACCATCGCGTAATCGTCCGGCCAGATCTCCGCGCCGGTGAAATCCTGGCCCTCATCCGCCGAGTTATAGACCGCCTGGCCGACGATCAGGTCCTGAATACCCAGGATGGACGCCATCGCCGCACGCAGCATCGCCTCGGTGAGCACGGTTACGCCGGGGAACTTCGCCAGGATCTGGGTATTGTTCATTAAATTAATCATGGACGATTCCGAGATGATCAGAGCGTTCGGCGGCAGACCGCAGTTCAACCTGACTATTTCCCTGACTGTTTGAATCTGCTTGATAACCTCGCTGCCGACGGCGTCCCACGGTGCCCCGGAATAATCCGTGTACAGGGCTGCCGTACCCGATGGCCAGGTCGTGGTATTAAAGATCGCCTGCTTTACACGAAGTTCGCGGGCAAGTCTCATCTTAATCTTAATGGCTTGCGTCTTCTCGACCTCCGCGTCGAAATCGTCGACGTAGTTCTCGACGTCTTCGTCGGTGACCTTACCCTCGAGCCCATGATCGACACAGAGATAATCCATATCGTCCATGTAGAGATCTACGCGATTGAATGTCGCTCCGTTGGCATGCGCCGTATCCGGGATGGTCAGGTTTTTGCGCTTGCAAACGCTCATCGTCGCCGATTTTTTCCGAACGCCCTTAACCGGCAGTATCTCGTCGGCGATAAAACGCATTCGGTCCGTCGAATACTCGTGGAAGGCTGCTCCCAGGTCCATTCGAGGTATTGCATGTGTGCTTTTCTGAATCATTTTTCGACTCCCTAATTCAATTGTCTATTAACTATTTTCAAATCTCAAACCTACGAGCTGCTCGATGAGCTGCTGGACGATTCGCTGCTGGACGAACTGCTGGACGATTCGCTGCTGCTCGATGAACTGCTGCTCGATGAGCTGCTCGATGATTCGCTGCTGGATGAGCTGCTCGATGAGCTGCTGGACGATGAGCTGCTCGATGAGCTCGACTGCTGGTATCCGGGATGCGGAAGGACCTCGATGACACTGCCGTCCCCGGATGCGGCGTCTAAGGCCGTGCCGATCACTTTGGTCCCCGTCGCCGCGATCTTGCCGCTTGCCGCCGCGTAAACCCTGCGGCCGGCTATGATCGCCCCGGATGCCGTCATTTTGGAAGAGCCGCCGTGCCTGTCCAGGCGGACGGCGACGGATTCGCCATCGTCCGAGTCCTTCTGCGTCACGCCGATCCCGTAATCGACGGCGTCGGCCAGCATTACCGTGCCATCGTTCGAAATTACGACTCGCAGGAATGCATCCATGTCCTCGCCCGCCTCGAATGTTTTTGGGCTGTTTGACTGTATTGTCATGATTATCTCCTGTATTTTGTTTTCCGGCGGCGATTTTTACTAAGTGCTCGATGAACTCGAGCTCGAGCTGCTCGATTGCTGGCAGCTTACGTGCGGAAGGACCTCGATGACACTGCCGTCCCCGGTTGCGGCGTCTAAGGCCGTGCCGATCACTTTGGTCCCCGTCGCCGCGATCTTGCCGCTTGCCGCCGCGTAAACCCTGCGGCCGGCTATGATCGTCCCGGATGCCGTCATTTTGGAAGAGCCGCCGTGGCTGTCCAGCCGGATTGCGACGGATTCACCATCGTCCGAGTCCTTCTGCGTCACGCCGATCCCGTAATCGGCGGCGTCGGCCAGCATGACCGTGCCATCGTTCGAAATTACGACTCGCAGGAATGCATCCATGTCCTCGCCGGCTTCGAATGTTTTCGGACTGTCACTTTGAGTTGTCATTTGGGTTTTCTCCTATCGAGAAAATTACTGTCAATTGTTTATTTATGCCGATTCGGCGTACATCGACTTGCCCTGAGTCTCGCACTTTGATAGAAACGCCTGGTGAAGGGCCGGCTTCATGCGGGCCAGTTTCTTCATCGCCGCGGTAACCGGGATATTCTTCGTCTCGGCCAGTTCCCGCGCCTCGGCCAGGAAATCGCCGCTTCCTGCATCGTCCGTATCGCCGGTGACGATCGGGTCGGTGCCTTCGACCCGCTCAGTCGCCGCGGGGGCTTTTGCCGCCTGCGTTTTGAGCTTCTCGCGAAGGACATCGCAGTACTCAGCCTTGGCCTCGTCTACCGATTGACCTTTGACGAACTGATCCATCGCAAACTCCGGATCATCTTTGAATTCGTTCCCAAGCGCAAGCATCCTTCCTCTCTCGAGCTTTGTATTCGTCTCGACAAGCATATCAATGTCGACCTGCTCTGCTTTTATTTCCTCTTCTGTTTTCATAACGGTTTCTCCTTTAATGTCACTTTGACTTGTTTGGTTGGTTTGAACTGTCACTATATCGATAAGACCCAGTTCGCGGGCCTTAGCCGCTATCCATAACTGACCGGTCGCCAGTTCGCTTATCTTTTCGGTATCGGCCCCGCGGCCCCGGGCCACCGCATTGATAAAATTGCCTGCAATCGAATCGATGTTTTCCTGGACCGCGGCGATTTGATTTTCCGTCACGCCATCGATCCCCATCCCCTTATGCTCGCCCGAACGAATGACGATTACCTTGATTCCGATCTTCTCTTCGAGTTTCGTCCAGTCGGCGTAAACGGTATAGACCCCGATCGACCCGATCTCTGTATTTAGCTCATCGGTATCGATTGTTTCGGCCTGGCTCGCGAGCCAGTATGCGGCACTGGCGCCGAGACTGTTGATCGTCGCGGTCAGCGGCTTTTCCTGGCGGGCCTGGTAGATTAGATCTGCCGTTTTCTCCAGATCGTCGATTATCCCGCCCGGTGAATCGATGACAAGATGAATGCCCGTCACGGCCTTACTGGCTAAGGCCGCCGATACCTGCTCGCGAATCTCATCGTACCCGGTCGCATTCAGTCCCCACAGTCGCAGCCAGCCCGGTACGCTCTTGAGCAATACCCCGCTGATATTTATTACCGCCCGCCCATTATCGATACGCAGCTCTTTAGGCTGCCTGGCTATCGCAATAGTAGATAATATCCCGCTGCCGTCTATCATCGCCATCTGCTCTGCCAGGACTTTTAGCGCCCGAGGCTCCATCGCCCAGGGCCGGGATTTCAACGCAGTCACCAGCTCGTTACTCATCGTCTTGCTCCTTCTTGTCCTCTTTTTCCTCTGTGTCCTCTGTGGCTTGCATATCCTTCGCGGTTTCCTTGACCTTCGGCGGCTCTAAGCCGGCGAAGATCTGCCACGGTACTTTTACCTCGGTATCGGCCTCGATCTTTTTCGACCTTTCGATCGCATCGCGGACCTCTACTTCCCGCTGGTCGATCACCTCATCGCGATCGGTTTTCAAGCTCTTGCAGACCTGGCGGTGAGTGACGAAGCCGCGATCGACCTTAAGGGCCTGGGCCTGGCCCTCTTTTGTCGGATCTATCCACGGGAAAGTCGGTGTGATCCAGCTCGCCTCGATCTTCGCGTTTTTCGATACCAGCCCCGCCGCCTGCCAGGCGGCTAATCGCCATACGAAGAGCGGGGCAAAAAAGAAATCGATCAGCTTCTTCTGCCAGCCGACAAAGTTCTCGTAAGCCTGCTCGAGTACCGCCCGTGATTGCGAGTAATTGCTCTTCGTCCAGTCCAATAGCGCCAGCTCTAAGGGACATCCGATCGGCAGGCCCAATAACCGAAGGAACATGCGAACCGATTCGGAGAAATTCTTGCCGGGAATGTTCCGCTCGATACCGGTGATCTTCTCGCCCGGCTGGGCGTGGAACAGAAGGGCGTAACCTAATTCGGTCATCCTTGTCGCCAGGTCACCTTCGGTATCGGCGGTCGTCTTGTTCGGGTCGGCCTTCGATTCGGTAAATCCTACCAGCGGTCCGCCCTCTCTTTCTATCGAAACAGCCAGTCTCGATAATAGCTGCCACGCGATCGCCTCGGAATCGCAGATATCGTTTACCCGGTGCAGCATGGCAAACGATGCCTGGCACGCGGGTACGCCGCGCACGGCCGAGGGCCGCTCGGGATTTGTCAGGAAAAGGACTTCGGACGCCATGACGCCCTTCCCGTTCCTCTTATCGATCCCGCTCGCCTTCCACGGGCACAAATGGAACATTACAGGAGCGCCGTACCTGTTTTTCTTTATCCCGTTGTGATATGACTTGTCACCATCTATCTGCTCGGCCTCGAACAATTGGATGAGCGATTTGTTCGTCTTGAGCGCCAGGGTATCGCCGGCGACAAAAAGCTCCCTGACGATCATCTTCGAGACCTCAGCGCCCGACAGCAGATTGCGGACCTCCGGTTTTTTGAACCAGTCCTTCCACAGCTTCTCGACCTTTGTCACCGCCGCCTTCGGCCCGGTCGCCTGCAGCTCGAACCCGTTGCCGGCGATATAAGAGCACATCCTTTCGATCATGCCCTTATAGATCGCGTTATTGCGCATAAAATCCCGCGACTGGGCTATCAGCCTGACCCTGTCACGCTCATCGTGCGCCGAACCGGGATAGGAATGATAGCCGCGGCCCTCCGATGCCGCGATCCTGGCCGAGCGGTACCCGAGCGCACCGTAGACGCCTCGAAAGCCGTCGATCTTGATCGTCCGCTCGGAAGATGCCGATCTTTTAGGCGTTCGGACCTCGCTCATGTCCGCATCCTCCCGCGCACGAAGCTGGCCCGATTGACATTCGATGAGAAGCTGCCGACGAACTTTTCGAGCTTGCCCTGCTCGGCCGCCAGCAGTTCGAAGCCGATATTCCGATCGTTTGTAGCGATGATCTTCGGCCGATTGACAAGGATCCAACGAATGGCCGCAAGCGCTGCGGTGGCCTTGGTAATATTACCGTCCCAGGAAAGGTTGTCGTTATACTGAGCCAGCGCATCATCGAGAGTCGAAGTCGAATCGAGTGACATAATCAATTTCCAATTTACGATTGACTGTTGATTAATCCCCGCTCAAACGCCGCGGGGGCTTGACAGCGGGCAAATAAAAAACGGCAAGAAGGTGAGTTGGCACCAACTTGCCGTTTAATATTCTTTAGAACAGAAAACCGCCCGTCGGCGATTTACTGTTTGCCCTTTATACGGTTGTTACTTCATTTTTCCGTCCTCTGAAATATCAAATTCCAAATTCCTTTATGTATCTATTCGACTACCTGCACTCGATATGAACAACACAAAAAGACGTAATTTCGCCCCCCGGATGAAGATTCTTTACAATGTTGTAAAGAATTTTAATTTTAGACAGGATTTACATGATTATCCTGTTATCCTGTCGAAAAAATCAATGCCATCCATCCCCTTCGACCTCGGCGTTCGGCATTTCCTTCGCCGCGAAATCGTTGGCGATATGACGCAGGCTCGGCAGTACATCGTTCGCCATGAAATGCTGTCTTTGCCAGAAGTGCTGCAGATCGTTCGGATCGTCCGGCTTGTATTTCTTCTGAAAACTCAGCGTAATAAAGAACCGGTCAGTCTCCAGAGCCTCAATCAGCTTGTCCCGCAGCCCCGGCTGATTCGACAGCATCGCTGTTATTCTTTCATCCTGCGTCGCCGGCCGAATCCTCGGCATCAGAAACGGCAGATTGTTCGTTTTGGCCGGTGTTATCGATTCCGGCTTCACTGTTTCCGGCTTCGTTGATCCTGACTTCGTTTTTTGTGTTTTCGACATCGTTTTTCTCCTTTCGTTTTTTCACTTTCGTTCCGATTACAGTATACCGATTCCGGCAAATCGGGGCCAGGCACTTTCTATACTGGATATTGCCCTGCGTCGATACCGCCCGCGTCTGGGTCCCCCGGCATCGAGGGCACACGCTGACTGTCGGGAATGAATAATGTTTTTTTGAAGCCATTTTGAATCCTTTCTTTACATTGATTATTTTCTATCATGTACCACATGGGGTACATGACCGTGAACCCAACGCGGTTCACGGTTGACTATTGTTTTTTCATCTGCGTTCATCTGCGTTCATCTGCGGTTAATACTTCGTCCGAATCGGACGCGGCTTGACCGGCCGGCCGATCGGTATTACCTCCTGTTTCGGCTTCGAAGGATCGCCCAATGTCCACATGCCGGCGATATCCGCAGCCGCGCGGGCGTAGTCATCGCAGTCCCAGTAGTGATTCAGCCGACAGGGCGTTTTGACGACCCAGCCGATCCACTTGATGCGGTCGCCGTGACGCTCGATGATCTTCTTTTCCGAAGTCAAATGCTCCAGGACAATGTACTCGGTGTCACTGTGAAGGTGCCCGTACCCGGCGCCCGGAACGGTCGCCTCGAAATAAGCCCGGTGCAGGGCATCCTTGTACGCGGTGACATTCAGCCGGTAGAGCTTCAGTCGGCCCCCGGCCGTCTTTCCCACCGCCCAGGACTGCTTGGAAAGCTTGTCATCGCCGGCCACCGGGATAATCGGCGCGACCCCCGCGCAGCGGACGCAGAAGGCATCGACGGCATCGGCGTTGTACTGCCTGTCGATCGCCGATAAGACTATCCGCTTGACCTTATCGGGATCCTCCATCAGCTCGAACCGCATCGCCAGGTACGGAATCAATTTTTCCAGATTCTCGACCCGCTCGGTCGGACCCGTCTCTATCCTGGCCTCGAAGATCGACCAGAACTCGCCTAAATAGCCCCAGCCTAAGACCCGCAGATATACGTGATCTAACTGCACATCGAGACCCGCCGTCAGCATCTGGCAGCCGACAGGGACTTTTCCCTTCGGGTACCGGCCTATATGCTTTCTCAGGACCTCGATATCGGTAGTCGCCCGCTCCTCCTTCCACGGCCGGGCGAGCTGTGAGTTCCAGAAGTCCTTCAAGAGCTGGATATTGCCGGCCTCCTTGGCCCGCTGGGCCCGAACGAACTCGACTGCCAGGCTGCTTACCGTCTCGACCATCGGGTGCAGCATAACCGCGTGGATCCGGCAGCTCCGGTAGCTGGTCGGCTTTACCTTTCCGACCAAATGACCGGCATCATCCAGGCTGCAATCGCCCGGTACGAACTTGCCGCCGCTGACCGCCTGCCAGCGGTCCTCTTCCGACCATGCGGACCCGCACTTCGGGCATACGTACCGGGCCCGCCCGCCCCGGGCGTAAGCGCTCTCGGCGTACCACTGCTTATCGGCCTTCCGGTCGATTTTGACGTTCTCCCATTCGATCTGGTGCCATTTCCGGCAGTGCGGGCAACAGACCCACCACTGGCAGCAGTCGCCCCGAGACCACTCCTGATCGCTCATATCATCGGCCGTCACCGGTGTCGTCATGCCCAATAGTTTCGATCGGCCCTTGAACCACCGCTGCCTTTTGCGCATAAGCGATATCGGGTCGGCCTCAGCGCCCACGAACGGTGGATATTTGCCCGTCTCATCGGCGATGATATAACAGCACGGCTTATCCGCTAAGGCCTGCGGCGTAGTCGGCCAGCCGATGTACTGGATCATATTGTCGAATACCGTCTGCTTGCCGATATAGATATTCCGCACCCGGCCGCCCACATGGCGAAGCAGGTCCTCGTTGGCGGCGAACATCGGCCGGATCCTCGCCTCGACGCGGTTCTTTACATCATCCTTCGACGGCATGATCAAAAGCGTCGGGCCCGGGCAGCACTCGACTATATAACCGTTCGCCCCGGTCCCGAAAGTCGTCTTGCCCGACTGCGCGCAGGCGTAAATCCAGATCTCCCGCGTAGTCGTATCGCTGAACCACTCGGCTATCGGCAGAAAATAAGGTGTATATTCCCTCGACCACGGACCCTCGATCGCCGATGTCCCGCCGACCAGCATGTAATTACTCTCCATCCATTCGGTCAACGCCGGCCGGGCGCGGGGCCGCAATACATCGCGCTCTTCCGCCTGGATTGCCAATACTCGTATTTCGTTAATCGCTACCATCTTGTAATTGATTAATGATTATTGATTATTGCTTCTTTTTATGCAGCTCCGTCAAAATCAATTTCTTCTCTTTTGTCCCCACGATGAATCCTCCACGTTTGCCGCCATCCTTTACGTAAAAGATGACCAAATAATTCTTCTGTACATTTTTCGCAAAACCAGTAAATCACGCCACGATTACCCTCGGTATCTATTGCAGTCAAAATTTCTCCCTCATCAAACTTTCTGTCGCATTCGACGCACGGTTTCCATTCCCTTCCGGTTGCTATAATTCTCCTATGAATCTTCATCATCGAATCCTTTTCTCAAAAATGGTACTACTTCTTCTAAAAACATTTTTTCAGCATCTTCTAATTTTTGCTGCTGGCTCCGAGGGTCCTCGATCTGTTGCCTCAGAAAATGTTCTCTTCTCGCTTCTTCTTCTGGCTCTCTGGCAAGGTCCTCATCATTCATCGGATTCATCGAGCTTCTCTTGACTTTGTTTGGAAAAGGCAAATCCCATTTGTCGATAATTAGCCGCCAGTTAATCTCACTTGATTTGGCATCCGAAAATCCGCTTCTCAATATGACGGCGAACTGCTGCTGTAAATGTGGTAAAAGCAAACATTCGGGATTTCTCATTCCTGCCAATAGCATATTGACCGGATAAGTATTTCTGAGAAAATCATGGACAGCGCAGTTTATGCACAGCCCCTTCGGCACTTTGCTCCGCTTGAGTATTTTAGCTCGCGAACCGTGCAGGGGATCGACCTTGCACTTTGCCCCGCATCGCTCGCAATTACATCCCGTTTGGCTGCCGAACAATGTATCCATAATGTCGCCGCCTTTCACTTTACATTGATTATTTTCTATTTATTATTTACTATTTTTTCGGTTCCAGTAACCCTCGATAGCCGCCGTCCCCCCGGCCAGCATATAATTATTGCTCAGCCAGTCGATCAAAGCCGGCCGGGCGCGGGGACGGAGAATGTCGCGCTCTTCCGCCTGCAGCGGAAGCACGCGAAATTGACTATTTTCGATTTGCGATTGTCGATTTTCTGCGATCATGGATTTTTTATACTCGCCTTAACTAATTCCAGTGCCTGCTCGGGCGTAAATTCGACCTTGATATAAGCGTCATAGAGCGCCTTGTGCCATTTGGCGATTTCATTGTGCAATCCACCGACTATCATATTTCTTGATTGCTCCTGAAGCTTTCTCAATTTAACAGCTTCGTTTTCATTTCCTGCCATAATGTCACCGCTTTTCAAATCGTAAATCATAATTCATAAATTGCTGCCCAGCAGCTCAAAGCATTCACCCAGCTTTTCCAACGCCGCCTCCGGCAGCTCCAGGAACTCCGGGACCTCGAGCTGCTGCCGCTGCAGGTCCTCGAAGAACCGGCCTAAGATATCCTCGATATTCTCGATCGTCTGGTTATGGACCATATTGGCCAGTTCACGCCTCTTGTAATTGAACGCCCCGACCATGAGCTGGCACCTGGCGACCAGGCCGGCGATGACCTCCTCGCGATCGAGCAGCTTATGCCGGCGCTGGGCCAAGTCCAGCCTCTTCTCCTCGGCCTTCAGATCGCGGAGAGTATCGGCCGGCAGCATCCTTCCCGTCGATTTGCTCTTAACGAATTCACCGTACCACTTAATGACCTCGTACAGATTGTAGCTGCCGTCCGCATTACGCGGGCATTTGTGCTTGTTCGTCCAGTCGTTTACCGTTATCCTCGTGACGTCGAATAAATCCGCGATCTCCTTCTGTATCAGCCTGGTCAGATCGGACCCGGCGGGCCTGGTCTTTTCTTCATCTTTGAGATAGTTCTCGACTACCGTAATCGCCCGCTGATTGCCCTCTTCGGCCGCCGCCAGTAAGGCCTCGCGAACCCGAACACGGGTATCCAGCCTGGTCTGATACCAGATGTCCGCGGCCTCCGGGTCCGTATCGAGAATGTCCCGAAGCTCCTGGCCGGAAGATAATTTCAGGGCCGCTGCGGCCTCCGAGACCGTATCGACCACACCGGCCTTGGCCTTGAGATTACGCAAAAACCGGCCCCGCTCGAACGAAGCCGACAGCTTGTCATCCCTCTTTAGAAACTCGGCCAGAGGCCTGGCCAACGCCGCCGCCAGATCGGCCTCGGCAAGATCCTCGCACTCAAAACCCAGACGACGAACGGAGGTCTGCGAAATAAAGTATTTCGATTTACGATTGTCGATTTTCGATTGACGATTTCTCATTTTCTTTTGACAGGATTACAGGATTTACCTGTTTTATCCCGTTATCCCGTCCGAAACCTTCTGACTCCTGATTTCTGTTTTCTATTTTTTAACCGCCATGACCTCGCAACTCGAGCAAAGATCATCCTCTACCCAGTGACATGGTTCGCCGGTTTTTTTGTCAATACAGGGGTTCGTGTCCGTGCACCCGCATATTCGGCAGCTTTGAACATCATCTTTTTTGCCGGCCTTTTTGGTCTTTGCCCTCTTGGCCCTTTCTTTCTTCTCTGATTTATTTTTCTTTATAGGTTTTGCTTTCTTTGGAGTGCCATCTTCTTTGAGCCCCGCCCATGACTTAGGCACGGCGAAGCCTTTCCGGCTCGAAACCTCCTTGAGCATAGCCTTGACATCGATGCATATAAGCTTGGCAATCCATTCAGCCCTTATGATATATTCCTTCGATGTCTGCGTGATCGGCCCGTTGTATGTCAGCAGATCGTCCAGCGTCGGCCCGAACGTCTCCCATAGCGTCTCGAGGACCTTTTTCCTGCCGGCCTTAATAAGCTCTTCGGCGGATTTATATTTAACGTCGGCCCTGGCGTGGTATGAAATCTTATTGCCGTACAAAGCCACCAGTGCCATCAGGCCGGTCGCCTTATCGTCGAAACAGATCTCAGTCACCTTCGTCGCCGCGACCTTCTCACGCAAATCGATAAGCAACTGGGCCCAGCGCTTCGCATCGAGCATCGCCCGTCGCTGTTTGAGCGGCGTCGGCACACCTTTAGCCTTACCCGCCCGGCCGGATCCGGTGTCGCTCAGCTTGATATACGTCAGCTTGCCGGCGCCTTTGCCGTTAATATACATCGCCGGTAAAGCTCCCTTGGCCGACTTCGGGCATGTCTTGTAATCCCACTTTGAAATATACCCGCCGAGATTCTCACTGATCTGCCTCGCCTCGTTACTGTTCGGATGATCGCTTGCGGCATATACCAGCTCCGGATGCTTGGCCCGCAGCCCAGCCGCCGTCCGCTGCAGCAGGGCCATTTCCTTCGCCTGATAACAGTGGCCGTCCAGGCACTGGTCCCCGGCTTCGACCTGCTCATCCGAATCGAACCACAACAAAGGCTGATGGCCCGAGCGCTTCTCGCATTTCGAGCATGCCCCGGCCTTCGGCAGCAGCGTTTCGTCGGCTAATTCCCACTTGGCCCCACTGAGCAGCTTCAATTCCTTGCCGATATATTCTTTCAGGTCGGCTGCCGAACATTCCTCCGGCTCAAAATAGTAATCGGTCGCATCGACCAGCAGTTGTTTCTGCCGGGCCGCCGGCAGCCGGGCGATCAGTGTAAGATGCTTAACGGACCACGATCTGAATGATGGGTGTTTATCGAGATTCTCGAAGATCGATTTCCATTCCTTGATAAGCTTGGCGTTGATATTCGCCCGCAGCCGGACCCACCGCTCTTTTTTGCCGATCCTGCCGGCTATCGCCCTGACATCACCGCCGAACCGCTCGATCAATAGCGCTACCTCCGCCGCCTCCTCCATCGGCTTGAGGTCCTTGCGGAACTTGTTCTCGATGTAAGTCAGGTCCATCGCCTCGGCATCGGACAGCCCGGTATATATGATCGCGGTTATAATTTCGGCGCCCGCCGCCTTGGCCGCCCGGTACCGCCGCTCGCCGGCCCGCAGCTCGTACTTGCCTTTCTTGTCCGGATGCGGCCAGACCTGGACCGGCTGGCGGACCCCGCCGCCCTTGATACTGGCGATGAGCTCGTCAAAGCCCTCGGATTTCTCGATGTTCTTGCGCTGGTTGTCACTGGTCGGAAAAATGTCGCCGACCGCGATCTGCTGTAATTGTGGCGTGTTCATAATTTTCTCCTTTCGATTTATGTTTCAATTCGTGGTTAATTTCCGACAGGATTACAGGATATTCCTTTATTCCAGTCCGGGTCCTGATCGTAATAATCCAAATCGTCAAACGGATCCTCTTCGTAATTGTCATCGATGTGGTAATCATCGTAATCTTTATCAGTATAAATTTCGCAAGCGTGTTCGCAATCCTCGTCGAGCAGCTCGATGTCCGCCGAGCAATCGCATTCTTCTCCGCAGTCAGGGCAAAAGTGCATCTGTCACCGCCTTTCACTTTCAGGACTTGCTTAATCCAAACGGCAAACAACCGCAACGCCTTTCATAGAATGTAACGTCTTTTTGAAATTTCTCGGTTTTGCCAGAAATATCTACGACTTCATAATCTTCGGGAATATAGTCATACCACTCTGCCGGATATAACCATATTTTCTCATCCCATTGACCCAGCCCTATATCTTCAAGAATGTTTTCTGGGGCGTTCTTCAGCGCATCATATTCGGCAACTGTTGTCGGGACATAGGTAATCGTTTTGCCATCAATTCTTTCAAATTGCGGCAATACACAGCCCACTTCATCGAAGTCTCCAATGCCGAGAAAATCTCTTATCTTTTTTGCTATCGGGTTTGTATCGCCAAACGCTAATAGTTCTTCGCTCATATCATTCTCCTTTCAGGGCTTGCTCAATGTCTCAACTCAACAAAATTCTTTCCACCGATATTTAGATTGACACAAGTTCCCCTGTAAGTCGTATCCACTTTAGTAATCACCTTCGGCTCTGATTTTTTGAGTTCGGCTTTGAACTTTTTTTCTACCTCGTCTAAATAGTCCAGAGATAGGTCGTATAGGGCGTCCTTTAAGACGGCCATTAAATCTACTCCTGGCATCTTTGCTATCTTGGCCGCAAGGTCACTTACTCTCTTGTCGTAATCTTCAAGTTCTATCTCTTGGTAAGTTATTACGGTTCCCTTGTGACTTTTGGCCTTAAAAATGGAATGACCTCTTTTCAACATGGCCTTGTATGGTGAGCCATCTGTCATAGTAAATTTCTCTGGTTTTGTCATATTATTCGCCTTTCAGGGCTTGCAACTTCTCGCCTTTAACCAATATTTTATTTTGGTTACAAAGCATTCCTTTATTAAATCTGACTTCATATACAATCGAAGTTAGACTTGGGGTTTTTAGAAACCTAGAATTTATTTTTTGTATTATTCCTTTTCCGTCTGTAGTAATTCTTGACTTAGGAACATAACTAAAATCAGATAGGTCAACCTTAACTCTTTGCCCTACGTAAAACTTTCCCTTAAAATTCTTTTCATTGTTTCTCATCATTCACCGCCTTTCCTCTGTTCTCGTATAATTTCAACTAAACGCTTGTCGGTAATCGCAAGTGCTCCCAAACGCAACGCCTGTTTTCTCTTATTCTCAGTCAAGTCATAATGGGGAAGGGTGCCTGGCTGAAACCAGCTACGCCTCAAGCTCAGTCTCCGCGCAAACACGTGCAGCTCCGAGACTGTATCGGCTACCAAGTGACAGGCTTTGTCATAGGGCCAGTTTCTGCTTTTTATGACCGGATGCAAATCATCAACATAGGCTCCCATCATTCACCGCCTTTCAGGGTTGCCCCTTAATTGTTTGGATAACCAGAACCATGTTCCTGAACCCAACTGCATACCACATAGTGAAAATGCCTATGCATCTCATCTATTGCAAATACTTGATTGGTTGTTAGTTTAAATTTCTCAAGTTCTAACTTTTCCATCAACGCCTTAATGTCTTTTTCTTCAACTGCTATTATCCGCATCATTCACCGCCTTTTTTATAGCCTTCCCAAAATTCCCGTTTTTCTTCTGTAGATTCCTTAGTACCTGGACATTTCATAAGTCACCGCCTTAAAAATAGTCAATGGCCACAGTCACCGCCTTTCTTCCGGCGGGATCTCGAACAGATTCAAGAGCTCGCCGAGATTCGAGCCCCGCCACCATCGATATTGCGCCTGCACCGAGCTGATCGCCGCCCGCTGCAAACGGTTCGGCTCGAGCTTATCGAGCCTCTCAAGCTCAGCTCCCAGCCGAGACGACAGCTCCCAGATCCCCAGCAGCCTTTCCTTCGGATCAATCATTATTACGCTGGAGCCACTTTGACTTTTTTGAACTTCATCATGCTCATTTCGACCGCCGGGAACATATTGCCTTCAAGAACTTCATCGAACGATTCGTGGTTATATTTCAGCATGATCGCATCCCGATCCGGTGCCGCCATGATAAACACCAGCTCGGCATCCTCCGGAATGCCTTCGATGACCGGCACATAAACATATTGCCCATCCCCATCCCCGGGCCCGGATTTCATCCGGCCGCCGAGTATCAGCTCGATGAAACTGATCGGCACGTACACGATTCGCCCGCGTTTGCGTTTAGCAACAACTGTCCTCTGCTCTTCCATAACAAAAACTCCTTTCGATTGACCGTCAAAATAATGTCACCATGTCGTTTTTAACGCCCATAACCCCAACAAAACCAAAACCTTACGTATGTAAAGTCACAAAAAAAATTTCAAAAACCACACCCTTTCCGCCATTCTTTGATCCGCTATGGTGATATCGCCAGGAAGGACCCGCGACATAAGTGTATGTTTACACTGCATATACAATCCGTTTTAACCGAACTCCCTTCATCGTTTAACATTGACAAAAACACCGCCAAAATACATAACTTCCGACTTTACATCGCTTTACATCGCTTCTCTCAATCGTGCCGTCACCAGCTTATCGGCCACCGTACACCAAACCGCTCCCGGCCGTTTATTTCGTTTTCCTCGCCTGCCGATTTTCCTCGCCTCTTTTATCAATCGAACGCCCAGCTCATCTATCCCTTCCGGCGGCAGCCTTGCCAGGCTCGCCCTGGCCTGAGCCCACTTCGAAGCAAAACTGCATATCTCCCGCCGGCCCTCCGGAGAATTCGTGTCCCAACGCAATCCAAGTGCCTCATAGACCAGGGTTCCGAATACCTCATCGTTGCGATCGTAACCGCCCGCCACAGTAGCCATAGCAGGGCGATGCCGGCCGCTGGCCGGCTTAAGCGACGTCTGGGGGGTAGTGAAGGGTATCACATGAGATCCCCCCAGAGCGTCGGATACCTGCGGCTCAGACGGCAACGGCGGGGTGGTGGTCGGGGCCGATGGCGGTTCATCTTTGGCTTGGCCCTTCGACCTGATCTCTCCTTGCGCATTAGCATAATGCCTGTGCGCTTTGTCGTTTTTCTTTTCTTTGGCATTAACGGCCGTTAGGCCGTTGGTTGCCTTTTGTTGGTTTACCTTTTTTCTTTCGTTTTCGTTTTTGCCGTTTTGCCGTTTGCCGTTTTGCCGTTTTTTTAAAGGCGCCTGTTTTTTCCCGGAATTTTCCGGAGATCTCCGCTGATCATCCTTTTTTCTCGGCGGCATCTCGTTAATACTCATATCGAATTGCGGCATATCGGCCTTCTCCAGCAGCTTTACAACAGCGTACCGACGCAGCAGCTTCCGCATCGTCGGGCCCTTGATATTCAGCAGCTTGCCGATCTGAACATCAGTCAAAGGCTGGTCATCGGCGTCGATCAGATATCCCCGCTTGGCCTTCGAATGCTGGGCGGCCATATTGACAAGGTCACGATACAGACCTTTGAGCATGACCAGCTCCAGACCATCGCCGTTATCGAGCAGCTTGAACTGATTGAGATAGCCGACCGCCTCATCGCCGCCGGCGGCGCTTACAAAGTCCCGCGTATATTGCAAACCTGATTTGCGGCACATTCTCATGTCCTCCGGCAGCTCGAAACGCTCCTTGAAATGAAATATCCGCCAGACCTGGGGCAATTGACGATTGACGATTGACGATTGATGATTTGACGGCCTGGGTGACTTCGTTTTGCTGTCCGGTTTCTTTCGCTGCTTTGCCATACGACCTGACATTGATTATTGACTATTGATTATTGACTATTTCCGGCTGGTTTCTTTTTCTTCGGCTTACAGCACTCGACGTGGTCGATCCATTGGATTCCGCCGGCGGTCAGCGGCTTGAAACATTTCGGGCAGTGCGGCGCCGGGATCCTGCTGGTCATAACATTGATTCGATACTGCAGGTTGCCTATCATTTTACTGCTGATCTCGTTTATCAAAAGCTGGGTCTTGAACTCACGCTCGAGCTTTTCGAACCGGCCCTCCAACTGCCGCAGCTCATCGCCCTTGACAATAAATAGCTCGCTAAAAGGGATTTTCCATCGCCCGATTTTTTTTGGTTCCTCTGCCATGATTGACCCCGGGCGTTATTACTTAATTTGCTCGTATGATGAACTATTGCACTGGATACAACCGATCGAAGGCATTGTGGGATGGCGGACTTCGAGACCACAGTGTTTGCATCGCCATTCTTTCATCTTCTTTTTGGCTTTCGGCCGATCCGGATTGTTATCGGCCTGCTCGACCATGTCAGACTTCTGCTGCTTGGCCAGGGCACGCAATTTCTGGGCCTCGGCTTTATTGCCGGCATAGTCCTGATAAACCGCCGCAGCCTCGAGTTCGCTCTCATAAGCGCCGAGCGGGATGTTCCTCTTTTTCGGGCCGTCCCAGAACTGGACACGGAATTTCTGAGTGCCATCGGCTTTCATTTTGGTCAGCGAGACGCCTTTGTATTTCGAAGCCTGTTTCCTCGGCCCGCGAAGACCGGCAATATGACCGGTGGCTGTCTTCCGGCTGCCGGCTAATTTGTCCCGCTTTGCCGGCGGCTTGACCTTTCTTCTCTTGTATATCCGCTTTGTCTTTTTCGTTTCGGCCTGCTCTTTGCCGCTGCCGAACACCTGCTGCAAAGTATCTATGCAGTTATCAATCCTCTTGACCTGATCGAGCAGCAACTGTTTGCGATCGGTAAGCTGTAATATCGCTTGTTCGCAATTATCCCGCTTCATCTTCGACTCCTTTCGTCTTAATAATCAATAGACAACCGTGAACCGCGTTGGGTTCACGGTCATGTACCCCACGTGGTACATGATAGAAAATAGTCAATTGCAGCATCCTTGGCGGATCTGCTTGTAAATCTTATCGGCCATGTCCATCTGCCCGAGCTCATAGGCCGCCGTCACCGCATCTTTATGCTTCGGTCTCAATTTCGGCCTGGTTGATTTCTTCTTTTTCTTCCTCGCCATTTAACAGAATCCTTTCTTCCGGAGATATAAATTCAAAGTAGTCCTTTTGCTCCGGCTCCGGCAACTGCTCTACCGGCTCGCCCCATATCTGCTCGGGTGTCAAAGGCTGCGTTATCATGCGCCGACGATCTCCCGTATCGAATCCTTCCACTTGATCAGCGGCCGGCCGTTCAGCTTTTCGTACAGCCGAAGGACGGCGTTTCTCGACTGGCACTCAAAAAGCGGCCCGACATAATCGTATACCTGATCGACCGATATCTTTGTCTTATCGACGCGCCGTTTGAATTGCCGCAATGTCCCTATCCAGAAGCTCTCTGTCACGAAAGGAAAACACCGCGTATATAAATATTCGACACCGGCATCAAGATAAGGCTCGGCACTGACAGAAGTTCGATAGTTTCTGTAATGAGCGTATTTCAGGCATGTCAATCGCTCTTCGAATTTCGGCGCCCCCGGCTCCCAGAAAGCAAGGACATCATCGCGAGTCGAGCCTATCGTAAAGCGGAACTCGACCTGCTCTTTGTAATCGACTAACCGCTCGCATATCAACTCGATACAATCCATGTGCGGCTTGCTTACGATCAAAAGCTGATTGCCGGCATCGAGCAGTTTCAAAATCACGCACAGGCATTCGCTGATATTGCCCGGCGTGATATCGTGTGTTGACGGGAACATTACAACGCCCGGGTATTTGCCGTAATGCTGATCGACCGCCTGCTGGTTTATGATCGGCGTCGACCAGTCGGCAGCCGATGCGATCTGCTTGAACCGCAAAGCATTGGCCCGGGCATAGCAGTACCGGCAATTATGCTCACAGCATCGCTGGATATTGACGTTGACCTTGGCCCATTCACGCGTCCCTGTTTTCTTCTTCATGGATCCTTCCTATATTGTCCGTCGATTCGATTATGTCCCTGGCGGCAGATTCGAATGCAACCAAAAGTTGATCGGCCTGTTTCTTTATTAATGGATTCTTTGTTTCGAACCATCTGACCAGCAATAGGTTGCTGATCAAAAACACATCAGCCCATTCGAGTCCGCAAATCGAGGTTGTGTCCGTTTTGTCATCGACAATGACAAGCATGATTCGCTCCTTCAAATACAATCGACAATCGAAAATGTCACCGTCACTCCGCCAGGCCGAGAATCAATTTTGCCAGTACGCTGAAAAAAAGCGTCCGCTGCGCCTGGACGAACGCGGCGTTATCGTTATTGAGCCGCTTTAGTTCGGCGTTGCGCATCTTCAATTCGGCCGTGATTTCATCGGTCGTCATTATCTTGACCATTTCGGTGTACGCGGTCAGCCACGGCAGGCCGGCGGCGTTCATTAGGAACTCGGACAGTTCCGCCTCGCTCCAGCGCAGCATCGCCGGGATCCATATCGCCGCCCACGGCTGCAAATCGCCCGGCAGGCTTTTGATTAGTTCATCTTTGGTCATTACTGCTGCCCGCCCTTCGTTGAATCGACGCCGTTGACCGCATCGACCAGGCCCGCCAGGTACTCAGCCGACTCGGCCAGACCGTCGCGGCAGGCGTTCGGATCGCCGCCTTTGCATCGCGCATCGAGCTCGGCGACCGCCGCGTTCGTCATTTCCAGGTTCTGCCGGTACGCCGGCGACATTGTCACCTGCGAGCAGCCGGCCAGGCTCATCGCCAATAAAAAAATCGCCGCGAATGCAGCCGCGACGATCACCCAGGCAACGATGACAACCGCCCAGGCCCTGTAAAAAGATTTCGTTTGTCCATCCATGATCTTTCTCCGTTTACTATTGACTATTGATTATTTTCCGGCTCCGCTGGTTCGAGCATCGCCGAATCGATCTTTTTCTTTCCGTTCCTCGGCTTGAGATAATCAAGCATCCCCTGAACGACTATCGTCAAGCATGTAATCAATGTTATCTCCGCCGGGATCTTCCAATCGACCTCCTGCTCTGCCGGCGGGCCGGCCGGCGTCATCGGCACGATCGTCACGCCCGCCTGGTCGACCGCCAACTGCCCGGGCGCAACGGTAGCAATGTAAACCAGTGCGATGATACCGACCATGGCGATTGCGAACTTGCGGGAAATGATCGCTTTGATAAGGTCCTTCTTATTGTTCATGACTTGACTCCCTTCAAAACATTTGCTATTTACGATTTACTATTGACTATTTGATCCGCTGGCCGCGGGGGCTTTTTGCAAACAACACTTCTTAAATTTCTTTCCACTACCACAACCACATGGTTCGTTGCGGCCGACTCGACCAGAAGCTAAACTGTTAACAGGCCTTCGTTTCAATTGTTGTGCCGTTGGAGCTAATCTCATTGGCCTTATAAAATCTTTATCTTCTGGAAATTTTACAATATATTTTTCAAGTTGACTCGGCGTTAAAATATCGCCTGTTTTAGTATTCATCTTCGTGTCCCTTCATGTCCATTCGTGTCCATTCGTGGTTAATTGCTTTATTAAAAGTCCATATCCATCTGTTTTTCATCGATCGGCAACTGCCCGGGCTCGGCCACTGCGATGTAACACAGGGCAACAATACCAACAAAAGCGATTGCGAATTTGCGGGATAGGATTGCTTTGACAAGTTCCTTCTTATTGTTCATGACGTCACTCCTTTGATATTTACTATTGATTATTGACTATTTGCGATTGATTTTCGGTTTGGTGCCCCAGTTGCTTTCTTTTGCTTATTCAACTGGTCCAGAAAATCAGCTACATCCCGCAGGCAGCTCGAATTGAAAACGCAGTCCCCTAACTCATTGAACTCGAACACAAATTGCTTCCACGGCTTATAATAGAACACCGAGCCGAGTTCATCACCGCTCTTTTTGTTAAGACAGTTCCAGCAATCATTCAACACCGTCCGCACAAATTCGATATACTTGTATTTCGTTTTCATTCGAAGTCCATATCCATCTGTTTTTCATCTTCGGTCATTGGCCGCTGATCGAACATCTCGCCGGTATCGGTCCGCCAATAGCTTGCCGTCAGCGTCGTGTAATTGAGCCGCAGCTCGCAGTCGACCGACCGAACGGCCTCGCCGTTGGCGACCTCGCGTGACAGTCTATGGACGCTGCCGGCGAACTGCTGCTTGAGTGAGTTGTAATTCTTCGTGTCCGTCTTGCGCTGGATCTCGAGCGATTCCAGGTTCTGGATTGCCTCGGCCAATTGACCGGCCGCTACCGCCCGGTCCTCAGTCGTCAGCTTGCACGCCAGCGGATGCGGCTCGTGCGTGACCTTTATCCGGTCCTCATTGTTTTTTGGCTTCTTTGCCATATCGTGACTCCTTTCGTCTTGATTTGATTATCCAGGCGCCAATAACTGCATACGAAAACAACAGACAGCCGGAAATGGTGATTAATTCCGATCTGTCCGATCCGGAAGATGGGGCCTCCGTGCCCGTCCCTGATGCCGATTGAGCTGCAATCCCTAAAGTTCTTAAATGGCCATCTTCCTGATGATGAAACGACTGCCCGTTCGGGCACAAAACGATTGCCGAAATACAGAAAACGAGAAAGGCCAGCATGGCGAGATATATGCCGATGCAGACCCCCCGCGATAATTGCAGGGCAGGCGCAGGAGGAACGCCCGCCCGTTTACAAGATAAAAGATTGCCCGGCCGGGTTTGTGGATATTCTGCTGGAATGCCGTTCACCCCGGCCGGTCTTATGGAAAGGATATTAAGCCTATAACCCCGGGCCAACCGCCAGGAACGCTCGGCGGCGCCGGTGAAACATAACTCAAAAAAGGCAACCGTCGCGATGCTTATTGCGGTTGTCACTTTGTATAACTTTTTGATTGACTTGCTGATTCTGCTCATTTTTTTTTGTCCGTCCCTTTCGTTTGTAATCCAATTCGGCCAGTAACCGGGCCGTTTCCGGATCCCTGCCCCGGCCGGCGTGCTCGAGCTCTCGCTCTGTAGCAAGCTCGAGATCCCCTTCGTACTTTTCAAACAGATGTAAATATTCACGCCAGCCCATTTTCAATTTCCTATTTACTATTGATTATTGATTAATGACTGCTACCCAGGCCCTCGCAGCCATCGGTCGACCTATCCGCGTTCCGCATATGTGTGGTTGGTGTACCTGGCACACTCTTCGTTTCCGCTTGGGTATATTGGTTATCGTGAACCATGAACCACACTGGGTACATGGATTGTTCTTAAAGCCAGATTGCAAAACCGAGGCGGGATTCGAACCCGCAACCACCCACTTACGCTTTCGCTGGGGGCTTTCTATCCAATTGAGCTACTCGGAAGAACCTGGCTTTTGAGGAGGGTGATATAAAGCTGATAATACCGGCCGGGACTTTGCGGATATTGGCTTGACGTCCCGGCGCATATAAGCTATACTGTGATACAGCTCATTTGACAAGTTAGTTTGACCCGGCCGTGTGGCTGGGGGTCAAGAGGTCGCTGGTTCAAGTCCAGTCGCCCCGATTATGCAATAGAACAGTTTGCTGCTCGCAGGATCACATCGCTCGATACTGCCGCGTAGTATTGCATGGTTGTGGCAATATCGGCGTGTCCTGCGAGCTTTTTTACATTCTGGGCTGGCATGTTCCAGGTCCATCGCGTTATCGCAGTCCTTCGCAAATCGTGAAACGTTCCTACAATATTCGTTGCTGATAAAATGTTCCGCCAGGGTCTTACATTCTCATCGGGTGTGGTCCTTAACCGCTCTTCCATTAAACCTTTGGCCCTCATCCTCTGGATCCCGAAGTACCTTCGCTCGGTCAGCATTAAATACGGCTGGCCTGCAGGCAGCTCGGTGAAAATCTCAGCTAACAGACTGCCGAGACTGCCGGTCAACGGTACCCTTCTGACCTGATAATTTTTCGCCGACCATCGCCAGGTGTGAGCAGTCTCTTTCTTGGACTGGACAGAGATGTAGTTCCGCTCGAAGTTCACATCGCTTACAGTCAGGTTCTGCACTTCACTTTTACGCAGACCGGCCGAAACTGCCGCCAGTATTCTCGCCCGCCATATTCTATCGGCAGCCGCGAGCATGGCCTGCACCTCAGCTTCACTGTAAATGCGGATCTCCGCCTGAGCTACCCTTGGCTGACTGAGTCCATCGAACGGATCGCCCGCTCGATAACCCCGCCGCCAGCACCATCGCATCATCGACTGAATCGCCTTGCGATACGACTTTACGCTGCTCGGCGACAATTCCCGGCCATATAGCCACTGCTGAAAATCCTCCGCCTGGCAATATCCGAAATCAGAAATATAGATATCGCCGATGGCCTTAATTAATAGGCCCCAGATATACTTTCGCCTGGTAAGTGTCATGGGCTTTAAGTTGCGGTTTTTGTCGGTATACTCTCCGATGAGTTCAGACAATTTTCTCGTGCTCGACATGATAATCCTCCTTTCGAGGTCGAGCCATATCACAGTATGGCCCTATTATACCAAATCAAGCACACCATGTCAATTGCGCCATTCCCCGTTCTTAACTTGTAAAAGATCGATATATCAATCCGAATCCTCACCATAAGCCCAGTTGTCACGGTCGGCCCGCTCGATCTGCGAATGCAAAACACCCGGGGCCGAAATGATATCGATTCGATGTCTCTCTGCGAACTGATATGCATGAGCCAGGCATAATACTTTCGAGCCGCTCACCGGTTTGCCGCCACGCATGAAGTCGTATTCGCAGATATAATCCGCCGCCTTCTTGCAGCCGCGGGCCTGGCATTTCAGCGTGTAACTGTCCAGGACCAATCGGGCCATGCGGTGATGCCAGGAGCGGGGCGGCAAGGCCGCCGATTTACGATTTACGATTTGCGATTTGCGATTTGTGAGTTCTGTAGTCATTCGATATCCTTCTGATTGCCCATGTGATGTACGTTGCCATCGACCACTTTAAAGACTTCGAAGCAATGCCCGCATAGATAATCCTTCCGCCATGACCGAAAAATGATATTCTGGTTCTTGCAGAACGGGCAGATGCTGCCCTCGACAAAGCCGGTGATTTGATGTTTTTCCAGTTGCAAAAGCGTCCCGGCCGGTGATTTAACCTGTGAGATGGCGGCTTCGCCTATCTCATGGGGTGAACTATTTTCAATTGTCGGACTAATTTTATTGTTGACAAGGTTACTCGACATATCGTATAATCCTCTTATGATTACTGCCCGCAATATTGGCGGGTATGGAGGCCTAATTCATTTACTCATTTGCGATTTTCGAGTTTCGAATTTCGAATCGAAATCAGAGCTCCCCAACCCAGTCGGCATAAACCGACGAACGGACGGTACAACAGCCAGCAGAACCCGACGAACACGCCGGCACCCATTACGTACATGCACCACAGCCCTGCAATCTCGATTATTACGTGTAAAGTTGCCATCTATGAAGCCTTTCCCATAAACTGTCAAGTTTTGGCCGCCAAAGCTCTATCAATGGCCTCAGTTATTAAGGGGCCTGCTAAGAATTTCAAAGGCTCTTGAAATGCTTTTCTTATCGCCTTATCACGATCCGGCTTGATAATTTCCTCACAACGTTCATCCAAACGTCCACAAAAGGTCAATAATTTTATACCCTCGGAAGGATCACTTATATCGTTTAACATCCCGGCGATTCGAAACTTGGCAAATATAAGGAGTTTAGAAAGCATTGATACATCCTCTTTGCTTAATAATAATCCTTCCTTTTGAACCACTGTCTTCGACATTTAATCTGCCCTTCCCATAAGCTGTCCACCGTTGCCGCGCAGCCTTTCATTCTCTGCGGGCAGTGTGCGGAGTAGATAATTCTTTAACGCATCTTTCGCCCTGACTCCCTGGACCAAACCTGCAAGCTCATTGATTAGACGCA
>Ga0307378_10001156_pt1 | contig 43727 bp, 42 predicted proteins | sample UN1MG_FD_202238 | JGI IMG/M metagenome (GOLD analysis project Ga0307378, IMG submission 202238) | Soil microbial communities from Risofladan, Vaasa, Finland - UN-1 | ecosystem: Environmental > Terrestrial > Soil > Coastal area > Acid sulfate soil | place: Finland: Risofladan, Vaasa | collected... | reverse complement strand
CCGCTCGCACCGGTCGCAAAGGCCAGAATACCGGCTGTGATGACGGCGAAAGCGGTGGCAGCATAGCGGTTCTGCATGAACTTGATCTTGATATCTCCGGCAAGCTCCTGGACCACATAGCGCTGGATCCGGGTGGCCGTGTCCAGCGTCGTTCCTGCAAAAGAGGCCAGGAATACACCCATGATCACGATTCCGAACTTCACAGGAATCCCGATGGCGGCGATCATGTTGGCCGAGCCCTGCACAAAGGCCCTGGCTGCGTTCCCTACTCCCCCTGCACCGGCCCAGGACTTGTAGTGTTCCGTCCATGCCGCCAATCCCGTGAGCATGGCGCCGTCTTTGCTCTGATAGCCGATTCCGATCCCGGCAGTTACGGCGATGATGACCAGTACCGCCAGAGCACCTTCGAAGACCATGGATCCGTAACCGACGAAAAGGGCATCCTCCTCCTGCTTGATCTGCTTCGAAGAGGTTCCGGAGGACACGAGGGAGTGGAACCCTGATATGGCGCCGCAGGCGATGGTGATGAACAGCATGGGCCAAAGGGGAGGCGTTCCTTCAGGAGCGGGTCTGACAGCGGGGGCCACGATTTCCATTTTTCCGGTGAATCCAGCTATCAGAGCACCCACAACCAGCAGCGCCATAGCGACGAGCAGCTGGTGGGAGTTGATGTAGTCTCTCGGTTGGAGAAGGGTCGTAACCGGAAGAGTCGAGGCGATGAATGCGTAGATCAGCAGGATGATTACCCACACTCCCATGGCGGGAATTCCGGCGATCATCGGCATGGCCAGGGGCAGGTAGGCACCGATCACGACGGTTACGTACATCAGGATTACCGCCAGAATGGAAAACAGGACGTGGTTGCCACCCCTTTTATAGACGATCCAACCTAGCAGTAAAGCGATCGGGATCTCCAACCACACAGGAAATACCGCCTGAGGATACAGCGAAAAAACAATCGCGATGACTACCCCGAAAATGGCCACCACGATCAGCAGCTCGAAGAACACGATGATGAAGAAAATCGTCCGGGTCCTCGGATTGATGTACTTCTCCGTGATCTCGGAAATCGACTTCCCCTTGTTACGTAACGACATCACCAGAGCGCCGAAGTCGTGCACGCCACCCATGACGATAGTTCCGACAAGCACCCAGATCAGGGCCGGCACCCAACCCCAGATCACAGCGAGGGCCGGGCCCACGATCGGTCCGGTTCCTGCGATAGAGGTGAAGTGGTGACCGAAGATGATCCCTTTGCGGGTAGGCACATAGTCCTGCCCGTCTTCCATTTGCACTGCCGGCGTCTTGTTGGCGTTGCTTAAGGCGAATATCTTCTTACCGACAAACCGACCGTACAGTCTGTAGGCAAGGAGATAGCCAACAAAGGACACCACCATGATAATTACAGCGTCCATGCGGACCTCCTAAAAATATTGATTTGATGCATCCCTGTACCTCGTAAGCATAGTCAGGCGATGCAAGGATAGTACATGGTAAACCCAAAGCAATACAGACGCAAGGAATTTTTTGAGGAAACGACGGATTGTTTTTAAGGACGGCTAGGGGCTTTGTTCCCGCGCCCCGGGTTTGGATTTCGCTCGGTTACGGGCTGGTAACTACCCGGGCTTACGGATTACGTTCCCGTAACACTCCCCTTTCGACTGATTCGATGTCCGAAAAAACCGGTTCCGTAATGTACCACCTTCAAATGAATTATGTACCCAAAGGGAACAGTTCACCCGTGGCATGGATCTTGCAATGTTACTGGTTCGAGTCCAAACACAAAGTTTACAAAGGAGGTTGGGTTGGAAAAAATCGATGTGCTTGTGAAGGGTGTACCCGTACCGATCAACAACATGTTCAAGGGATTCTGTTCACTTCGGGGCAAGAGTGTGAGCGAGGGAATTATCGACGCTATGATCTCGATTATCGAACAGACCAGCGGCGGGTCGAACGACAATCTAAGGGCCATCGTGGACGAGTACCAGCTGGCGGTGAAGCAGAAATAATTGCCCGCGGTGAGGCTACTCGAGGGTCTCGAGGAAGCTGCACAGCTCGCCATAGCTGCGGGATATGAAGTCTGTCGCGCATCCGGACCAGAGAATATTCATGCCCCGGCCACGCCAGAAGGAAATCAGCTGTTCTGTGGCACAGTAGATGCCGCAGGACAGCTTCCGGGCGGTGGTGACCGCCAACACCCGGTCGACCGCTTCGACCAACCGAGGATGCTCGAATTGAAGGGGAATACCGAGATCTATAGACAGATCGGAGGGCCCCACGATAATACCGGACACCCCTTCGACCTCTAGGATTTTATCCAGGTTGTCGATGCCCCGCCGGGATTCAATCTGCAGGAGAACAACGGAGCGGGAGTTGAACTCCTCTACGCCCTTCCAATCCCTGACCAGAGAAAACCCTCCGAAGCCCTTGCGGCCGAGGGGCGGAAAACGAGTGCCGGCCAGTGCTTCCCGGGCCTGCTCCACGGTTTCGACCCTGGGCACGAGCAGTCCCTGGGCTCCGGCATCGAGGCAGGGAGAGAGAAGGTGATAGAGGGTGTCGGCGGCCCGAACAATCACGGGCAACTCGTGGGCACGGGCTGTGCGGATCAGGTTCTCCGCACTCTCGATCGAATACGATCCATGCTCCAGGTCGAGGATCAAGAAATCCAGGAGATCATTTTTGAAGATCTCGATGATGCCGCTCCAGTGTATGGACACCAGCGTGGTGGCAAAGATCTTCTCCCGATTTTTGAGCTTTTCGACAAAAGCGGCCATCTGTAATCACTCCGATCATATCCAAAAAAAGGCTGCCCAGGAATCTCTTCCAGGACAGCCCAAGATTCTCTTGTATGCGCGGTGAGCTCTACACGACCGACTTTTCGGTTTCGAGGTCGAAGAAGTGTATCTTCTCCATGGCGGGTTTCAGATTCACCGGATCGCCGACATGGAATTGGAGGTGCGGCGGGGTGCGGACGATGATGCTCGGATGCTGGGCGGTGCTTACGTAGAGCAGGATTTCCGCACCGAGGGGCTCAACGACCTCTACCTTGGCGGTGAAGGTTTCTCCGTCAACGGCTTTTTCGGTAACAACCAGGTCTTCCGGGCGAATGCCGAACAGAGCATTTTTACCCACGTAGGAGCGAATTGCATCGGCCAGCTGCGGCGAGAGGGCAATCTGGAAATCTCCCTCGTCGGCGACGAGTTTTCCCTTGTCCTCTTTTATCGCAGCCTGGAGAATGTTCATCGGTGGGGAGCCAATGAAACCGGCAACGAAACGGTTCACCGGCTTGTTGTACATCTCGAGGGGCGAGCCGATCTGCTGGATGTAGCCGTCCTTCAGCACAACGATTCGATCTCCCATGGTCATGGCTTCCACCTGGTCGTGGGTGACGTACACTATGGTTGCCTGAAGCCGGGTGTGCAGAGAACCGAGCTCGGCCCGCATCTGAACCCTCAGTTTGGCGTCGAGGTTGGACAAGGGTTCATCGAAGAGGAACACCTTGGGTTTGCGCACGATCGCCCGGCCTACAGCCACACGCTGCCTCTGTCCACCGGACAGGGCTTTGGGCTTGCGATCCAGGAGTTCCTCGATATCGAGGATTCTGGCGGCCTCCCTGACCCGGTCGCTGATCTCCTTCTTCGGGAACTTCCGGATCTTGAGACCGAAGGCCATGTTCTCGTAGACGGTCATGTGCGGGTACAGGGCGTAGTTCTGGAACACCATGGCGATGTCCCGGTCCTTGGGAGCCACATCGTTCATCAGTTTGCCGTCGATGTACAGCTCGCCGGAGGTGATCTCCTCGAGCCCGGCGATCATCCGCAGGGTGGTGGACTTTCCGCATCCCGAAGGGCCCACCAAAACGAGAAACTCTTTGTCGTTCACGGTGACGTTGGCGTTGTCCACCGCCAACACACCCCCTTCATAGATCTTTTTCATGTTTTTCAGCTCAACAGTAGCCATAAACTACCTCCAATAATAAAAGGTTTATCTTATCGGTTTTAAGACTACTTCATGAATACGGGGGCTGTCAAGGTTAAAGAGCTGTATAGTTATCTTGAATTCGAACCGGAGCTTTCCGATCGATACTCCGTGAGGCGCTGAGACAGGAGCTCCTCGTCGGCCTTTCCGAGAACGTAGCTGACCAGCCAGGGAATCACTACCCGGTCCTTCTGCTCACCCCAGCGGACCGGCAGAGCTTTGGGAAAGGTGAAGAGCTTTTCGGGGGGAATTCGGCCGAGCAGCTGTCTGTACACTTGCGGGAAGGCCTTCTCGGTCACGACCCGGAGGGATGAAAAACCGCCGGCGATTCCGAATGTATCGAGGCGTTTGCCCTGGTTTATCTCGAGTAGCTTGGTATGGGTTTCCGGCTGAAGGATCCAGGCAAGAAAGAGCCTCGCACCCCGCTTGTTCCTCGACCCCTTAGGGATGCCGAAATACAACACTCCATCGTTCACAGGGATACGATTTTCCAAGCCCAACCAGCGAAAATCCGCCTCTTCCCCCTGATCTTCCAGATTTCGAAACAGAGAGGAAGAATCTGTCGTATAGAAGAGAATCCTGCCCGTGTCGAGCAATTTAGGCATAGGCTCGTAGAGATACTTGCGCTGAAACAGGTCGTCCTGCTCGTATCCCAGATTGATCTCGTTGATCCAGGTTTTACAGAATTCCTTCATGTCCTGCAGGCGGGCTGAGTTCCAATGTACACTGCCCTCGGAGGTCTCCCGAAATTGTGCGCCGTAGAGTACCGATGCTGTATAGAGAAACTCCGGCTGCCAAAGGGGTGAGAATCCCATGCGCACAAAGCGATCCCGGACACTCTCATTGAAATCACCGCCCTTTCTGCTCAAATATTCCATCGATGCAACCAAGTTTGGAATATCCTCGGTTATCCCATTGGTCAGAAAAACTACCGCCGGTATATTGAAGGAAAACGGCAACAAAACCTGTTTGTCCTCCAACATCCCCGCATTCAACAGTCCCGAGTAGAACTCATCCCGGGCCAGGTATTCCTTCTTAAACAACCGATCCACGGATTCGAAATGTCTGCGGACGGCACTGCCGTTCAGCCATGGTCCGAGCACCAAATCGGCATCTCTGTTTCTGCTCATCACACCCACGGCTGGGCTGGGTTTATAGCACAGAACGACCCGGTAGTCCGTCGACAGAGTGTTGAAATATTCCACGTAGGCGGCCATTTCCGGCTGATTCGTACAAAGGGTAATGACCTGAGATCGAAACAGGCTGCAGCCGGATAGCAGCACTAATACGAGGGGAACCGCGAACATGAGATGGAAGATACTGTTTTTTTGCTTCACGGATGCCACTCTAGGGGAGTGTATCATCCCTTGTCAATCCCGGTCCCTGTTGTATGATGCAAGAAGTGCAGAAACGTAGCAGACCGTTCTTCAGCTATTCCAATTATCTGAACCAGAAGTACGGCGAATCCGTGTACAGAGTATCGGTGGATGCCGGATTTTCCTGCCCCAACCGTGGACCGGACAGAAGTGCACCGGGCTGCCTGTACTGCGACGAACATGGCTCGCGTGCCCCGTACCTGGAATCCCCTGAGAATGAACCGACCCATCGGAAAACCGATGGACAGACAGACTGGCTGCAAGATCTGCGCACCCAGATCGATCGGAGCCGGGAGTTTCTCCGCAGCCGCTACGGAGTGCAGTTGTACATTCTCTATTTTCAGGCTTTCTCCGGAACCTACGCCTCAGTGGACAAGCTTCGCCGGATCTATGATTTTGCTCTCGGCTGCGATCGCTTCGAAGAGCTCATCGTTTCCACCCGTCCCGATTGTATAGACCAGCCCAAGGCCGAGCTGTTGGCTTCCTACCGGAGAGAGAATTTCGACGTGTGGGTGGAGCTGGGGCTTCAATCAGCCAACGAGCAAACGCTGGAACGGATCAACAGAGGCCACACGGTCAGCGATTTCGAACGGGCGTATCGGATCTGTCAGAACCTGGGTCTGAAACTGACTGTGCACCTGATATTCGGACTTCCCGGTGAAGGGCTGCGGGAGATCCGGCGGACAATCGACTATGTGGCCGCCCTAAAACCCGACGGTGTGAAGATTCATAATCTTCACATTCCCAAAGGCTGCCCATTGTACGCCGAATACTTAAGCGGGGAGCTGACCGTGCCTTCCGATCGCCGCCACCTCGAATACACGATCCAGGCTCTGGAATTGCTTCCTCCGGAAACCGTGATCATGCGCCTTACCTGTGACACTCCGGAACAGCTGCTTGCCGCACCCCGGCACTTTTCACCGAAAGCCCGGTTCCTGTCCACGCTTCACAGAGAGCTTGAGGCCAGGGGCACCTGGCAGGGCCGACTTTTCGGAATCAGCTCAAATCAGAAGCCGTCTGCATAATCGTCTTGTACAGATCTTCAAGTTTCTCCACATCTACGCTGGAGTAGGCCACCCGCAGGTAGCGATCCTGGATCGATATGGTTCCGATACCCTTATCCTTGAGCAGGATTTTCCGCAGCCGTTCGGCACTCAAAGCCCCGGTGTCGAAACTTAGGAAATAACCCGAATTGAAGGGAAGAGCCCGAAGAGGGCCCGGCAGTGCTTCCAGGATCTGGCGGGAACGCAGGTAGCGCTCCCTGAGTATAGCGAACACCCGTTTTTTCTCCTCACCGTAAGCCGGACTCTGCATTCCCCGCAATACCAGGCTTTGGCTCAAGCTGCTGGAGTTGGAAACAGAGCAGCGCACAGCCCCCATTACTTTCTGGGTGAGGGCGGTATAATCTTCTTCCCCGTGCAGGCCCCTGGAGGCAAAGGTCAAGAATCCAACTCGAAACCCCCATACGAGGTTTTCTTTGGTGGCACCGTCCACCTTCACAGCCAGTATGTTTTCATGAAGATCCGCAGCCTCGGCAAACAGCGACTGAGAGTAGATGTCCTGCTCGTAGAAAAGACCGAAGTAGGCGTCGTCAGTTATGAGGAGAAGCTGCGTACCCGCCTCACCAGCCCTCCACAGCAGGTCAAGGAGCTGTTTACCTTCGCTCTTGTTCGGGGAATATCCCGTTGGATTGTTCGGGAAGTTCAGCAGCAAGATAACCTTCCCGCCCTTCAGCTCTTTTAACAGACGCTCCAAAGCTTCCAGGTTCAGGGCGCCGGCCGTGGTAAACAGGGGAAAGGTTAACAGATGAGCCCCCATCCTGTCTTCGAAGATGAGTCTGTAATTACCCCAGAACAGATCGGGGAGAATCACCGTGTCGCCGGCTTCCACAAATAAATCTGCCAGTAAAGACAAGCCATGGGTGAGGCCGCTGACTACGATAGGGAGGGAGGTTTTCTTATCCTTCAGGCTGGGATTCTTCTCAACCATTTCCCGGAGCCACAGCTCCCGCAGCCGGGGATGGCCGGCGGTGGTCGCATAGGAGAAAATTTCCTCGGGAGGGAGGTGCGGAATATTCTCCCTTATGGGAGTAAGGAACAGAGGCTGTCCGCCCTGGGTAGCGATACCTGCGGTTGCATTGAGGCGGTGAGCGTGCTTCTTAGCCTCTCCTGATTGGGCAACGATTCCACGGGGGAAGTACATCCTTCTTCCAGTGGCGGAAAGAAGTTTTCCTACAATCGTACCTTCAAGGGAGATGTTCAGTTGTCGGGCTGACTCGTTCATGTCCGGATAGTACGGATCAACTGCCGGGTCTGTCAATGCGCATTCCTTGCGGCCTTGCTGACTACGCCTGAAGAAACCGCCTGTAGGCGCCTTGCACCCGCTGCATACAGGAGGTTAGCCGCTCCATGAACTGGGTCTTCCCCGCCTGTGGGCCGAGCATCCGCCGGGACAAGGCTTGAAGCTCCGCGCTATCCCTCGGCAGCGTGTGGGTCTGCCTGTCCTCGAAAATCTGAAGGTAATGCTCGATTCGTCGGAGGAACAGATAGTCCCTCCGCAACTGCTCGGCTTCCACCGGGGGGATGATGCCCCGCTCGGATAGAGCCGAAAGCGCAGCAAGAGTGTTCCCGTTTAGAAGCCCCTCAGACTCCGGTGCTCCCGACCCTGCCTGAATAAGCTGCAGTCCCTGAACGAGAAACTCCACGTCCCGAATGCCGCCGCCCCCGAGCTTGATATTAGGACCCGATTCAATGCTCTGCAGCAGCTTACCCTGGGTCTTTGTACGCATCTTCTCCAGCGAGGTGACGATTTGTCCGGGCATCCGAAGCTCATGAAAGCGAGAGCGCATTCCCGATAGAAATCTTCGCCCCACTTCACGGTTTCCCGCCACCGGCCGGGCTTTCAATAGGGCTTGCAGCTCCCAAAGAGCCGCCTGTTCTCGATAATACCGGAGTAGGCTGGCCACGGATCCCACCAGCTCGCCGGATCTGCCGAAAGGCCTGAGTCGCAGGTCGACTCTGTAGGCGGCGCCCTCTTCGGTGTGAACCGACAGATCGGCTCGCAGGGTCTCCATGATGCGTTTGAAAACTCTTTCGCTTTCGAGGCTCAAGGGTTTTGCAGTGATGGCAAGAAGATCGATATCGGAACTGTAATTCAGCTCCTGTCCCCCCAGTTTACCGAAAGCGAGCAGGCAAAACTGATCGGCAAGCTCCTGTGCCTCGAGAGCAGTCCACAGTCTTTCCAACTCGACCTGAAGAAGTGCTTCCGCCAACATTGAGAGCTCCTGCATGATCTCCTCGATCGGCGCACCCAGACAGATATCCCGGATCCCGATACGCAGGACCTCCCGCCTCTTGCATCTGCGAAGCTGGTTTCGCCAGCTGTTACTGGAGTCCGCAGTCCCCGACAGATCTCTGAAAAGCGCTTCGATCTGGTCTCGATGCCGAATTTGGTGCAGATGATCCGGCAGAGTAGCCCACTCAAACGAACCGGGATCCCGGATCAGCGAATCCGACAAGAACTGACTACCGGCAAAGATACTCAGAAGAATATCCAAACGCTTCGGCTGGGACAGAAGCAGCCGGAAATGCTCCTCCGGGTCATCAAGAGCGCTTAGGAATCGTTCCCAGTTATTCAGCGCCATATCCGGATCCGGCTGATAGCGCAGTAGATCCGTAGCCAGAACGGCAAGACGGGCAAAGGAAATCGGCGAAGCACCCGCATCAGCCAGACTGCGAAGATTAGTGAATGCTCGATCAGGATTCTGAAAACCCGAACGGCGAAGAATCCTGGTGCGCATCTGTGCCGGGAGGGCGTCCGACAGAATCAGGTCGGCGATATTTCCTACACCTGGGACCGATAAAGTCTCTCTGCCGAAGTGCTTCTCTATGAAGGCACGAACAAAGGCAGTGTGTGTTTCGAAATCCAGGTGCAGCTTTTGAGCCGGGGTAAGCTCCCCTCCCGGTGTGTAGCCCATTCGGCGGGCCAGGTGAAGAAACTCATCCGCCTCGCTCGCCGGAAGGAACAGATCTAAAGCGGATCCCCGCAGCATCCGAAGGCTGTTGATCAGACGTCTCAAAAACTCATACGCTTCTACGAGCCGGGCCGCCTGCTCCGCCTCGAGCATTCCCGCCGCCTGCAGCTGCTTCAGTGCTTTGCGAATGAAAGGAGTTCGCAGCTCCTCTTTGTCCGCTCCTGATTCCACCTGCAGCAGCATGACCGCGTATTCCAGACCGAGGAGTGCTCCAGGACTGAACTTCGCGTTTAACTCTCCCCGACGGGTCCTCTCATCGATCTGACGCTGTCGAGCTTTCCGTAAAGCCTTGAGGTCGAGGGCCTTCCCTGTATACAGCATCTCATCCCTAAGTCGTTCAACCTGCTCTCCCAGAGCCCGATCGCCACCGATGGCACGCAGCCGCACGAGTGCCAGCCGTTCCAAAGGATGAGCTTCTCCTTCGGGGCCGTAGTAGCGGCAGAAGTTCTCCAGGCTACAGGCCATCGGCCCGGAAGCACCGTGCGGCCTGAGCCTAAGATCGATCTGGAAGATCCCCTCCTTTTTGGCGTGGATCGACCGGCCGGCCTCCCGAACCAGGTATTCATAAAACTCGGCATTCCGGATTGCCTGTTTGCCCGCTGTCGTACCGCTGTCACTGTACACGAACAACAGTTCGATATCCGAGGCGTAGCCCAGATCCCCGCCGCCCAGCTTGCCCAACCCGAGCAGACAAAATCTGGCCGGAAACCCGGCTACGGTCAGTGGTCGACCGTAGCGTTGCAGGAGCCGCCGGCAAGTCACCTGCACCGCTTTGTTCATAACAACCTCGGCCAGCCGGGTCAGCCCCTCGCTTAAGATTCTAAAATCCGCCTCGGGAGTTACGATATGGTCCAGCTCGAGCAAAAATATTTCCCGGTCCTTGAATTCGTTTAGAATCCGCCGCTTCTGCTGAACGGTCTTGGCTGGACTGAGAGCTTGGTCCAGCCGGTCGGATAAACTTTCAAGGGACGTGGAAAAACTCTGCCCACGCAGGTGTGGTTCCAACATCGGGAGCAAGGTCTCATACTGAAGACGGATGAAATCCTCCCAGAGATAATCGCTGGCACCCAGCAATCGAGCCAGCTCTTGGAGAATCAGAGGATTGGACAGCAGCTCCGACCAGCGGCCTTGATCCGGTAGGTCAAGCACCGCTTCGACGAGCCGCTCAAAGCGGCACAGGGCTGCGTACGGGTCGGGAGCGCTGGATAGAAAATAGGTAAACTGTTTGGTCAGAAGTACAGAAAACTTTACCTGATCGAGCCGGCGAGCATCGGTAATCCTCCTGCCCTGGGCATCGAGAAAGGAAAACTCATCCTCTATTCTGTTCGCGGACGTGCGAATACGGATGGACTCGATGAAGATCGACCGGAGGGATAGAGCAGTACTCAGAGCATAGAGGAAAAAGGGCGTGTCCTGGGCAACAACGGTAACAATGGTTGATTCCTGCCTGCTCGGGCTGACATCGATCTGCACGGGTAACAGCACCGCCTCTGTGGGTAGCGTTACCGAGGAGAGATACTGAGCAACCTGCTCGTTAACCTGCTGGCGCGCCCGCTCGAGGGACTTGCTGTCTCCCCGTTCGAGCAAAGCGATCGTTTCTGCCAGGCCGCTCTGCAGCTGGCTTTCCCAGATCTCAGGAGTTGCGCGGCTTTCCACCTTTCCAAAAAAATGATCTATGATCCGCCGTCTCCGCACAGGATCGGTACGGATCGATCTGCTCTTTCGCACCCGGGATGCGAAGGTGCTCCGACGAGCTCCACCGGTTTCGGAATCGGCCTTTGGAACGGCTTGGTATTGACTGTAGGTATAGACTTCGCCGGAGAGAATGTTGAATCCCGAAGCGGCCAGGATTCCTGTGATCAGAGAAAACTCTCCGGGATAATCGAAAGCCAATACCGTGATTTCCAACCGATCCCGCTCTCGAGGTCTCACCAAAGTCTGAATCGGCTGCTCGGCGGACAGGCTGCCCAACGCCCTGAGGTGTTCGGCAACTCGTTCCTCAGAGAAGTATTCGAAGTAACGATCCTCCAGTCGGGAGAGATGCTCCCGGATGAGTTGCTCTTCTGTTTCCGGACAGAGTAGGTGCAGCTTGTCAAAGGTTGGTTTCATCTACAGATAAAAAAAATAAACCTACCGGCCAAAACCGATAGGTTGTATTTCTCCCCCTTGCGCCTCAGCGAACGATCGTGGAAGCGGCATTCTGCTGTCAGTCCTGAGGCTCAAAATCCTCCTTACCGGCTCCGCACACGGGGCAAACCCAATCATCGGGAATGTCTTCAAAGGCTATCCCGGCGGCGATCCCGCCGTCGGGATCTCCTTCGGCAGGATCATAGACGTAGCCACAGACTGTACAAACGTATTTCTTCATCTTACCGCCCTCTTTCTTATTGAGTATGGATTGTGTGACCTTTGGATAATAGCATACATACTAGATTTTTCAAGAGCCGATCGCTAGTTGGCACAATCTTCCTTATCAGTTGCGATCGAAGATTGCGATATGCTATTATGTGACCGTATATAACCATTCGACGGAACAAGAGTGGTTCTTGGAAGGAGAAGCGTAAGTGGCTGAATTCTCCGGGGATCACGAACACAAGGATCGATGAATGAATGATGATGCGAGAACGCATATTTCGGATCTGTTCGAGCGGCGAACGGAGCTGATCCCGTGCGGGAGCGCCCTGGAAGCCGCCTTTGAGGCGCTGAAAAGCTGCTTCCAAGCCGGGAACAAGCTGCTGATCTGTGGCAACGGCGGCAGTGCCGCCGATACGGAGCACATCGTCGGGGAGCTGATGAAGGGATTCCGCAGCCGCCGGCCTCTGCCCGAGGCCGACATCGCCAAGCTGCGAACACTTTACGGCAGTGACGGTGAGGAGATCGCCCGACAATTGCAGGGAGCCTTGCCGGCCATCTCCCTGGTCAGCCAGATATCCCTCGCTACCGCCGTCACCAACGACGTGTCCGCGGACATGGTGTTCGCTCAAGCGGTATTCGGCTACGGCAAACCGGGGGATGCGTTGATCGCAATCAGCACTTCCGGCAATGCCGCAAATGTGATCAAAGCCGTTAAAGTCGCCCGGGCGCTGGATCTGAAAACGATCGCCCTGACCGGGGAGGGCGGTGCTCTGAAAGAGCTTGTCGATATCTCTATCAGCGTTCCCGGCGTCGACACCGCCCGGATCCAGGAGCTTCACATGGCCCTCTATCACTCCCTCTGTGCAGCCCTCGAAGCCGAGCTTTTCCCCGGATAGCACACGACAGATGACGCCATCCATAAAGAATATCGAGCATCTGCTCACCCGGCTCCCGGAGCTCCACATCGGTATCATCGGAGATTTCTGCCTGGACACCTATTTCATCGTAGATATGTCGGCCTCCGAGACATCCGTGGAAACCGGACTGGCCACGCTGCCGGTTAGGGAGCAGCGCTACTCCCTCGGCGGCGCGGGCAATGTGGCGGCCAACCTCAAAGCCATGGGTATTGGAACGGTTCGGACATTCGGGGTTACCGGAGACGATCCGTTCGGGCGGCAGATGCGGCGCATCATGGAAGAGGCAGGCATCCTCGACTCGGAGCTTCTGGTCCAAAAGGATGAATGGGACACCCATGTCTTCACGAAGGTGCTCATCGGCGAGGAAGAGCAGCCCCGCTTGGATTTCGGCAACTTCAACCGCCTGCAATCGGAAACTGCAAGCCGCCTTGTGTCCGACCTGGAGCGATGGCTTCCGGAACTGGATATCCTCATCGTCAATCAACAGGTTTTCCTCGGGATCCACGGTGACAGCTTTCGAAAGCAGCTGATCGCTTTGCTGGAAAAGCATCCCCGGGTACTGTCTATCGTGGACAGCCGCAGCTTCAGCGCCGAGTTTACCGCTTGCCTGCGGAAGATCAACGACCGGGAGGCGGCCGCCCTATGCGGTAAAGAGCACACCCTCGAGGAGAATATCCCGCTGGAGGAAGCGCGGGAGTACGGCGCGTCCCTGTTCCGACGCTGGGGGAAACCCCTATTCCTGACCCGGGGCGAGCAGGGCTGCCTGGTTTGTGAGGCCGATGGCTGCCACGAGATCCCCGGCCTTCTGCTTCTGTCCCGCACCGACACGGTGGGAGCCGGAGACAGTTTTCTCGCCGGGGCCGCGGCCGCTTTGGCCGCGGGAAGTGGCCTACGAGAAGCGGCGGAGTTTGCCAACCTGGTGGCCGGGGTGACCGTGCAGAAGCTCTTCATCACCGGCACCGCTTCTCCGGAGGAAATTCTGTCGCTCGCTGGAGAGGTCAATTACAGGTATCATCCCGAGCTGGCCGCCCTGCCTCAGAAAGCCCGCTACTATCGGGACAGTGAAATCGAAATCGTGAGCGAACGGCCCGACGGCCGAAGAATCACCCACGCCATCTTCGACAACGACGGGACTATCTCCACCCTCCGTCAGGGCTGGGAAGAGGTGATGGAACCTGTGATGATCCGCTCGATTCTCGGCAACCGGTGGCGGGAGGTTGACGAGAGCGGCTATCAGAGGGTCAGAGAGCGGGTTCGGGGCTACATCGACAAGACCACGGGAATCCAAACCCTGGTGCAGATGCTGGGACTGGTGGAAATGGTGCGGGAGTTCGGCTACGTTCGGGAAGAGAAGATCCTCGACGAGCACGGCTACAAGGAGGTATACAACCGGGAGCTGCTCGAGCGGGTCGGCAGGAGGATCGACAAGATCCGAACCGGCGAGCTCAGTTCGGTTGATTTTACCTTGAAAATGGCGGTAGATTTCCTACAGGCTCTACACAAACGGGGTGTTAGGCTGTACCTGGCAAGCGGCACGGATCAGGAGGACGTGGTCCGGGAAGCGGAAATCCTGGGGTATGCCGAGCTGTTCGAAGGGAGGATCTACGGCGCGATCGGTGATATCAAGCATGAGCCCAAGAGAAAGGTCCTGGAGAGCATCCTGACCGATATTGACTTGGGGGAGGGCGAACAGGTCGTGACCTTCGGGGATGGTCCGGTGGAAATACAGGAAACCCGCAAGTGCAACGGGCTGGCCGTAGGCGTGGCCAGCGACGAGGTACGTCGCTACGGATTGAACCCGGTCAAACGCAGCCGGCTCATCCAGGCCGGGTCGGATTTGATCGTTGCGGATTTCTCCCAGACCGGCAAGCTGCTCGAGCTCCTCTTCCCGGAGCCGGAGGTGTAATCTATGCCTTTTCCGGAACTTGACCGCGACCGGCTCCGCTTCCGGCCCCTGAAAGAACGTAAAAACCGCGTCTTCATCGAACAGGACCATGTATCACCTTCCGCTTCACCGGGCCCGCTGGGTCCGGAAACCCTGGCTGCGATCCGAAAAGCCGGAAGGGCGGTCAAGGAGGCTCGCTCTCAGAGCCGACCGGTAGTTCTTGCTTTCGGTGCCCATACTATAAAAAACGGTTTGTCCCCGGTGTTGATCCGGCTGATCCAAACGGGTTGGCTGACCCACTTGGCCACCAACGGCGCCGGGATTATTCACGACTGGGAGTTTGCCTACCAGGGCGCGAGCTCCGAGGATGTCCGGGAAAACGTACGGCTGGGCCGTTTCGGGATCTGGGAAGAGACGGGACGGTATTTGAATTTGGCCCTCCTGGTCGGGGCCTACGAAGGTCTCGGCTACGGGGAATCGATTGGTTCCCTCGTTCAGAACGACGGGTTGGACATCCCGGCCAAGACCGAGCTCATCCGGATCGCAGGACAGGCGGATCTGGACCCCGAACGAGCCGCGGCGGCGGCGGACCTGGTCTGGGCGGTCGAACACTTCGATCTTCAACCGGGCTTCCTTCGGGTCGAGCATCCCTTTAAGCAGTACGGATTGCAGGCCGCGGCCTTCCGCCTCCAGGTGCCGTTCACCGCTCACCCCATGTTCGGCCATGACATCATCTACACCCACCCTCTGAACCGGGGAGCTGCGGTAGGCCGTACCGCCGAGCGGGATTTCCTGGTCTTTGCCCGGGCCATCGCCGATCTGGAGGGAGGAGTGTACATCTCTCTCGGCTCCGCGGTAATGTCACCGATGATCTTCGAGAAGTCCCTGTCCATGGCCCGGAATCTGGCCGATCAAGAGGGACGAAAAATCGAGGACTTCTCGATCTTTGTAGTCGATCTGGCCGAGTCGAGTTGGGACTGGCAGAAGGACGGGGAGCCGCCCCCGGACAATCCGGCCTACTACGTCCGCTACCTTAAAACCTTCAGCCGCATGGGGGGACGCTTGAGCTATGTTCAGGCGGACAACAGGGACTTCCTGCTTGTGCTTGGCCGGGAGCTCAGGCTGTAAGAGTCTCGAAGCCTTGACAACTCCCATATTTATGGGAATGATTTAGACATGAAGACAACCTTTGAGCTTCCAGACAGAATATTTCGAGAAGCCAAGAGCATGGCTGCTTCCCAGGGGAAAACGATACGCCAGTTCTTCACTGACGCTATAGCTGAAAAATTACAGACGCTGAAACGGCAACGTTCTCCGCGACCCTGGATGAAGCACTACGGAGCCCTAAAAGAGTACGCCGACGAACTGAGGGAAATCGACCGGGTAGTGGAAGAGGAATTCGAAACGATAGATCTGGAAGACTGGAAATGATCCTGGATACGACAGCTCTTTCCGATTTCCTGAAAGAAGAGCCAGGAATCAAACGGAATGTGACCAGTTCCACCAGCTTCAATATCCCCGTAATCGTTCTGGGGGAATACCGCTTCGGGCTCCGGCTTTCAAAATACCGCCAAATCCTCGAAGAAAAGCTGCAAGAACTTCTGAAAGATGTTCAGGTCCTACCGATCGAGGAACAAACCACCGTTGTGTATGCGGACATCCGCTGCGAACTCAAAGCCGCCGGGACTCCTATCCCCGAAAACGATCTCTGGATCGCGGCTATAGTTCGTCAGTACGATATTCCCTTACTCAGCAAGGATCGTCATTTCGACAATGTCCGAGGAATCAGTCGTCTGAGCTGGTGAACATCAGATGCAGCAGTAAAGACACAAACAATGGCCACCCCAAACTTCGCTCTGGAGCGGCCATTGTTTCGCTTTTGAAATCCCGGCTTCTACTCTCGCTTACCGAGTACGCTGTCAAGCATGAACAGCCCGTTGGCTGAGTCTTTTATCATCTTCAACTTCTCTGCAATTTCGCTGGTTGAGGCTTCTTCCTCCACCTGCTCATTCACGAACCAGGCCAGCATCACCTCGGTGGCTTTGTCTTTCTCGCTGCGGGCGATATCCACCAGGTTGTGGATCATGGCGCTTACCTTCTGCTCGTGCTCGTAGGCAGCTTCAAAAGCGGCCGCGGGGGTTTCCCACTCTAGAGGCGGGGCATCGATGGCCTTCAGAGTGACCCGTCCACCTCTGTTGTTAACGAAATCGTACAAACGTTTGGCGTGAGCCGTCTCCTCTTTGGCCTGAACCTCCATCCAACCGGCCATTCCCTTGAGGTTCTTACTCTCGAACTCCGCCGCCATGGCGAGGTACAGGTAAGCGGAGTAGAGCTCTGCGTTGATCTGATCGATCAGGGCATCCTGCATCTTCTTGCTAATCATGTGACTTCCTTTCTCCTGTTTTTGTTTCATTTTGCCGGGTCAGCACTAAAAATTGAAAACCCGGTGCCAATCAACCTTCCAAGCGTATAGGTATAGAAGATTTTATATATTACTAAAATAGTGACGGGGGAAGCTTTGAGTCAATTCATTTCGCTAAAGAGTTAAACGGTTCTATTTGTCTACTTCAGGCAGTTGAGTCTTGGAGCGCTGCAGCATAAACGCCTGCTGAACGATACGAATCAAATGGACCGCAGCCTGGAAAACCTGCTTCAGGGACTCATTGATCAGCTCCTCCTCCGCGTCATCGATCAGATCATCCTCCAGAAGTGAATCGGTGATGGCGATGTTGAGCTTGGCCACTTCATCCACCAGAATCGACATCTGGCGGGAAAGGGCTTTGTAGGAATAACTGATCTTGGTTTCGCTGAGCTCGGTCAGGGTCTCGATCTGGGCGATGATGTTTTTCAGCACATGCACCATCCGCGGGTTGGGATTGCTCTCCACCTCCACCTTCCAGTTTTCCAACCGGGTGACCGTTATATCGAGAAGCCGCTTGAGCTCTGCATTGGTGGGCAGCTCCTGAGGGGTTAGATCTGTCGCTCCATCTTTCTTTTTTTTCTGAATAGCCATAGTCGCTGCTCCCTGTTGTCAGGCGGGACCTCTGGTGTACATATCCAGAAGTTGATTGACGATAGTCGGAATCTCCTCCCGGATCGGCTTTTGATTACGCCAAACCGCACAGATTCCAAACACAGCACCTCGCAGGGTCTGCAGGATCATCTCAGGACTAAAGCGGACTCGGAACTCTCCCCTATCCAGACCGAGCTTAATTTCCTCCAGCATCAGCACATTGGATCCGCGATAACTTTCCATATAGTTGTTGATCGCCGTGGATTCTTCCCTCGTATCCGGATCGATGAACAGGGGAAAGATCCTGGTCAGGATAATCAGCAGGATCTCCAGGTTGTCGTGGTAAAACTCAAGAACAACCCGTACCAACTCCTTCAGCACGTCAACGTGGGTCTTGTTTTCCTTTCGTATCTCCTTGATGTGTACAGAAAAGTCGTAATACTCCTTGTCAAGAACGGCATTGAGGATTTCCGGGATGCCCTTGTAGTAGTAGTACAGAGAACTTTTATCCATATCCAGGGCCTGGGCGATCTCGCCCATGGTGGCGTTTTTCCCCCGCTTAATGAGAACATCCTCCGCTGTGGCCAGGATCGCAGCCCTCTTCTGTTCAAGACGCTTCTGCTTCGATTGGGACATCGCGTTCTCCCGTTTTTCTAATGCTATTTCAATTCTAATTTCAATTTCAAGTTTAATCTATACCTCTTCTCATTTCAAACAGGGACCGGCCCAAAATGTACGTGGGGTGGTAGAAAATGCAGCGATGGAATATAATGAGACCATGGTACGTCACGAATCAGAAAAGAAACCCTACCCCGTGTACGGCGAAGGGGACCAAAGGGTGTACAAGCAAATTCTCGTAGGACCGAAGGACGGATTTCAAGGCTACCTGCGGGAGTTCACCCTACAACCGGGAGCTAACAGCCCGTACCACCGGCACGATTGGTACCACGTGGTGTATATCCTCGAGGGAAGCGGTTTCGTGAAAATCGAAGGCACTGAACATCCGATCCGCCAGGGCTCTGCCGTCCATGCCCGAGGCGGAATTACTCACGGATTCTTTAATACCGGAGAGGGGCAGATGCGTTTTCTCTGCCTCGTTCCTGAAAAAGGAGATGCCTACGGCGAAGCGGACGGCTGAACCGGGTTGTTCCTATTCGACAGACCCAACCCCACCGAGGGCTCGCCAAGGCTCCGGGTCAGCGCCTTCAACCTACTCAGATCGTCCGGACTGAATCCTTTCCACCGCGACGGAAGGAGGCTGTTGTTGTGGGTAAGGGGTTCCTCTTCCAGCGCAAAAGAAGAGGAGCGTACCGCTTTGACCCAAAGAGCACTGCCGGGTGTGGGAGAGTATTCGGCAAGCTGAACCCGGATTCCGAAGGAAGCGGCGTAACGGACCGATTCCTCCACTTCCCCGGCTTCCTGTCCAGGCATTCCCGCTAGAACATAGACGATGATGCTCTTTTTCGCAAATCCCGCCTGGAACAGGTGTTCCAGCCCTTCGGCCAGCATTGGAGTGTCAAGTTTGTTGTCGAGGCTTTCATGAAAAGCGGTTTGGGCGCTTTCAAAGCCTATGCGCACTTCCTGGAATCCTCCCCGCTTCATCATCGATGCACAGCGGCGATCGAGAAAGCGAAGATGCACGGCATTGGGTAGATAGAACTTCAAGGACAGCTCGGATTGGCGTAGCTGCTCAAGAAAGGGAAACAGCCCCTCCTCCTTTCCCACCAGCAGAGCATCGTCATAGAAGGCGAACGATCGGGTACCGAAGCAACGATTCATCTCCCGAACCGTCTGAACAAGCAGATCCGGTCGCCCGGGGATGAACCGGGGCTCGATTGTTTTGGAGGAGCAGTAGGCACAAGCTAAGGGGCAGCCCCGATTCAGACGGAGGACTCCGGCATCCCAGTTTGCCTCGGGGAGGAGAAGCAGCTCCTCAGCCGTGGGGGGCTCGATGGTCGGCAGGGATCTATCCTTTAAAATATCTATGATCTGCGGGAAAGCGGGACCGGATACCACAACGTCGGCTCCGCTTGCAGTCCGGGCGTGCCGCGGACAGAGGGTCGGGTAGATGCCTCCGAGAATCACCTCCACCCTAGGGAAAGCTTTCTTCACGATCCGGATCGCCTCGACCACCCCGGGGTACCAATAGGTCATTCCTGCGGAAACAAGAACTACATCGGGCTCCTCGGCGGATATTCGCGCTTCGAGGCTCTCTGCTATAATGCCGTAACGGGCATAGCTGCGCTCCATCCCGGCCACCGCGGGCGGCGTGGGAACGACCTGACGAAAGAACTTCCCCGTGCCCCGGGCTTCCCGGCGGGGGCTGCCCAGCACCGCAGCGCTGCGGGGATCCCTATAATCCATAGCATTGATCAACCGCACCTGGTAACCAGCCCTTTCGAGCCAGGCGCCCAGTTTGCAGAGGGCGTAAGGTTTGAGAAACAGGTCATAAAGGGCAAAATCGTAGATTGGGGGAAAGAGCAGGAGTGCCCGGGGCCGGCGGCTGAGCCGGCTATGCCTCAGCCGGCCACGCTGGACAAAGGACACCATTTTTGTTACATTTGCCACGGATTTTCTCGGCGCCGTACCCAAGAGGTAAGGGAGAGGTCTGCAAAACCTTTACGCACCGGTTCGAATCCGGTCGGCGCCTTTTTCTCCACCTTTCATCCGCTGATACCAGTACAGAGCCAGGACGGTCATGGAATTGCAGTATGGCTCTTGCCCGATTCCGTCAACCAGATCCTCCACCGGTACCAGTAGAACATCGAGCAGCTCCAGTTCATCCAAGCGATCGTTGGGCTCCGCGGTGGAGTCCAGATGCAAATCGCCGGCAAAAAACGTGTAGCAGCGGTTGGTCATAAAGGCCGGATTGGGAGAGATCGTGCCGATCGGCTTCAGGGTTTTCGCCCGATATCCTGTCTCCTCGAAGAGCTCTCTCCCGGCGGCCCGCGCAGGTGATTCTCCGGCTTCGATCAAGCCGGCGGGAAACTCTACGGTGATACCGGCTATTCCTTGCCGGTATTGTTTCACCATGAGAAAGCAGATTCTACCCTCATCGTTGTTGAGAACAGGAACTACATTCACCCAATCCGGTGCTTTAAGGAGATGGAAGATTCCTTCCTTGCCGTTCTGGGCTCTTCGCCTTGACTCGTACAGATCAAATATACCGCAGCGCTTCACCAGCTGCGATACGATCTCCCGCCAGTGTAGATGATCATCTCCGCTGTTCATAGATAGCCCCTAACCGTAGCACGAAAGTCTCTGACCTTTCAATTCCTGCGCTGCAGTGATAGAATTCTCGTAGATTGAGTTTTATTGTTCGATGAACAGCAAAATCGTAGCTCTGCTAACGGATTTTGGCGGAAAAGACGCCTACGTCGGTGTAATGAAAGCGATCATCCTATCCCGCGATCCTTCGATTCGGATCGTAGACCTGACTCACGAAATCGAACCGCAGGATCTGCTCTCCGCTTCCTACCTTCTCTACACTGCCTGGGACTATTTTCCATCGGGAAGTGTTTTCTGTGCCGTGGTTGATCCCGGTGTGGGAAGCGAGCGGGGTACTCTCCTGGCCGAAATCCAGGGCAGATACCTGATTGCTCCGGATAACGGGCTGATCAGCTTGCTCCTGCGGATGTATCCGGATGGCCTTGTCCACTCATTGCGAATCGCAGGGCTTAGCGAACCCGATACCGATGCTGTACCTTCGACAACCGCACCTCCTCCAACCCGACCGCTTCCCAGCAGCACCTTTCACGGACGGGATCTGTTCGCACCGGCGGCAGCCCTCTGCGCCGTGGGTCACGGGGAGCAGCTTCGAGGCCGGCGGATCCAACCGGTTGTTCTGCCCGAAGTCATTCCTGAGCATGTAGCAGGCGTTGTACATGGGCAGATCCTCCATATCGATCGCTTTGGCAACTGCATCACTTCAGTGCACAGAAGGGATATCGAGATGCTCGAGGCAAATCACAGAAGAATCGTTGTTCAAGCGGGTACGTTTCACGATGAAGCTTTGAGAACCACGTATGCCGACGTGCAGGTCGGGGCGGCTCTCTGCCTAGTCGGCAGCTCCGGATTTCTGGAAATCGCCGTGCGGGAGGGCAGCGCAGCGAAACACTACGGGTTTTCCCCGGGTCAGTCTGTCACCTTGACCGGCGCAGATCATTGAGTTTCAAGATACTCGATTCCTTCGCTTAACATTGACAATTTGAATACCGATCCATATACTAGCAATAGTTGTTCGCGCACCGGCTGGCAAATAGCGCCTACACATAGGGGCGAGGGCAACTGTCGCGGCAACAAAGAGGAGCATTATCCTAGGAAAAGGTATGGCCAATCCTTTACAGCTTTCGCTGGTGAACTTCAAGAAAGGCTCGTACATCATCGTTGAAGGGAAACCCAACGCCGCCAATTTCTACATCATTCGTGGCGGGAAAGTAGGACTGAGCAAAGAAGTATCCATCGTGGAAGAGGAGGGCGGAAACGTTCTGGGTCCTGGTGATTTTTTTGGCGTTATCTCCACGATGTCCGCCCATAGTCACATCGAGACCGCACAAGCCCTGACGGATGTATCTCTAATCTCCGTGCTTCACGATCAATACGATATGCTGATCGAGAAGAATGCCCCGGTCGCCATGAAAATCATTCAGGGATTTTCCCGCCGCATGCGCTACCTGGATGAAGCGGTAACCCGGCTGACTCTGAAGAGCGCCGGTTCCGAACATCCCAGCCACCTGTTCAAGGTGGGAGAATACTACGCCCGCCAGAGTCAATACAATCAAGCCTACTACGCCTACTTCCGCTATCTTCAGTACTGCCCCGATGGAGAGCACACGGCCACGGCCAAGGAACGGATGTCCAAGATCCATCCCTATGCCAAGGCGGTCTATTTGGAGAAGAAAGAGGGGGAGTTCACCCGTTTCTATCCGAAGGCCACCATGATCTGCAGCGAGTCCGAACCGGGAGACGAGCTGTACATCATCCAAAAAGGATCGATCAAGGTCAGCAAGATCGTCGATGACAAAGAGGTACTCCTGGCCCTGCTAAAAGCCGGGGATATCTTCGGAGAAATGGCACTGCTGGAAAACAAACCCCGGTCCGCCTCGGGAATCGCCTACGATGACACTACGGTGATGGTTGTGAACCGTACCAATTTTCAACGAATGGTTCAAACCCAACCCCAATTGATCACCCGCCTGACTCAGTTGTTGGCCGAGCGAATATGGGTTGTCTACCGTCAATTGGCCAATACCATCATGTCCAACCCGTTGGGCAGACTCTTCGATCGGCTATGGCTTGAGCTGGAGAAAAATCGAGTCCACACCGCTCCTGGAGAGCCCTACACCTTTGACTTCGGCCCCAAAGAGCTGATCAACATGGTGGGGATGTCCATGGCAGAGGGCAAGAGTGTTCTTCAGAAGCTGTTCGAAAACAAGAAGATCAAGGAAATAGACCGCCACATCTTCACCTCTGACAGCGAGGAGATACACAAACAGACCGAGTACTTCAAGAAAATGGAGAAAATCCAGAAATCCCGGGAAGAGGGCTCCTTCAAGGCCCAGCACTAGGCCTGGTTTCCACTCCTCAGTTTTTCCCCCTTTCCCTCGTCATACAAACCCGTTCTTGCTGATACTGAAAACTTTCGGCAATCGAATTGGGGTATCACCGTCGACATCTTGTATAGGTCAACCAATCTCCTTCATATATAGGAACAAAGTTATCCGTATTTCTGGGAAAACTCTTCGGGACAAGCAGTTATCTTTCGTTGGTTATAGTCGAAAAAGGCGATACCGGTTTTCACTCGGGCGATCTCTTTCCCTTGGCTTGAGAGAGCATAGTAGAGGTCGAAACCATATCTACCAACATCGTCGATATAAAGTGCTATTTCGAGTTTATCTCCCAGATTCCCCTCAGCCTTGTAGAGCACCATTGCATCGGTCATTATGATACCCTTTCCGTAGAGATTCGTTTCACTGTGACCAATCTCATTTAAAAAGCGGATACGGGCTTCATGGCAGAGGGTCAGGACGGAATCATTTCCCAGATGCCCCCCATAATTCACATCATCCACCCTTACCCGAATTGTGGTTTTATACACTTCACGTCCTCGTACGCTGAATTTAACTCTGGCCACGAGCTTCCCTCCTTCTGTGGTGATATCTTCAGGGTTCGAGGCCGGCGCGCAGGGCGTTCTCTCCAGCCTTTAGTATTACCTTGCTGGAGTAGGTGGCGCCCGAAACCGCATCTATCTCGATCGTCTGCTTTTCAACGACTTGCTCGGCTAACACCTCGGCGGCCCGTCCTTGCCCGGTCAGGTGTCTCAGTATCCTGAAGCCGGTGATCCTGCCGCCGGTGACAGTCACCTCGACTCTCGCGATCACCGGGAGTGCTTTCGCTGATCCGCGATACACCCCGTCTGGTATCTTCGATAGCTCGGGCATTGAAAGTTGTACCTGGTCGGGTGATCCCGAACAGCCGATCAGCACCACTGCTACCAGGATCATGGCCGTGATCCGCAAGTTCCGGGTCAATGGGATCTTCCCATGCACTGCAGTGATCTTATTATGCGCTTCTAATTGTTTCATTCCCCCCCTCTCACGTCTGTTCTTGAATCTCAATATCAGCCGTCGCACCTGTCAAGCCGAAGTTTCTTTCTGATTTTCACACTGGATTGCTCTATCAAATTGGCGGCTAGTGCCGCATCTTCACTTGATCGATCTGCTTTGTCCATTCCGCGGCACGTTCGAGTTCCCCTTCTTTCATCGGGCCCTTTGTTCCGTTTACAAAGAATCCTTCGGGCGGCACAATCAGGTCACCCCCTTTTTTCTGGAGCCTGTCGGCGATGGGCTTCGCGGCATAGCCTCCCATCTTTACCAAGAACCTCAATATGGATGACTTTATATCATTGATTGAAATCCTGGTGTCAAATGCAGCCACTTTGATCCCCTCGAGACCATCAGCAGGAATTCTTTTTAGAAAATTCGTTATTCCTTCTGTTGGTCGGAATCCCCTTGTGGGGGAACCGACGAATAATAGCTCCAGTCCTGTCAGCTGGTCCGGCTTCGCACTGCTGACCCGCAGTATCTCCACATCTTCCTGGGAATCAAGGGAATTGCCAATCTCCCGGGCTACCTGCTCCGTGTTGCCAAAAACAGAATCATAGATAACCATCGCTTTCATCAGTATGAACCTCCGCCATAGAATTATTACCGATAGAATCGAAACGTACTCGTTCCCGTGTGTACCATATTAATTCAACACATATCCTTCTCTGGAATGTTACTTCCAGCTCTTCGATATCGGGCACCAATTCCTCCAAGACCATTTGATGCTCTAAATTTTAGTGGCTTGAATGTGGATGCTGCTCCAATACTTTGATGATCTGCATCACGGTACGATTCACCGGGGTGGGAACACCGTGAACACTGCTCAATTCTACGATCTTACCACTGAAGATCTCTACCTCGGTTTTGCGGCCTGTCTCGATATCTTGCAGCATCGAAGATTTGCCCTGCGGAGATAGACTGTTGAGGAAACCATACCATTGATCCAGATCCTGGTCCTTCAGATGTACCCCGACGACCTTTGCTAATTCAATCACCTCTCGCATCAACGCCTCCATCAAACCTTGAGCATCCTGCGAGGATTGAAAGACCCCATATGGAGCCCCCATCACAGCTGAAGCTTGGTTTATTCCGGCATTGACCATAAGTTTCCACCACAGCATCCGGTTCATATCCTCCGGGGTTTCATAAGGAATTTCTGCTCTGTCAAATGCTTCTTGCACTCTGAGAACCCGTTGGCTCGGTCTGGTGTTGCGGAGTTCCCCGAAATAAAGTACTCCCGGCTTTGTGTACGTGATCTGATTCCCTTCGCGTACAGCGTCAATGCCAACAGAAATAGTATAAAGTACTTTGTCCATACCATAGATCGAACCGATATAGTCTTCGCTATCGAGTCCATTCATCACTGAAATGACGATAGTTGCGCTGCCAACAAGTTTTTTCAAATCATGGACTGCATCCTTGAGATGATGATGTTTGAGTGCCACAACGATGAGATCCGCAGGCACGGTAGCTTCGTCAGGATGAACCACAGGCATAGAGTATTGTTTCCCATTCACGACCAAACCTCTGCTCCTCAATCTGTCGTTGTAACGACCTCTTGCGATCATTTCCGTCGAAAAACTACCTGCATCGAAAAACCTCGAGGCAAGAAAAGCACCCATTGCCCCTCCGCCAAGGATAGCTACTCTGTGTATCTTTTGCATCGAATACTCCTTTCCGTTGTTTGAAAGAGCCTCGGACGACCGGATTGTATCCTACGCAACTCAATATCCCTCCGACCATGGCAAATATCATAGAAGGTGTTCAGAACCCGGCCATCAGGTGATGGATCCCGCCGACATTTAAATTCAATCGTACCCAACAACCCCTCGATGGCGCTGTTATTGCTGAAGACGCTCTTCCGGCAGAAACAGGCTGCCCGCACCCGTGAGTATTGGGAGGAACGAGGCGGTTTCTCACCAGGTTTGGCAGTCGTAGCCATGAATGTACCTCTGCTTCTTGGGAGCTGCTGAAAAAGACCGTTGGCAATTCTATCATTTCTTCTAGAATTGTCTTAGGTTGATACTCCTCAAATACTGGTCATCACCAGTGGTGCCCCAGATTTGACCTTTGAAAGCCCCGGAGCACCATCCGGGGCTTCTCTTATGCAATATTGAACCATCGCCGAACCTCACCGCGTCCGATCATGTTGGAAAACAAACGGTAGTTGTTCTTGGTATACTGTATTCTACCGGCTACAATAGCAGGATGAACGGAATTTGCGGCAGCGTACTTTCTGGGTTGTAGTGAGAGATACCGCTCCTAGTAAATCCCGAGTACTTCCAGATCCGACCAATAGGCGTTGTAGCTGGCAAGAGCTCCAGTCGCCTCTTCGTGGATCACTTGCAGGGAGGGAATGTCGGTCCTCATCACCGCCCGTCCTTGGGGACTCATCTGATTAAGGTCGATCAGCCCCTTGGACAGGGCAAGGTGATTGAAATCCAGGTTCCCGAAAAAGTATGTGTAGGGGTCGACCTCGAGAGGAATGTTCACCCGAATCTTACCCTCCCCCAGGATCGGATCCACAGGAATCCAGCCAACGGTTTCGATATAGAACTCCGCCCAGTAATGCCTGGCCGCTTGCAGATCCCTGTTGACCAGGTAGCCGGCAACCGGTCGAGCGGGGATACCCTGGCTGCGGGCAAGGGCGCAGAACAGAACAGCATAGACGTAGGAATTTCCCTTTCTCTCGTCGATCGCCTTGAGAATATCGTACTCCTGGTACTCCGCGTCTACCTGCAGCCGGGCAAGTATGTACCTGTAGATTTCCCGTGCCTTGAGGTAGGGATTTCGCTCGCGTCCCACTACACTCGAACCTATCTTCACGATCCTCTCATTGGTTGCGGGAACGACCAGGTCGGCGGATGTGTACCTCTTATACAGTCTCCTGGTCGTGTCGTAGTTCCTCGGCACCTTGGCGATGTTCACCTTCGTCTCGACGGAGTATCTATCGACCATAAAGCTCTGGAAAATCGTATAGGTCTTGTCCGCACTAAGGTTTTCAAAGTTGAACAGCTTGACACCGTTGACATTATCAAACAGCGGATCGGGTTCCTGACTCACCAGCTGAATCTCCCTCTGCTCAGGAACCTGAACCAGCTGGGGGATCCAGAGATTCAGGCTGTTTTCGCCATCCGCAGATACCGAACCGACCTCCATCGAGTATTGCACTGCATAGGTTCGCTTCTCGGGGAACAATTTGGTGCCGGCGGCACTTTCAATCTCCACGAATACGGCATCGCTTCTGCCCTTGTCCGTTATCACCAGGACGTGGCCGGAAGAAGCGCCGTCGGGGATCGAGACTTGGATTTCTCTGTCGCTCCACTGTTCGTAGTCCAGGTCGTAGTCCATGGCAGGGATGAGTGACGAATCATCCGCTTCCGTGTACTCCCGGGTCTGATCCCCCGAGATCCAGGTAAACAGAACTTCAGAGCTGCCCCGCTGCAGGCCGAAGTCCATCCCACTGATGGTAAGCAGCGTTCCTACCGAACCGGTTTCCGGTTCCAATGTACTGATGTAGGGTTGACCCGGCTTGCCCGGTCCGGAAAGAACCACCGGCACCTGCTGCTTGTTGGTGAACAGCAGTCCTTTGCTCTTGCCGTTTTTCGTGATAACCCGAACCATACCGGAACTGATGTCTTCGGGGATTCGCAGGCTGATTCGACTGTCCGACCAGTCCAAATATCCCGAAGAAACCGGCGCGTATCCTCCGATCACTACCTTGCCACCGTTGCGCTCATCCCCGAAATATTTGCCGGTAATGACCATCACATCCTGAGGAAAACCGATTTTGGGTGTTATTGATTCAACCAGTGGCGGGCGCCCGGTCATCCGGGAGCTGAGCAGCAGGAAAGCAAGAAGAACGAGCAAGACGGATGTGAAAATGAACTCTCCACGCTTGAAAAATGGTTTGGGAAATCCTTTTTGTTCGTCCATGATTATTCAACGGGGGCGCGAAAAAGATCTCTGTAGGGAAAAATCTCCACCTCGAGTTGTATATTGAAAGTTGGTGTGTTGGCGAACTCTTGAGAAAAGCCGAGCGGAAAGAACGAGACCTTTTCACCCCAGGAAACGGGAATGCTCTGAATCGTGGTCAGATATTTGGTTTTTGTATTGGCGGCTTCGGAAAACCACACTTGTCCCTGGGCTACGAGCAGCAGATTTCCGTTCTCCTCCTGGTACGGAGTGAATACAACATCGATTCGAATGTTGTCCCCGACCAGCCGTAGGGCAACGCTGCGCCCGGGAATGGTTACCTTTTTGCTCTGGCTGTTCCACACCGGTTGCTCGTTGGGAGGAAGGACTTTGGCCGTGATTTGCAGCTGTAGAGCTTTATCGATCAGGGAATCGAGGCTCTCGTCCTGAAAAAACCGTTCCAGATCGCTTTCCTGGGCTCCCAGGGAGGCGAGGCAGAAGGTGAATAGGATGAAAATCAGGACACGCCGTATCAACGCAACTTCCTACTGTATTCATCGGCCCGCAGCATCTTGGGTTCGCCGATCTGAAGAAATTCCGTGTCCTCAGGAAGATTGATGACGATTTCCTGGTTCGCTGCCTCTCGATCCAACGATTTAAGAAGCTGTTGCAGGTCCTCGATCGGCGCGGCCACCTGAACTTCGGTAACCCCGGAGGGCTGCCGTTTGATGCTCATAAAGGGGAAATTGGGTCTGGTGCTGAAAAAAATTAAGACTACACTCATCGCCAGAAAAACCAGGAACATTGCCGCGACTGCCGGAAGGGGCACACTAATGCGAGTTCGCCAGAAGGGAAGCTTTCTCCACTCTTGAGTCGCGTGGCTGCTGCTTCTCAATCTGTCCCGTGTCCGTTCCAGAGACTCCTCGACCTCAGGCTCCCGGTCCGTGTGCAGCACACGCTTCAGGCGCTCAAGTCTCGTCATCGCCACTCGGCAATGCTCACATTCGTCGATATGATCCCGGATTTTTTCCGACCAGGGAGATTCTACTTCCCCGTCGAAAAAAGCGGATAGCAGGTCAGCGTTGGGACAATTCATATCTCTATCTTCTCTAACCGATCTCGCCGCCGAGCAGCTGAGCCAGACGCTCCCGTGCTCGAAATGCCCTTACCTTAACGTTCCCCTCACTGATTCCTATAATATTGGCAATTTCTTTATAATTCAGAGCCCCATACTCCTTCAGGACCAGGACCATCCTCAGCTTGGCAGGAAGCTTATTCAACGCTTCCTGAACGATGCTGCGGGTCTGATCCCTGAAAAACTCCTGTTCGGTGGCTTTGGAATATTGGGGGGCATTCTTTTGTAATCGTCCGTAGGCCCGTCTCTCCCTCGCTCTCTTCTTCTCATAGTTCAGAGAGATATTCTTGAGAACGCGTATCAACCAGTACTTTGTTTGCTCAAGGTCCGGGAGAGGTTCCTCCCGCTGCAAGTACTTGATGAACGCCTCGTGACAGAGATCCTCCGCCTTTGTTCTACTGCCCGTAATTCGATAGGAAATCCGGAACAGTATCGGGTAGAGAGACTCGTATACTTTGTCGAATAGATCCTCACGCAACATTGTAAACAACAAACCTAGGCCACTCGTTACAAAATCTTCTCAAAGTTTTTCTTTCTTCCAGCGAACGCCTTCCGGGGTATCTTCAAGAATTATTCCTCTCTGGCGCAGACAATCCCTGATTTCGTCTGCCCGTACATAGTCCTTGCGTCGACGGACCTGCTCCCGTTCTTCGATCAGCGTCTCGACCTCGGATTTGAGCTGTAGGTCTATCTCCTCCGGCTCTATTGAAGCAATATCCAGACCAAGAACCCGGTCCATCTCCGATAAAACCGCCAACTTCTGCTCCGGAGCAATCGATTTATCCTTGATCAGTTCCCAGAACGGTACCAGAGCTTTCGGAACATTCAGATCTTGTTCCAGTGCACCGCGAAAGCTCTTCAACAGCCCCGCAGCCCGGCCGGCGACTTTTTCCGGTGGTACAGCCTCCAGATTCGGATTCTCTTCTTTCAGCCTCAGAATCCTCTCGATCATATTCCGCCGACCGCTTCGAGCTGCATTTAGAGCCTTGAAACTGAACTGCAAGGGGGAGCGGTAGTGTGCACCAAGGCAGAAATAGCGATAATCGAGGGCATCGTAACCCTTTTCCTCGAGACTGCTCAGGGTCAGGAAGTTGCCCCCGGATTTTGCCATCTTTTCTTTGGCCAACACGAGAAACTCTCCGTGGAGCCAGTACCTGACCCAGGGTATCTTGCCTGTGGCGGCCTCGCTCTGGGCGATCTCATTGCTGTGGTGTACGGGGATGTGGTCGATACCCCCACAGTGGATGTCGAACTGCTCGCCGAGATACTTCATGCTCATGGCGCTGCACTCGATATGCCAGCCCGGATACCCCCTCCCCCACGGGGAATCCCAAAGCATGGTCTGATGCTCGAACTTCGAGCGGGTGAACCAGAGCACAAAATCGTGGGGATTCTTCTTGTTGGGATCGATAGCGATTCGGGCGCCGGCCTTCAAATCCTCCCGCAATTGGCCGGTGAGTTTCCCGAAGTTGGCCGTTTTTCCCACATCGAAGTAGACATTTCCGCCCGCCTGGTAGGTGAAGCCAGCCTTCTCGATGCGGACGATCAAATCGATCATGTCCTGTATATGGTCGGTTGCCCGGCAGGCGATGTCCGGCTTCGTTATGTTGAGGACCTCCAGATCCCGGAAAAAGGCTTGAGTGTAGAACTCGGCGATTTCCCAGACGCTCTTCCGTTGCTCCCGGGCGCCCTTCAACATCTTGTCCTCCCCCTGATCGGCATCATCGGTCAGGTGTCCCACGTCTGTGATGTTCATGACGTGTTTGACCTTGTAGCCGAAGAAACGCAAAGTACGGACCAGCAGGTCCTCGAAAATGTAAGTGCGCAGGTTGCCGATGTGGGCGTATTGATACACGGTGGGGCCGCAGGTATACAGCCCCACCTGGTTCTCCACTATTGGTACGAACTCTTGAGTTTCTCTACCCAGGGTGTTGAAAAGCGCAAGAGACACCCAATCCTCCTTTTCTGTGGTGAAAACCCGTGCTTTGTCCTCGAAAAGAGGACGATGTAGATTATTTTATAGTTTATATATAAACTCTGCTTGTGAGAAAAATAGGGAAAATCCTGAAAAAAATCAACCTACCCTGCCCCGCTTTTTACGATGAACCGATGAGCCGCCACACCAGTTTTCGCATTGGGGGACCAGCAGAGATATTCGTCACACCTCGAAGCACAGAAGAGCTGGCCCGTACGTACAAGCTGCTCAACGAACAGGAGGTCCCTACATTCATCCTCGGAGCCGGGGCAAACATCCTGGTAGCGGATCGGGGGATTCGTGGTGCGGTGATCGATATGAGCGGCTTTCAGGGATGCAGCCTGTCCCAGACAGATGACGGCGGCACCTTGAACGCTTCAGCCGGGACCCCGATCAGCGATGTCAGCGCCCTTGCCCTGGATCACGGCCTGTCAGGTCTGGAGTTCATCTATTCCATGCCGGGAAGCGTGGGCGGTTCTGTCTGGATGAATGCACGCTGCTACGGCCGCTCGATCTCTGAGGTGCTTAGCCGGGTGGAGGTCCTCGACGAAACGGGAACAATCGCCGAGATGGAGGTGGATCGGGAGCAGTTCGGCTACAAACGATCTCCCTTCCAAAACTCGGGTTCCCTGATCCTTGGGGCGACCTTCGCCCTGCTCCCGAGAGATCGAGAACTGATGCAGGAGAGGATGCGGTCGATCAAACAGGATCGGGAGAACAAGGGACACTTTCTGCATCCCTGCGCCGGATCTATTTTTAAAAACAACAGAGCGTTCGGCAGCCCAACCGGCAAGCTCATCGATTCCCTAAGCCTCAAAGGCACGAGTATCGGAGACGCTCGTGTCTCAGAGCTGCACGGCAACATCATTGTGAATACCGGAAGCGCTCGAGCAGAGGAAGTATTGGAACTAATCCGCCTGCTCGAAACCAAGGTGCGGGAAACTTTCGGTTTCGAGCTGGATCGAGAGATCTTGCTGGTAGGGCAGTGGCGGGAGGAGGCAACATGACAGGATTCTTGGACAACATGCGGAAATATTTGAAAGACCTCAAGGACCAGGAACTAAAAAAAGCAGTCGCGGAGATCCCGATTAGCGAGCTCATCGAGATTTGGGACGATCTGGACGAGGAGGAGGAACTAAAGCTCTTCCGCATCCTGGACCTGGAACGCAAGGTCGATCTGATGGACACCCTGCCAATCTCCAAACAGGAGACGCTGATCAAATCTCTTACCGGGGCCCACGCCAAGGCCCTGCTTGCAGAGATGGACCCGGACGACTTGACCGACTTCATTCAGTCGGTTTCCCCGGAGGTCCGGGAGTCTGTCTGGAATGCCCTGGAGGAGGAAGCCAAAGAGGAAACGCTGTTCCTGCTGAAGTACGACTACGACGACGCCGCCGGTCTGATGACCACCCGTTATCTGGCGATCCGTCCCAACCTCAAGGTGGCGCAAGCCCTCGCCTGGGTCCGGAAGAACCTGCACAACGTGGAAACGGCCTACTACATCTACGTGCTGGATCCCCTAAAACGCCTGATCGGTGTGGTATCCCTCCGGGATCTCCTGGCCAGCGAGGATGATGATTTGGTTCAGAATGTCATGGTGAAAGAGGTGATTACCGTCTTGCAGGATACGGACCAGGAGGAAGCGGCCAAGATTCTCGAAACCTACGACCTTCTCGCCCTGCCAGTTGTGGACCAATCCCACCGGTTGTTGGGTATCGTCACCTTCGACGATATCATCGACGTAATCCGGGAGGAGCAGACAGAGGATATCTACAAGATGAGCGCCGTAGCCGTCAGCCGGTCGACCTACCTGGAGAGCTCTGTGTTTGCGCTCATGCGTCGCCGCATCCCCTGGCTGATCGTCCTGTTGCTCGCCGCGACAATTACAACTAATGTCATCGCCGGGTATCGCCACGTCCTTGAGGCGGCGGTAGTGCTGGCCTTTTTCATCCCTATCGTCACCGGAACGGGGGGAAACTCGGGCACCCAATCGGCGACCCTGATGATCCGCGGTCTGGCAACCGGGGAGCTGCGTTTCAACGATATCTGGCATATCATCGGTAAAGAAGTTCTTGTGGGGATCCTGATCGGCGTGTGCCTGGGCATTCTCACCGTCGTTCGGGCCATGCTCCTTCCTCCCGCTGTCGGCTTGAATGAAGCCCTGGCCGTGGGAACGGCTATGTGCTTCGTGGTTATCGTAGCAACGGTGGTGGGAGCGCTGGCACCTCTGATCATCTCCCGGTTGGGCTTCGACCCGGCGGTGATGGCGGGCCCCCTGATGGCCACCCTGATCGATGTATCGGGTCTGACCATCTACTTCGAAACGGCCAAACTCCTTCTAAGGCTTGCCTGAACCATGATTCTTGTCATCGGCCACAATCCGGATTGGAAGAAGATATACAGGATCTCCAGGATGGAGGTGGGTAAGGTGAATCGTCTCGACGCTTCCGAATTCTTTCCCGCCGGGAAGGGAGCTAATACGGCCCGGGTTCTGCTCGGTTTGGGGGAACGGGTCCTGCTTCTCAGCTATTTCGGCGGCGATAATGGCAAACGATTTCAAAAAGCCATCCAGGCGGAAGGAATCCCCCATCGCTACGTACCGACGGTGGGGGAAACCCGAACCTGCACCACGATCCTGGAGGACAATGAAGTTACCACCGAGCTGATCGAGCCCGCCGCCCCGCTCAAACCCGGTGAGGTTACGCGCTTCGAGAGACGCTTCCGCAAGACCCTGCCCGCGGCAAAACTGTTGGTGATCGCCGGGACATCTCTGCCGGGAACTCCTGTAGATTGCTACAGGAGCTATATAGAAGAGGCGAAAAAACGGGGAATCCCCACGATTCTCGACTCCTACCGCACTCACGGCCAAGCAGCACTCCAAGCCTCTCCCGAAGTCCTGAAAATCAATCTCTACGAGCTGGAAAGCCTGACCGGAGAGGAGCTGGGCGACACGGGCAAACGGAAATCCGCGATCCGGAACGTTCGAGAACAATACGGACTAGACTGGATCGTCATCACGAGGGGCGGCGAAGGGGTTGAGGGTTACGACGGAGAACTCCACCTTCGTGCACGGTCTCCCAAGATCCGTGTGCAGAATCCGATCGGCAGCGGCGATGCTGTGACAGCCGGCATCGCCCATACCCTGCTGCGCGGGCAGTCCCTCGAAACAGCGCTGCTCAGAGGAACGGCACTCGGCACGGCCAACTGCCTGAACCTCTACCCCGGGCGGTTCGAGCGATCGGAGTACGAGAGGCTCCTCGAGGCGGTGGAGGTTCAGCCGTTGTAAGGGCTGGTCAACATTACCAATCGACTTCCGCTTCCCATCCCAGATGGATCGCAAGAAGATCCAGAAACTTCATCCCGTCGTAGCCCTGCTCCGGGTAACTGAACGGTAAGACCTGTCTGGTTTCTAAACGGGCGTACAACCGTTTTCCCTCCCCCTTCAGCTCAACATCTGCGGCCAGATGCCAGCCGGGAGTCGGTCGGAACTGCACTTCCATCTCCAGCTCGACGGCGCCCCAACTGGGGTTGAGCGCGAACAATAGCCTGAGATCTCTCTCCCATCCATATTCTGAATCCCATTGTCCAGTCATCCCCATTGCGAGCTCCCAGAGATGCCAGCTCAGAGATCCGCCGCATCCGAGAAAGAGCTGCTTCTCCGGAAGACCGCGGGTGGACCATCTCAGCTCCATCTCTCCATCAGCCTGGATGCCTAGATGGCAACGAGAGGTGATCCGCCGGCTAACCTCCGCCCCTGCTGCCAACTGATCGCGGCTTTCACGAAACGGTGTAGGAAAGAGGGGCAGCCTGGAAATCTCTTTACGGTAGCTTCCGAATAGGTGAATGGGCGCAGAATCCCATACCAATCGTGTAGCAAAGATCCACTGGAGATCCCCGCGGCGACCCTCCGGTGTAAAGAAGCGTTCCGTACAGTGTTCGATCAATAGGAATACCTCGGTCCGCGGAGCTGTCCAGGTAGTATGCAGGGAATACACAGCCCCCGGGGGTACCCGCTGACCTGCCGATACGGTGGCAGATAGATACAGCGAGACCGGCTGCAGATCAAAGGCGAACGATCCGGCCAGGTGACTGAGCAAACCCCCCGGATAAAGCGGTGTGTCCACAAACCATGATTCGTCTCCCCCATCCTGCAGCTGATCCGAAAGATGGGAGAGCAATCCCAGAAACTCAAACTTCGTCCTCTGCCCGAGCGGTATCGCCATCAAGCTTCCCACCTGGGCTCCGACCTCCTCCTTGTACAGGAGAAACCATTCCCAATGCTCCGGGACGGCTTCCAGAATTATCCCACTTCGGCTGCCGATGTCCAAATCGATATCCAGAGAAATAGCGGTTGACTCTGAAAAAACGTCGCTTCCAGGATCGTGGGAAAGGGGATTGTAGAGCCGAGGGAGGATCCCATTGAGAGCGACCGGACCGGCGGTTACCAAGGGGCTGAAAATCCCAAGCGTCCATTGGTCCGGCCGCAATACGGGATCACCGGGCCTTCGATTTTCAATATACACCAAGCGGCTCTTCGGATAATCGATCAGAAGGCGGGTGTTTATTTTCTGCAACTCGACCAGCTCTGTCGTCAGCAGAGCCGAAGATCCTTCACACCAGGGGAACAAAACCGGAAAGAGATTGAGGATGAACCACAGTACCGGAAGAATCGCTGATATGCGGTGAGTCACAAGGATAGATTTGCAAATGCCATGCCAGAGAGATCCAGGTGGCTGTGGGCCGAGGGAATCCTGATTTACACCTATTTACAATTGGCCTTCGAAGGCAAACACGTAGAGATCCTGCTCCAAGGTATCCACGCTCGATTGACAGATCGCGGCGCGGTCTTTATAGTGCAGCCGAAACCTCGTGGGGCGATCGAGGATTGCGATATGGATATCCTTACACTAAATTGTGGAAGCTCTTCGCTGAAATACCAGTTGTACAACTGGGACAGCCGGGAAGTTCTGGCCAAAGGAATCGTGGAGCGGGTAACCGTGGGCGGTTCGTTCATCGAACACTACGCTAAAGGCAAGGGAACGATTAATAAGGAGAAGGACTGTCCGAACCACAGGGTGGCTCTCGAGCTGATTATCGAGACTCTGACCGATCCGGATATCGGAGCGATCGACGACCTCGGAGAGATCAAGGCGGTGGGACATCGGGTCGTACACGGCGGAGAGAAGTTCGCCCAATCGGTGGTCATCGACCGGGAAGCTCTCGACACCTTCAAGACACTGGCCGATCTGGCGCCCCTGCACAATCCGCCCAACATCACGGGCATCGAAGCGGCTCAAGCCGTACTGCCCCAGGTTCCCCACTGCGCCATCATGGACACCGCCTGGCACCAGACCATGCCCGCCCACGCCTTTATCTACGCCCTGCCCTACAGCTGGTACGAGAACTACGGGGTGCGGCGCTATGGATTTCACGGCACCTCCTTTCTCTACGTCGCCAAGCGGGCAGCGGTGCTCCTCGGCAAGGATCCCTTTGACTGCAACCTGGTCCTGCTTCATATCGGCAATGGGGCCAGTGCCAATGCCGTACGCAACGGGGTCTCCGTGGACACCTCGATGGGTTTGACACCCCTGGAAGGCTTGGTCATGGGAACCCGAGCCGGAGATCACGACCCGGCCATCGGCTACTACATCATGAACAAGGAAGGGCTTCCCCCCAAAGAAGTGGAACAGATGCTGAACAAGAAGAGCGGTATTCTTGGTATCACCGAGATCTTCACAGACCGCCGGGATGTGGAAACTGCAGCCAAACAGGGAGACAAACGAGCGCAGCTGGCGATAGAGATCGAGTCATACCGCCTCAAAAAGTATATCGGCGCCTACTGGGCCGCACTGGGCCGGGTCGATGCTCTGGTGTTCACAGCCGGAGTCGGAGAGCGGGGATCCCACATAAGAGAAAAGGCGGTTGCCGGCCTGGAAAGGCTGGGCATCAAGATAGACCCAAAGAAGAACGAGCTTTCTCGGACCCGCAGCGCCGAAACTCTCATCTCTACCCCCGATTCGCCGGTGAAGATCTTTGTCATCCCCACGGATGAAGAGCTGGTCATGACCGAAGACACCTACGCCCTGCTTCAGGGCACCTACAAGGTGCACACCGACTTTACCTACAGTTTTCAACATCCGGAGTATCGCAACAAGGAAAGGGCTGAAGCACTGCAAGAGGAGCTGAACAAGAAACCGGAACTCAGAGAGGTAATCGCTCCCATTCCATGACTTCACAATTCGATTGCTAATAGCTCGGCTACAAGATTCCAGCGATCTCGCAGGCCAGACGTACATTGTTGAACAACAGCTCGATATTGGTCTTGAGGGACTTGCCGCCGGAAAGCCCGAGCACCTTGGCCAGCAGGAAGGGGGTGACCTCTTTGCCGGTCACTCCTGCCCGATCGAGCTCTTTCAGGGCGGTCTGCAGATACCTCTCCATGGTCTCCCGGGGAATTTCGTACCTCTTCGGCACCGGGTTGGCCACCAGAAGTCCCTGCTCGAATCCAAAAGATTGCTGAACCCTGTAGACCGCGGCGATCTCCTCCGGGCTGTTCACGACCAGATCCAGGGGGAGCTCACTCTCGGCACTGTAGAAGGCTGGGAACAGCGAGGTCCCGTAGCCGAGCACCGGGACGCCCAGGGTTTCCAGAAACTCCAGGGTTTTGGGAAGGTCAAGGATGGCCTTGGCTCCTGCGGAGACAACGATCAAGGGCGTGCGGGACAGCTCGAGCAGGTCCGCCGAGATATCGAAGCTCTCCGCCGCGCCCCTGTGGACCCCGCCGATGCCGCCGGTGGCAAACACCTCGATCCCCGCCAGATGGGCGCCCAGCATGGTGCCGCAGACCGTGGTGGCTCCCTTCCGCTTGGTTGCCAGAGCGTAGGCAAAATCTCGTCGGGATACCTTCAGCACGTCATCCTCGTTTCCCAGCACCTTGATCTGCTCGGGGCTCAAGCCGACCACGACCTCTCCCCCCAGAATCCCCACGGTGGCGGGAACAACACCCAGCTTTAGGGCCTCCTCCTCGGCCTGAAGGGCGACCTCCACGTTTTGAGGGCGGGGAAGACCGTGGGCGATGATGGTGGACTCCAAGGCAATCACCGGCCGTCCCTCTCGGATCGCTTCCGCGACATCCTCGCGGACGTTCAAATAGTTTTTCACAGATTACCCTCCTCGATCGCCCGTTCCACCGATTCCACGGCTTGCCGCAATGCGTCCCCTGTTTCCGCTTCCCCGTCAACGGTCTCGAGAAACGCGCTCAGCAGCCTGTCCCCCGCCCCGGTAGTGTCGACGGTTTCGATTACCCGGTTGGGAGGGACGCTCAGCGGCCCCTGACTCTTCCCCCGGCCGACCGTGGTGCGGGAATCTCGCTGATACAGGCGGACACCCCGCCGTCCCCGAGTCACCAGCAGCTGTTCGATTCCCCTTTCCTCCAGGAAAGTCTGCACCCAGCGGTCGGATTGGGAGCCGGGGCGGACAGGCATATCGATCTCTCTGTTGTTTCCGTCCATAGAAAAAATTTTGCCCAGAGCCTTGAACTCCTCCTCGTTGCCGGCGAGCAGATACAGGTTCTTCAAAACCTCCGCGTGGCGCAGGAGCTTCTCCACGGACACACTCTCGAACACCGCCCGGGTTTTTCGACCAAATTGGTGAAGCAGGCTGCGGACAAGCTCTGGAGATAGGTTGGCCTCGAGAACGAGAAAATCTTTCTTTCCCAACTCGGGCAGTCGGGCCCGCAAACGGGGCCAGCTCAGACCCTGTTCAATCACGGCCATGTCCGCCGCACCGTAAAAAAGCTCGCCGGACTGCATCAGAGCACAGTAGCAGGAGGTCGAGTATTGGTCGAGGAAAATCGGATTCACCCACTGGGGCTGGTCTATGTTCTCGAGCAACCACTTGCCGAATACATCGGAACCAAGGGCGGTGAACAACATCTTGGGGCTGTGCAGGTGGGAGTAGATCCGGTACCCTACTCCCCCGGGAGTGAGGCGGATCGAAGAGGGATTCGACGTACCTTTGACAAAGTGTTCCTTACTTACGAGCAGGTCAACGGCGAGTGCGCCTACGATACAAATCATGCCCTCGTGAGGAAGCGGCGCTGAGATCAGCGTTGGGGAACGAGTTTCGGCTTGTAGACCTTGCCGGAGCCGATCTCTTTGATAAGACAGTCGGGTCGGGATTTAACAACTTCTTTCACGAATTTCAGGCTGTCGGTTTCGGCAATCAGGTCTGTTTTCTCGTAAATCAAGTAAATCATAGCTACTATTAATATCGGCAGGTCCGCGGGTCATCCTCAATTGTCCTGCAGGCAAGAATCGGGTACAATCCCCTCGACCAAATTAGGTGAGTACACCGAAAAAAGCGAGAGATATGGTTGAGTATTTCAAGACCTTGAGTGGACGGCTAAACGTCTACTTCTTGCGTCACGGGGAAAGTGAGGGAAACAATGCCCGGATCATCCAAGGACGGCATGATCTACCCCTGTCAGAAAGAGGCTTACAGCAGGCCGAGGCCATAGCGGACTGGTTGGAGGACAAACACATCGAGGTGGTACTGTCCTCGCCTCTCAAGCGAGCTACTCAGACCGCCGAGGTGGTAGGACAGGTGCTGGGCTTGAAAGATGTACATCTGCACGAAGGGCTGAACGAGCTGGATACGGGGATCTTCACAGGTCTGACCGTGCCCCAGATCCAGAAACGGTTTCCGGAAGCCTGGCGCAGCTTTCAGAGATCGAGCTGGGAGGGTGTGCCCGAAGCCGAGAGGATCTCGGACCTATACAACCGTGCTGAAGATCTGTGGAGAGATCTTGGGCGCCTCTTTGCAGCGGGACAGAGCAACCTGCTCTGCGTCACCCACTCGGGGATCCTGCAGTGGATCATCAAGGCCACCATGGCCCAGCGCAGCTGGATGCCCCTGGTGCCCATGGCCAACTGCTCGATCTCCCAGTTCAGTCTGGACAACCAGGTGGAAGCGGATCGGCCCCGCTATTACTTTGAGTGGACCCACCTGAACTACCAGCCTGTTGCAGGAAACGAGGTCAACGGGAATCTGTTTCTAGACCGGTCAATGGGAATCGAAGGAAAAAATCAGTAATGGAAGAACCGACTGTCAACATCTACCACTGGAAACAGCTCGACCCGGAACAGCGGGAAGCTCTCTGCCGCCGGGTGGAGGCGGCCGTTCCTCCGGAAGTGACGGATGTGGTCAATGAAGTCATCGAAGCTGTACGCGACGAAGGGGATGCGGCGGTGATCCGCTTCACGGAGAAGTTCGACAGAGCCGACCTGAGCGGCAAGCCCTTGAGAGCCGGGGAAGAGGAGTTTCAGGCCGGCGAGGGAAACTTAAGCGAGGAGCTGAAACAGGCCATCGCCTTCGCCGTGCAGAGCGTGCGTCGGGTTCATGAGGAGCAGCGCCCCGGATGTTTGGAGCTCTGCGAGGTTCGCCCCGGCGTGTTTGCAGGCGAGCGCTGTACCCCCATTCCCTCTGCCGGGCTGTACGTCCCTCATGGACGGGGAAGCTTTCCATCGGTGATGTACATGCAGGCGATTCCCGCCTCCATAGCCGGAGTGAAGCGGATCGTAGCGGTCTCTCCTCCGGACAGACGGGGGAATATCGATCCGGCCTGCCTGTACACAGCTAAGATCTGCGGGGTTGAAGCGGTGTACAGGGCCGGGGGCATTCAGGGAATCGCCGCCCTGGCTTTTGGCACGGAAAGCATCCCCAAGGTGGACAAGATACTCGGTCCGGGTAGTCTGTACGTAGCCGCTGCCAAGAGAGCCCTGGCCGACCGGGTCGACGTCGGACTGCCCGCCGGTCCCTCCGAGGCAATCGTGCTGGCCGACGATACGGCGGATCCCCGCCGGGTCGCGGTGGACCTGATCACGGAAGCCGAGCACGGCTCGGACTCCAGCGCCTTCCTGGCAACCCCCAGCGGAGGGCTGGCGGAAGCGGTGCAGAAGGAGCTGCCGGCACTTCTGGCAAAGCTCGACCCGCAGCGGGCGGGTTTCGTCCGGGATGTGCTGACCGGCTACGGAGGCATCGTGGTCACCGAAACGTTGGATGAGGCGATCGATTTCGTCAACCGCTACGCCCCCGAGCATTTGCAGATCGCCTGCCGGGAGCCCTTCACCCTCCTCGGCCGGATAGAAAACGCCGGAGAAATCCTGTTGGGTCAGGACAGCGCCTTCTCCATGGCCAACTACGCTGTGGGCTGCAACAACGTGATTCCCACGGGCGGTTGGGCCAAGACCTGCTCCCCCCTGTCGGTTCGGGCGTTTCTTAAATCCTCCTCGGTGGTCTACGTGGCATCCCAAGGAGTTGCCTCCCTAACCGGTCCGGTGGCCGCCCTGGCGGAGTACGAGGGCTTCTCCGCCCACGCCCTGGCCGTACGCCTTCGCGGGAACCGCGCCACGTGATGGTGCTGCCACTGATTTACAACAATTGAGGGTATAGCAAACCCATGGCTTTCGTGAACCTCGAGGAAGTATTTCACTACATCGAATCTTTCACCAATCTGGAGAAATCCGGCTCCCTGTTCAGTGCCCGCACCTACAGGTTGGACAGGATGGCGCTGCTCCTGGAGCGCTTCGAACAGCCTCAGCTGTCCTACCGTACGATCCATATCGCCGGTACCAAGGGAAAAGGTTCGACCGCCACCCTGCTGGCCCACGGTCTTCAGGCGGCGGGAGTGCGCACCGGCCTGTACACCTCCCCCCATGTGACCGATTATATGGAAAGGATGGAGGTGTTGGGCAGTGCCCCGCAGGTGTCGACGGTCCTCCACCTGGCCGATCAGATCCGCGGCGTGGTGGAAGAGCTGCCGCAAGACACCCTGGAAGCCATGGGACCTCCCAACACCTTCGAGCTGCTCACCCTGCTGGCCTTCTGCTATTTCCGGGAGACGGGTTGTCGGTACGTGGTGGTGGAAACGGGTATCGGAGGAAGACTCGACGCCACCAACCTGGTGAACCCGGAGCTATGCCTGATCACTCCAATCGAGCTCGAGCACACAGATGTTCTGGGGGACACGCTGCAGGCTGTGGCGCGGGAAAAAGCGGGGATCTTCAAAGCCGGCAAACCCGTATTCTCCGCACCCCAGCAGCCGGAGGTCAAAGGCGAGCTGCAGATAGCGGCCGCCCGGACGGGGTGTCCCATCGTGTTTCTGGACGACCAGATGCGCTCCTTTCAAGCCCGCTGCTCGAAAGAGGGTACCGAGGTCCGTTTCCGTCTGCGGGATGAACAGGAGGTCTCCTATACCCTGGCCCTGATCGGGGAGGTTCAGGGGGAAAACGCCGCCCTGGCTCACCTGGCGGTACAGACCTGTCTGCCGTCGATTCTGCCGGCGCTGGCGGAGGGCTTTACCGCGGCCCGCCTGCCGGGACGGATGGAAGTCATCCGCCTGCACCCGGCGGTCGTGATCGACGGGGCCCACACTCCCCGCTCCGTCCAGAAGGTGCTCGACACCTTCACCGAACTTTTCGGGACCGAAGGAGTGCTGCTGTTCGCCGCTGCCGCGGGAAAGAAGATCACCGAGATGGCCGAGATCCTGGCCCCCGCCTTCAAGGACGTGGTTGTTACCACCCCCGGATCGTTTCGGGAGAGCAACGCTGCGGAGGTCTATCGGGCCTTCAAAGACCGAAATCAGGCAACCACCCTGGTCGTCGACACCGGACAGGCCCTTGCCCAAGCCCGGAATCTGGCCGGAGCGGTTCGACCTCTTCTGGTTGCCGGATCTTTTTACCTTGCGGGGGCGGTACGGGACATCCTATACTGAGAGTATGAAGCTCCTCTGGATCGCCGTACTGCTGACACTCCCCCTCTCTTTCGTCATGGCCCAGGAAGAAGAGAAGGATGGGGATGAGAAAATCCTGGAGACCATCAAGAGAATTCAGGAAGAGGCGGAGGAAGAGACGGAGCAGGAGGACACCACCGAAGAGGACGACGATTCATGCTCGGGCTGCCAGTTGTTCTTCGAGATCTTCCTGGAGATATTCGAAGAGTTATTTTGGGATTATGCATGGGCGATCCGTTTTGCAGACTATCCGTACGCGGAAAACTCCGACTACTTCCACAATACCTCGACCTTTCGATATCCGAGGGAAGAAAAGGCCGCTTCCCTACAAGCGGTAACAGATCTATCGACCCATTTCGACGGCACCTATGGAAACGTCAACCGGATCTCGGTCCAATTGACGACTCTTCACGCCAATTTATACAACCAACTCATCTTTGCCGGCTCTGAATGGTTGTCCGTAACCTCATTGAATGGAGGGCTGACTCTCTCCATACAGAATTTTCTCCTCAGCTGTTTTGCAGGGGGCTATAAGCTCAACGTTCTGGACAACTTTATTTTTTCCTTTGGGATCAGTTCCCAGTTTTTCCTGCCGGGAAGATTCTACCTGGACCTTTACAATCTAAACGCCGTACTGAACGATAAACTACAGTTGATCCACTGGACGGTTAGCTTGAATTACGCCATCTGGCGTTTCTCCCTCGGGGTGGGCTACAATTACAACCAGATTGTAGGCGACGTTTATGCTG
>Ga0307378_10001155_pt1 | contig 43751 bp, 39 predicted proteins | sample UN1MG_FD_202238 | JGI IMG/M metagenome (GOLD analysis project Ga0307378, IMG submission 202238) | Soil microbial communities from Risofladan, Vaasa, Finland - UN-1 | ecosystem: Environmental > Terrestrial > Soil > Coastal area > Acid sulfate soil | place: Finland: Risofladan, Vaasa | collected... | reverse complement strand
CGGCAGGCAGACTCTCTTGTATCTTTTTTACTCGCTCGGCCTCAAGTATGAGTTCTTCCAAGGTACCTGAGGAGGCTGCGCGGTGTGTCAGATCTGCCTCGATTTTTTGGGCAGCAGTTGGAAGATAACCTTCGACAGGTAAATGTTGCTCTGATTATGTATGTGTCGAAACTGCGATTTTGAGCTGAAAAACAGGTCTGAATATTATCTCCAGGGGTTCATAGCGGGGGCGCGTTACGAACATACGACCTACCTTTTAATCGCAATTTTTAGCATCCAGAAGTCGATGGACCCTTACAGGAGTTTATGGCCTCCAGTGAAAAACAGTTCAAGCAACTGTGTGAGCGTCGGTTTGACGAGGTCGACATGAGGAGAAGTCAAACCGGTATCATACTCTCCTGAACAGCAATCCCGCCAGCATTGCTGCAAGTGCCAAGAGGTAACAGATATGGCTTATCGGTTTGCGGGTTCTTACGGGAATTATTTCCTGCCTGATTGTGCTGCTATTAAGTTTGGGGATATCCTTCAGTTGCGTTGCGACTTGTCCTGCGAGGCTGTATTCTGACGGATACAGTCTGTTAAAGTGGAGTCTCGCCAATTTATCATGATCGCGGTCATAAAGACGCAGAGAAAGGGACTCTGTGTCACCTACAGGTACGACAACTCGATAGCTGCCAAGGCCAATTTCCTCAACTGCAACTTTGTTGATTGTCTCTGTATCGTCCACAGTATGGGCATCAAAATCAATGCCTGTCATAGGTTTTCCGGATTTATCCTGGCGCGTTATATTGATTGTCCATTTGCTGCTGTCTTTGGTCTGCCGCAGATAGAGGCCTTCTGTTGAGTCTCTTCTGAGAATACTGCGAACTGCCTGAGACCAGAAACGGCCGAACTGATTCCATGTGAGCCACTGAGACCCCCATTTATCAGTTACGTCACTGGTATAGGCCATTGCCGAACCCAGCCCATATCTGGAAACCGCCATAATCGGATCACCTGAATTTGTAGCAAGCAGCAGTTGTGTTGCAGGTTTGACATTGGCCATTACATATCCGAAGACAACAGGAAGATCAGAGTCGCTGAAACCGGAAAGCAGCGGGTGATCCGAGATCTGAACAAGATTGAATAAATCCTCCTTTACTGCTGAACCCGAAGTCTCAATTGTCTCTTTTGTAAATATCTGCGGGATACTTGCCGGGTCTGTTGTTTCATAATAACGGCCCTTTCCGATCTCAGCAAGCGAAGAAAGAAGCACACGGTCTGCATTGCCAAGAGCAACTGTTGATACGGTGATCCCGGCGTTCGCCATTTCCGCTACCAGGCCCTGGTGATCGGCTGGCTGGCTCTGGCCGTCACTGAGTATGATGGTATGCTTTATCTTTGCAGACACACTCTCCAGCAGCCTGAAGGCCGTATCAATACCCGGATACATAGATGTCCCGCCGCCCGAAGCCAGGGTGTTAATCGCATCCTTGACTGCACCTGCCTCGGTGACACTGCGTATGGGACTGATGACAAAGGCCTGACCGTCAAATCCAACCACACCAATCTGGTCCTGTTTCCCCATGAGATCAACCGTGGCCCTGGCAGCCTGTCGGGCCAATTCAATCGGCATGCCGTGCATGCTGCCGGACTTATCAATCACCAGGACCATGGCCACCGATGGCTGCTCCTTCTGCTTTTCATACCGGCTTGTCAGCGGAAGAACTTCTTCAACAGGTGTCTTGTAATAACCGCCAAGCCCGAAGCTGTTATTTGAGCCGAACATTGCCAGACCTCCGCCAAAATCGATGACATAGCGTTTGAGCATTTCCATCTGATTTGATGACATATCAGTTGCAGCAATGTCAGCCAGGATAACTGCATCAAAAGCCAGCAGTGAAGCCAGATCGTCAGGCAAACCGTGTTTGCCTCTCAGGTCAATGTCAAAACCTTGCTCAATCATAGCCTTTCTGAAGGAACGCATCTTTCGAGGCGTTTCATGCAGGACGAGTATGCGCGGTTTACCCTCGACCGTCACAGTACAGCTTGCCTTGTTGTTTATAAGAAAGTGGTCGTGATCGGCGAGAAGTTCGGCTGTCCAATGGGTCGCCCCTGAGGTATTCATTGCCACTTCCATATTGACTGCATTGTCACTGTTGGGATTGAGCACAAGTTCTTTCTGGCATACAACAATTGACTTATTCAGGATTCTCAGCCTGGCGGACATTCTCTGATTTGCCCCGATCCTCGCTGTCATACGAACAATCTCACCTTCAAACGCCTTTATAGTGCTGGGCTTGAGCGATTCTATACAAGCTTCAGGATACCTCAGCCCTGACAGTTTGTGCATTCTCAGGTCAATACGTTCGTTCTTGAGCAACTCCAGAGCTTCCTTAATGTTCTTATGAGTTGGACGACCATCTGTAAGAATGACCATACGTCTGGCCTTGTTTGCCGGAAAACACAATCTCGCAGACAATATTGCATCTGCCAGCTTGCTCGCACTCCTGAAGCTGTTATCAGGCATATTCTCAAGCCACTTATCCAGTTCAGATGCCGCTTCCTTTGTTTCCTTTATATGCTTAACACCATCGGCGAAAATAAAAAATGACCAGGAGTCAGATGGTTTCAGTTCATCGATGCATTCGTCGATAGTATCAACGGCATCTCTTGCGCTCTTTAGATCAACTGATTCAGATACATCCAGTATAAATACAGCATGAATATCTTCAGATTCAAATGCGATAAAGGGCCGACATACAGCCAGTATCAACAGGAGAATCGCTGCGATGCGTAATCCCATTGCAGTAGACTTATATACCTTCGGCCGATCTACGAGACTGTATCTAAAGACAACCAGTAATGGTATAAGCCAGATCAGCCACAAAAGTGGTTTAAAACTTACAACATCCATTAAATCATCCAACTTTACAGCGGTGATACAATACACACTCAATCAGCAGCAGCAATAGTGCCAGGATCGCCAGTGTCGCAGACAGCGGCCGGCCCCGGTTAAGGGGTTTGCTCGTATCGGTTACATCTTTGTTGTCAAGCAGGGTCTCTGCCGAAGCAAACAGGTTCGCACCAAGCGACCATTTACCTGACGAATTTTCCAAAGTATGAAAACCGGCCTTTCGGATCGGGCCGTAAGAAGATCCGCTCAACTGAAATGGTTCATTGCTGTGGCCGATTGTTACGGCTGTTTGTCTATTCTGATTTTCTTCTTACTTTTCTTAAATTCCTATGAAATCAAAAATATGATAGAATCTTCTTTTGGGATTCGCTTCAAAAATAGGGCTGTTCCCAAAAGAATAATGCGTTAAAATTTCTTACCTTATGATTGGTTATGCTCTTACTGCTCGGCTTGGGTGAGGTGATGGTGAAAAAGGAAATTTATTCTGTAAAAAAGAATTTTTTCAATCAAGATAGTGAGAAATGCAAGTTCGGTTGAACTGACAATCGGTTATTACCTGGAGACCATGTAAATAGAAGTTCATGATAAAGGAAAATATGCATCATAAAATCATATTCATTGGAGGAGTACACGGTATTGGTAAAACTACATTATGTAAATCCGTTTGTACAAAATTCAACGTAATACACCATTCAGCTAGCAAACTAATTACGAAATATAGCCATATTAAGCTTCCGTCAAATATGCGAGTTGAGAATATCAATCGAAATCAAGATGCATTGATTCAAGCAATCAATAAGTATCTGGATACAAATAAAAACTACCTTTTGGACGGCCATTTCTGCTTATTAGATCAAGATGGGGTAATCACTAAAATACCGCTATCAACATTTACAGCGATTTCACCTATGGCCATCATTTTATTACATGATGATCCGAGCAATATTTATTCTCGCCTTCAGGATAGGGATAGAGAGATATTAGATATAGATTTATTATCATCTTTTCAAGAACAAGAATTACACTACTCTCGATCGGTCGCGACTAAACTAAACATACCTTATTTAAAAGCTAATCGCATCACAGACCGTGAAACAATTGATAAATTTATTGCAGACATGCTTGAATAGCCTCAAGCCCAAGCCTTGAAGCACTTTGACAAAGTAAGCTCTTGTTTATCGTAGGTAGATTTTTTGGGTTTTTTCGCTGATTGCGACATGCGGAGGAAACGAACATTACCTAAAGGTATTCCATCAGTCAGAATCGTCGGTACATTGTGGCCACGAACTTCGAATATGATCGGTGCGCCTCTCTTATCAGATCGCAGACGACCAAAATGTGGATGCGCGAAACCAGCATACTCTATTCGCCATTCACCCATTTGGGTTGTATACGATTTGCACTCTAGCGCCAAGTGTCCTGGTATCCTAAGACGCTCCTTGGAACGCATAATATAAAGTCTGTCCGTTTCTAACAAAATGGCATTATCTTTCCATTTTATAGGTTTCCAATATTTTCGAGGATCATAATAGTTTTTTTTATCAGGATTGATAGGCGGAAGCCTATCAGACTTTTTGGCCGCAAATGCGGAACATCCGACTTTTTTATCCGGGGAAAGATCGAGGCAAAAGGGAAACCAAATGTCATTAGGTTGTTCCTCACAAGGGATCTTAATAGGCTCACCCTTTTCATTCACGACCGGGTAGTTATTATCTTCTTCATGAGATAATTCTTCCAGTGTAAGCGATATATCCTGTTCTCTACCCTTGAACAGACGGAGCTGCGACAATACCGTGCCTTTTTTAACTTCTAAATCAAAGGTTATTGGTGTAACTTCAATATATAGTTGATGTTTCTTATCTTTCTGAACAAAATCAAAAGTGTTGGATTCGTCCACGAGAAGCCGTACCAAAACATCGAGTCGACCAATCGAACTTCTTCCGGTAGCCTTGCCTTGAACGCTCGTTCCTGTCAAATCCAGTTCACAGTCTGCTTTAAATAGATAGACATGGTTTTTCCTTAGCAGAACAGGCTTCCGTCCGAGTGGTTTCGGTTCACTCGGATGTAAGGAATATTTTCGGATAAGATCGGCAACTTTGTATTCAGTTCCAGTTCGGCAACTACCTTTCATTTCCCAGTATTCGCTCCCAAAAGGCAATTCTATAGAGGAAAGGCTAATTTTACTCTCTTCAAAAGGATGTCCCGGCGATTTATAAAGCCTTATTGTACCAGTTCTTGGAGAAATTAATTCTTTAACCTGATTTGCACATAATATTCCTGCACTCATTGAGAACCTCCCTAAATATGAACGGGTAGATCGAGCGCACGCAGCAAGGGCGATTTAGGTCCCAACCTTTGGAAAGATTGTGGAGGTCGTAGTTGTGGATAAATATTCTTTGCATGTTCTAATGCAAGTTGATTAGGTAGTGTCTTTACATTTGAGAGGCGGATCGCATAGCCGTAATCTATCCCATAGAAGTACTGATCAAACGTTGTCTGTGAAATTCCGCATTCTTGTTCATAATCACTCCAAAGGCATTTCTTTTGATTGTGGTCTACTTGGGCAATCGTAGCAGTGAACATGAATTGCTGCAAGGGGCGTGAAATATAGAATACGATCATTGCGCCCTCATATTTCTTGGAAAATTTGCGTCGAAATTCGATTGTTTTCCGTCCCTGAAGTATGAGTTCCGCAAATTCCGGCTTCAGTGACATTAGCAAGGTTTGTTCTTTGGGCATTTGTTTAGGGATAACACCGTATAATGTCCGTTCGATCCCTTGTGAAAGTTCGTTATTGATAATTTCGACTACTTCATTTCTCTGGCATGAGTAAACGAATTCATCCAATCCTTTTTTGTAGCGATTTGGTTCGATTGCTATCCGTTGAAAACCAATAGACTCGAAGAAGGACGTACAGCCTTTTTCGGCTGCCTCACTTATAGTAACATGGAATCTGCTAGTATCACGATCTAACAGACGATTAAGACCCTCTGTTACCAAGACCCTTCCAACTCCCTGATTCCGAACGGACTCCCGCAATCGTAAGGTACACAGCTTGGCTAAGTTTCCTGGCTTACCGATGAAAAGTCCTTCAAGAGAACCTTTTGCATCAACGACAAGTACAACACGTCTGCCTTGTTCTATAGTTGGGCGAACACGATTATCCCACCAGAATTCTATTCCGGGATAGAGGGAACTACTTTCGAGAAGAAATTCACGGATCTCTGCATAATCTTCCAGTTGAGCTGGACGAATTAGTAACTCGCTTGATTCCCATTTATTTATCATCGTGTCTTTCTTGACATTGTGTACGTACTATCTACACTTATGATAACATATCCTATAAACGAATACTACTAAACTTTTACTATCTTACTTGTTACTGAAAAACTCGTTCTTCCAACTTATTTTTTATTCTACTCTAACTATTATCATAAATTCAAAGGTATTCTTGAAAATTATCAAAGAAATTGGGATTTCCTATTTATTTCTACTCAAAATACAAAACTACGGGCCAGTCTTTTAAAACTACCCAGTTGATGCTGCGGCAAATGCTGCAGGGCTTCGGCCAGGATTGCCCTCTGATCATCTTCTTCGCAATCGCGTTCATGGCCTTGGCAAGCCTGAACAGGCTTTCGCTGCCTTTGCATTTCCCTAGCATCAAAGTAAAGTGTTCTTTGTGAGCCATCCTCGCGGTGGCTGAAGACACACAGGTTAATTTGGAGGGCTCAGACACCCGTTGGGACGCGTCGAAACCATGATTTTGAGTTGAAAAATGGGTCTGGATTTTGTCTCCAGGGGTTCATAGCGGGGGCGCGTTTCGAACATACGACCTATCAGATCTTCGCCTTTGGCACGCTATCAATCCTCCAGTATGACCCGGCCTGCTGGAAAACTATAGACTTGCATTCTTGCCCTAATACGGTATAAGTTATGAACAATCTGGTGATTAATTCAATAAATCATTTGGAGAATAGAATGCTTCGTGTTTTTATACAGGTTCAAGCGTTATTGTTGGTACTCATATCATCGTTTTTCTTAATTAAAGGTATGTTGACATTGTCTGCAAAGGATTTAGCGGAACTATCAAAATCAAAGTGGGATTATAATACGGCTGTTACAAAAAATTTAACCCAGCAAAGGTCTGATACTATTGTTGGATTCGCCCTACTCCTGTTAAGTTTCCTGCTTCAATCGATGAACTTATTGTGGCCGATGCGAATTGATGATTTTGACGTAAGCAAAGGGGGTGTGGTCATAGCTATTGTAATATCAGTAGCAATATTTTTGGCTGCGATTAAATGCTCTGATTTATTGCAACGTATTTTCTATAAGAAAGTAATGGGAATACTTAACAAGCAATATCCGTTGGGGAACATTGCTAAGTTTTAGGCAAGAATCCTGCCGTGCTATTCAATCAGCAAGTATAAAAGTCTTGCTATATTGTTTGAAATGGGACTCCAAAAAGCAGGACTTTGTAAATACTAATTTCATACTAAAATCTACTATTGACTGCTTTGTTCACTGCGGCCACCGGACAAGCTAAATTTTTCTACAATGGGAAGTCTCGGATTCTCGTCGGTTTCTGGTGCGTTCTGCAACCACTGGACTACACAAAGCACAAACACAATGCCTGTAGAAATCAGCGCCAATATACTGAGCGTCTGTAGTATCCTTACCATAAGGTGCAGCGGCCTCCATTGTCAAATGAATGGGCCGGGCGTTCCATGTTTTCTGGGTAAGCCTCGCAGTACGATTATTGGCAGTTACGCTCGGCCGAGAGACTTGAGATACTTCTTTGTTTTCTTAAGCCCCATTTTCTGTGCTTTGCCCATTACCGATCGCAAAGACCGGCCAAGTTCGTCAGCTACCTCCTGCGTTTTTCTATTCGCGAACAATTTCTTAAGTAGTTTGACGTCATCCTTTGACCATAAACCCTTGACGAGTTTCTTTCTCTTTGCCATCGTATGATTCCTTTCATTGAAGCACTTGTCGTTCCTGTTGACTTTGCTGTATTCTAAGTATTAATATGGTTGTTGTCAAAGATTTTCTGTTTTCTCCTCAAACAATGTACATCAAACGAGAGCCTGAGACACTTCCCCAGTTGTTCAAATGCTTAATCCCATTAGTACTCCATCAAGGCCTCTACCATAATATTCTGGCAGATCGGCGATTTTGCAGAGGCCGCGCTTTGAGAAAAAATCGAGTCCCTCTTTGTTGGCTTTTGCCACCTCTAGCAAAACCATCAAACAAGCCCGCTGTTTTGCCTCTTGAATGAAGAGATGCAGAAGCTGGCTTCCGATCCCTTTCCTTCGATCTATCGAGGAGACGGCAATGCTATCAAGGTGAGCTATCGATCGCAATCGTGAAGTACGGACTGTTCCAGCAACATAGGCAACTAGCCGAGAATCACGAGTAGCTACAAGCAAAATGGACTTCTTGCAGCAAAGATAAGCTTGAAAGTCTGACTTGCTGAACTTGGTTTTTTCGTAGTAGTAGGTGTGAAAGCACTCATCATCCAGATCAACCAGATCGCGAATATCGGATTCTTTGGCTTGTCTAATTTGAAACACCTTATGATCCCTTCAAACAGCCACCCAGAGCAACCTGTTACTATGATAATCTACATAAATCTCTTCCGACACCCGAAAAGCCACAAAAGAGGCAAGTTTCATGCGCCTGCACTGGCCATCTTAGGCTGGCAGGACTGGTCTAGAGATTTCAGCAGGAGAGAGAGGTGCGGTGTCAATGGCTCAGTGTAATTACTCTCGGTTGCCCTTGCATTGCTTTATCCAGTTCTCAAGGGCTTTGAGTGAGTAGGTCAAGCTATGAATTCCACCGGCATCCAGGAATTTTGAGGGGGGAACCTCAAGGATAATGCTGCCATCAAAGCCTCTATTGATCAGCAGCTTGATAAAGTCCTTCCACGGAACAGTGTTATACACCAATGGGTGGTGATCATCACTTTGAACGTCATGGCAGTGAACATGCCCAATACGTGGCAGTAATCCGTCTGGTGGATAAAGCTGAACGCCATACCGTTGTGTATTCAAGTATGCGTGTCCGAAATCCCAACATGCTTGGATATGGCTTCGGGTTACTATCTCCAGCAGTTCATCGTAGATGTCGCCAATACGCTGAAGAGGTTCCTCAGGATTGGGGCTGATTTGCAATTCTGCGACAAGTCGGACTTCAGGCGCATTCCGACAGCACCACTCATGTGCCCATGAAAAGAAAGAGACTGACCGATCAACCAGATCACGCCGGGAGTCTTCCGAGCCACCAGCGGCCGGATGAATAGTGACAACAGTTGGTGATTGTTGCAGACAGGATACTTCTGCGGCAAGAGATAGGAAGCGCTGATGCAATAAGCGACACAAATTGTTTTCCTCTGGCGAAAAGAATGCCGGGTTGAAAATAGTGTTTTCTGAGTATGTGTGAAGCGACGCTTTCAATCCCGCATTGAGGCAACAAATAACGTGCTCCATCAGTGCTTCTCTTTCGATTTCCAAACCTATCGGTGTCTCTATGACCGTGAAGCCCAATTCTGCTAAGTACTCGGGTATTTTACGATTGCCGTACAGTTGATGATATGATTCCTGTGTCGAGAATCCAATCTCGAGCTTTATGCCGATAACTGTATCCGGGTTGGTGTCCTTAGATTTGTTCATGGATTGATGGCAAAAAGTCGAGCCGGAAAACCAGACCCGTTTTCGGGCTTCGGTAACGCACGAACTGTATGCCATACTCGTTAAAGGGCGGCTCTTGTCGTGGAGATAGAATGACAGCGCCGAGAATAGCCTGCTGTCGCTGCTCATAGAGGGTTATGCTGTCGTATTCCGACAGGCTCATTCCCATAAACAGGTCAAGACACTCGGCAGCAAAATCATAGTGGTAAGTATATCTTTGGGAATCCTGATAATAGACTATGTTCGGATCGAATCCTTCCCGAATAATGATAGTGAACTTGATGTAAGCAGGCGATGTCCGGCTGCAGAATGGATCATCATGGTATACGATCTCGTTTTTCCAGTGCTGCACGGGTTCGTCGTTCCTTGCGAGGAGAGGTGATACGGCATAGAGCATACACAAAAAAAGGCACAACCTTGAGTGCATTGCAAAAGCTGTTTTACCCATTTCAACTATCCTCCGTTCGCCGCCCTCCATGAAGTGCAGTGATTAGGCCGATACCCTTAGATTATACTTGATTGGCCCTGTCTTGGCAAGAGTGTTGTGCTCAAACTTAGGGGTTTTCTCTTAAGCTTTTCCGCAACAAATCCTTGTGAAGCCAAAAGCAGGTATTTATTGCTTCAGTCAGGCCTCCTAACAAACGGTATAAAAGAAAGTCAGGCTTATCAGGTAACGGTTGACCCGGTTTGAACCTCCATTATTGGTGTCTAATCACCAGCTTGAAGAAGAGAAATACCCCTTGGTATAAAGTAATCGCATTTAACCAAGAGAAACAGCATGTGATGTCATTGAGGTAAGCTTTATGAAGCACCAGCGAAGTTGGTATCTCTGGTTATCCAAAAACGATCATCTTCCTCGTAAATTGAAGGAGGTTGTCCGCGTCGCCTATGACATCGTGAAAAACGAGGCATGGTCCGATATCACCATTAATGGAGAGATTCCGGATAACAAGTTTGTCTGGTCCCCACCGACAGGCTGGAAAGAGTGGAAGATACCACCGATCGAAGAGGGACTCCTGAAACCGGGCACCCAAGCCCCGGATTTCAAACTGGCTTCCAGGGGCGGTAAGAACATCCAACTCTCGGATTTCCACGGAAACTTCGTATGGATGTATAAATGGCGTGCCGGGTGACCGACGTGCCGCGAGGAGATGTGTCATCTCCAAAAACTACATGTAAAGTATCGAAAGCAGGGCTTAGTCGTACTCGGCGTCAACACAGCTGACGCAAAGGACATTGCCATAGAAATGCTCGAAGAAAACAATGTGGACTTCCCAAACATCATCGACACCCGAGACAAAGCCAGGGCCATGATGGATAAATACGAGACACTCGGTGGTATGAGTGCCGTCCCCATGACCTACGTCATAGACCCTCAAGGGAAAATAGTGGATGCCTGGTACGGCTACGACGAGAAAAGCCATAAACGAGCCATTGCGGTATTGGAGAAGTTAGGATTGAAATTTGAAGCTCCATAGGTAAGTTGCGCTTATATAGAAAAAAAACCGAACTTAAACCTCATTTGTAGAAATGCTTAATTTGTATCTTTTCTTGGGTTCAATTACCTCGATAATTAACGTGTTTCCTTGCTTCAATTCCCCATGTGTGTCATACCACGGTTTTAATCCTCCTTGTATATATTTCCCTGCTTCAGGGTCACCTATTTCTGTTCCTCTTGGCCCTGAAGTTACTTGTGTTTTGATTTCTCCAATATTAGTTTCCAAAATGAAGGGAATCTTGTAACCCGGGAAAAAACTTCGATACTTTTGTGGAATAGGGATTAAAGCATATTTCTTCGGTGTATGAAGTTTTTTCAAAACTATTCTGATGCTTTTCTCATTAGAAAATACACGCTGTATTCTGCTTTTTTGTACATACCACTCACTTCTGAAACAAGGCGCGCGACCGCCTGGAGGACAATTAATGTTCCTCAACCAAACAATGTGCCGCTGTTCATAGACGCCTTGCGTTTCGACCTGTGGCCATACGAAAATAATACTCCTGCCGAGTACGAGTTCGCTGCCTGGACCGACAACGATATGGCACGATGCTGCATAAATCGGCATAATGGATCCGTAGGCTGCGCATTCGCGGATGGCTCGGCGAGAAAGGTCGGGCTGAAGGAATTGTGGACGCTAAAGTGGCACAAGAAATTTAACACAGCGGGTTCCCAGACCCAAGCCGGCGGTGTCCAGCCGGGCGATTGGCCGGAATGGATCAGACCTTTCAAGGACTACTAAAAATAAGCATCGGGCAGAAAAGGCCAGTCCCTTCTTGCCGGTCTTTCCTGCCGACCAGTTTTTTGAAAAACTTATTTTTTGAGCGAGGAAGAAGAAATGAAAGGTGTACTTATGCGTGGAAGAGAAGGATTCACGTTAATAGAGCTTCTGGTGGTAATCGCTATCATCGCGGTATTGATGGCCATCTTGATGCCGGCACTAAATCGGGCCCGGGAGCAAGGCAAACGTGCTACTTGTCTTAGCAATCTAAAGCAGTTGACAGTAGCGTGGATTCTGTATGCAGATGAAAACGATGACAAGATTGTTAACGGCGATTCAGGTGAGTTCCTTAACCATGCCGAACACAAGAACGAGCTTCAATGGGTAGTTGCTGATTATATTACGGATGATTTGGAAGAGAAAAAGAAGGCAATAATGGCTGGGGCGCTATTTCCATACGTCAAGAATATAAGACTCTACAAATGCCCCACCGGTAAGCGAGACGAGTTGCGTACGTATTCTATTGTCGATTCTATGAATTGTGAGCACTGGTCTAACTTCGGCCCGGGCATCCAGATAATCAAGAAGAGAATGGACATTCCAAACCCCGCTCAGAGGTTTGTTTTTATCGATGATGGTGGCATGGGTTTCGCTCACATGGGTGGTTGGAGTGTCTATGTCATCGAGGATAGATGGTGGGACCCACCCCCAATCCGACACGGTAAAGGAACGACCTTTTCTTTCGCAGACGGGCACAGCGAATACTGGAAGTGGAACGACCCACGTACTATCGAGTTTGGCCTGCTGCAAAGGGCTCGCTCTGAACCACAACCCGGCAATGAGGACATAAGGAAGAGCGCGATTGGTGTGTGGGGTGCAGCGGCACGAAGGTAGCGGGTATTATGAAGAAAAGAAGAGGCTTTACCTTAATAGAGCTTTTGGTGGTGATTGCCATTATTGCATTGTTGTTGGCAATACTCATGCCCGCATTACAACGAGTGAAGAAAAATGTCAGTAAATATCTATTTTGTAAAAGGTTAGACTAAATGTCACGTGGTACTATTGGCCCTTGACAAGCGCACAATGTATAATAAAAACGACTTCCAGCATTGTATATCTATTTTTATGCTGAAGCGTATCGTTAAAATCGCTGTTGTAGTCTTTGTCTGTTTGTTGCTCTACAAGGGAAGTATGTTCCTTGTCGATAAGCTATATTTGCCAGCAGAAAGTTCCATATCGAAAGAAGATTCAATAGCGGCTATGGCGGTAGAGTGGCCGCAATGGCATGGTCCGAATCGAGACAATCGATCTGCGGAGACCGGTCTTTTGAAAAGCTGGCCGGATAAAGGGCCGCGATTGTTTTGGAAATGTGACGGCCTTGGTAAAGGCTGGTCGTCACCGACACTTGCCGGAGGACATATCTATGTGACGGGAGTAAGGCAGGTCAGAAACTCCTTTTCATCCTCGCAAGGCAGGGGTTAGTGGAGTTGCGTTTGCGAGATATCAAGACGACATTGGGCATGGATATTCTGCGTGGCAAAAGTGCTGACGTGGTTCGCAAAGAGATATATATGCACTTGTTAGTTTACAATTTGATCCGTGTTTTGATGTGGCAGGCCTCAGAGACCCATCATCGGCCGTTACATCGTCTGAGTTTTGCTGGTACGTTGCATCGTGTCAATGCGATGCTTCCTTACCTTTGGCTATTTTCGGGAACCAAAAAAGCCGTGCTGCTTTATCAATACCTACTGAACTGGATTGCTCGTGACAAGTTGCCCTGTCGTCCCAATCGAATTGAACCGCGAGCCGTTAAACGAAGGCCCAAAAAATATGCTCTGCTAAACAAGCCCAGATCAGAAATGAGGGAGGCTCTCTTACAATGAGAATTGCTTATCTTCATGCCATTCGGGTCAGACACCTTTAATTCCCTCGGCTTGATCCTTTTGCATCTCGCTAAGGAGTCTGTTGAACTCACGACGAAGCCATTCACCGCATTCTTGGGCATCTTTTGCGACGCTCAAATACTTGACACGATAAGATGAAAATGAGGATCCCAATTTGGGACCGAGCATGGTAGATACGGTGGCGGCAAACCAAAACCAGAGAGATAAATGTTTTAAGCAGTAATCTGTTACCATGACAATATCTGGCATTCCGATAGCTCCCAGAACGAATTTATTTCCTTCGCCAAGATATCTCTTGGCAACAAGATCACGATTGGGATGGGAAGCCTCGCTAAAGAATTTATATAATTCTCGAAGATTATCCTCTTTTTCGCCTAACGGATGTTTAGCTAATCCTTTTCTAACCACACTATTAGATATTTGCTTGCCAGCTTGCCACTTCCGAGCAATCTTGTTATCTAATGCACAAAGCACAAATAGAGAAAGTGACTCATAGGCTCGACGAACTACCGGATAAGCAACATAGAGTTGACCAGTGAGAATTATGCTTCTGGATTCGTATAAATTGTCAAATACGTCTGCCATTAAATCTCTGACGACTTTTTCCTGCACATCTGAGGGTGGAGTGTTCCCAAGAAACGAGCAGATGTCACAAATAAGCTGACCATAAAGATCCGTGACATCAATGTATGGCTTATAAAGCTTACCTAATTCCTCACGTCTGATGTTAGCAAACTTCTGAAGATCACTATACGAATTGTCATTCAACTCTGACATAGTCACTATTCAAATCCAACAATGATTATATAGTCTGTTTGGTTCTTCAATATTTATCCGCCTATGGCAGACTCGCCTGATCTCTTGCGTTTCAACGAATTACATTCTTTCATCCCTCCTGATTATTGAGACTTTCTGATTCGAGTGTTGAGATGAATTTATCCGCCAATAAGTGTTCATAGTGCCACATGAACTCTTCTGCCCTGTCCTCAAGCGAAAGCTCTTCACCGCCGAAACTGCCGTACCAGTTGACTGCAAACTCAATATGAAAACGCCCATCAGCATCTGTGAACGACTTTGATAGTTCACGTTCAGAATACAATTCTTTTTCTTGCAACACCTTTGGTTCTGCTTCTAGCTCGTATGTTGAAGACAGGACGACCTGTTGGTCGGTAACTGAGAACTGAACGGAATACCCAAGCCACCAGTTTCGCTCTATCCGCTGATGCTTCTCCCAGAATTGTAGCAATGCAGGTTTGACTCTTGCGTGCATATCGTTCATTAGCTTCATGTATAATTCGGATTGCCGTCTCTGTTCTAAAATCTCACGACGCTCTTCATACTGTTGAATACCCCATTGGAGATCTTCAGAATAGATATCGGAAACATCGACACTCATCCTACCGAAGTGATTCGTGTTTCTTCCGACATCGTCACAATAACCTAGAATTTCTTTTGGATTCGTCTCTTCCAGTATGCACTGCAGTGGTTCAATCAGTTCCTCCATCTCCATGAGGGCCTTCCGAGCCTTCTTCTTCAGGTCTAACACTGCCTGCTTTATGTTTCCGTAACCAGTGTTGAGATACGGGAGAGTGAATGCAGGATCAATCTCTTCAATACTGACCCGTCGATAGCTTAAATCAAGCATATATCTGCCAAAGTCACGCATGCCGAACAATTCGATATCAAGTTCGTCTGCAGCTAATCTGCAAAGAGCTTTCTCACGTTCGACAGGATCGGTAATGAGTACTTTGAGCAATTTCCCGAGGTTATTGAGCAAGATGTTACGTTGTCTAAGCAGTGAAGACTTCTCATCGCCAATCTCATCCCAGTACACTGGAAAGAACTTGTCTATCAGGCTGAGAAGTTTGGGGCCATCAATAGTTTCACGAATGGCTTTATCAAGCCGGTCATTTTTCAACGTACTATAGACACTATCCAGTGCGGTTGGAAGAATGTCTCCGCTAGCCACAAAAATTACTTGATCAATTGCGACTTCACGCAATTCATAGACGTGCTTATACGGTTCATTGATCGCTTGCTTGATCTGATTGATTACTGTGAAGTAGCTGTTTGAGCCAGAGGCAGATCCCGTGACTTTCCCTCTCTTCACAACCACCGCAATGTATCTCGTCTTCCCAAACTTTTCATCTAATTCCTTGCATACAATATCTTTCCCCTTTTCGTTCGCATGGTGGTGCAGAATAGGATCGTGGAATCCTTGTTTCGTCAGAAGCGGAACAAGCACCTCACGGAGGAGGCCGTCTTCAGTAAGTTCAAGCAGATGCTCAAGCTTCTCTTTCTGTGTCATGGTCATGATTGTTTGCCCTATCAGTGATTATTAAGTCTGTATAAGAAACTCCCGTTGCTTCTTCAATATTTATCCGCCTAAAGGCAGTTCATCGTGGTATTATATCCATTACCGGTAAAACCACAAATATATATCTTAGCAAGGTTGGGGTTAGTCCTGCCCGTTGTTTCACTCGCCTGCCGCTCCTATGCAACCGTGGTCGTAGGTTCATAGCGGGGGCGCGTTTCGAACATACGACCTGTTTTTTTTCGATTGAAGAGTGTCACAATATTCTGCCATGTGAAAGAACATCAACATCCCTCACAGAACCGTGCATGCAGATTTCCCGCACACGGCTCTTCAGTAAAGCTCACGAGACAAACGACATTGTGTACAGATAGTGAACAATGCGAGGTTCAGGCAGCGGATAATGCTCCAAATATGCTTCGAAGCCTTTCCAGTTGAACGAGGTTTTCTGGCTCCGCCGATTAAGCCACTTAAATACCAGTTGCTTTGTCACATAATGGTATCGCTCAATGGCTCGGCTATTACCGCTGATACCATAGTACTGATAGTGACCTCTCAGCTTCGCCCGCAACGTCGGCCACCATTCCTTAAGCTTCGCGGTGCCGCGTATCTGCCGGAGCCATTCATTCTCCACTGCCAGTAACTTGGTAGCCAGCACTGCCTTGGGAGAGAAGATGGCCCACAGAAAAATCAGGGCATACCGGAACAGTTCGCAAGTACAAACAAGAAGATTGCAGAGGTTTATCAGAAGGTTCTTTATGGTATTCATGCCGCCAAGATAATACAATTAGTCGCACGAAGCAAGTTTACGTAAGTTCTTTAATGACAAGGTGGACGAGGTTATTCGGGTGGACAGGCATTTGTTGGACATCGACGGGGATATGAAAATGAAGAAAGTGAGATGACAAATAGTGCCTGCCCATTAGCCTGAGAAAGTGAAGTCCTTTAGAAAATAGTGAGAAAACAGAGTCTGTCCTAAGCTCCATGAAAGGATAAGGTTATGTTTGAAACTGCTCGCTATAAGACCCTGAACGGCATTCGTGCATTTCGCCGATGGGTCATTCCCTACTTTTACTCCCGCATTCACCCTAAGGAATTCCGTCCGGTCCTCTGTTATCTTTACACAGAATGGAAGTGTAACATCGACTGCCACTATTGCTTCCAATTTAATAACAACCGTCCCGGCATGGACCTGGATACCGCTAAGAGTGCCATTGACTGGCTTCACTCGGTCGGTTGCCGTGTCGTTCCTCTCATGGGTGGAGAGCCGCTGCTGCGGAAAGACTTTGTTTTGGATGTCATTCGTTACGGTGCCGACAAAGGATTCTTCATGTATCTACCGACGAACGGATATCTGATGGACAAGGCCTTTATATACGAGGTCGGCAAGGCGGGCGTGGCGGCCATCAACTTGGCTGTGGATTGCATCTGGCCGCGCAAAGGCCTGCCCAAAGCGCTTCTACGGATTGAGCCCCAATTTCGATATCTCTTGGAACGACAAAAGAAATACGGCTACCTCGTCTTTTTTAATATCAATATCTGCCGAAACAACATCAAAGATGTCAAAATGTTGACTGAAATTGCACACCAGAACAACATTGGAACAGACTACCACCTTAATGAACCACCACTGGATATTACTGATGCAGACCATTACTCTCATAGAGACGACATGTTGAGCATTACGCCCGACAAGTATGATGAAGTGGACGCCTTGCTGGACTGGATTATCGATAAACATCGCAAGGGTTGGCCCATGGTCAACTCCATCGAGCACCTTGAAGCCTTCAAGGACCGGATGAGAAATTCTCTAAAGCCCTGGGATTGCCGTGCAGGACATAATGGCGCCCTTATCCGACCGGATGGCACACTCTCGCCCTGTTTTGACCTGATCGGCTACGATCATGATTGGGGTCGAATCTGGGAACCTAAATTCGATGAGGAAAAACTTAAGGCCCTAAAGGAGACCTGCTTATCCCACTGCTCTTCTACGTGTTTCTACACGATGGCCCATTACTACAAAGTGTGTAATATTCCCCAGTGGATCCGTCAACACATCCTTGTTGGTTAGCGAAACTCGATTTAGACTATGAACCTGAATGATTACGGCATGATTTCTAATCAAGCGATAGCTCTCGCTCTGCTTCATCTCCTGTAAAATGAAGGAGGCGAAATTGTGGAACTGCCGGCTCCCGTTAAAGGACTCATCCGGGGCAATTCCCGGAAAGGTACCGACTTGAGGGAGATTGATGACCCGGAGCCATGTATTGTTCACGCGCCTTCTGAAACATGGCAGCGGCCCTGGGTCGTAGACATTATTAACCGATATTTGCGCAGCATCAAAGAACGACAAGATTTGATCGACATCTGCGTAGAGCAAGAGGTACGCAGGCGGCTCTAACACGCAATACTCTTCTATTATCGATATCTCAGAATCGACCAACAGACGACTGCCATCATGATTCCAACACTGCCGCAGGGGACACCGACCGACCACGACTGCGAAATCCCCGCGATCCGGCCCTGGAGCAGGCTTTGAGCTTTGGCAGACCGGAGATATTCAACACGGACCAGGGCAGCCAGTTCACCTCGATAGATTTTACAAAGATATTGTTGAATGCAAGTGTTCAAATCAGTATGGATGGCAAAGGTCGAGTATTTGATAATATTTTTTCAGAGCGTTTATGGCGAACGGTGAAAGTAGAGGAGGTTTATCTGCGGGACTATCAGACGGTGGGTGAGGCAAGGTATAACCTTAGCCGATATTTTGAACTTTATAATAATCAGCGATTACACCAGGCTTTGGGCTACTGCACCCCAGCCGAGGTGTACGGCGTAGCAGTTGGCACTCCGGTCGCCCTCCGGGCTCCCTCCGTTCCAACTGCTTCAACACATGGTGATGAGTCCACCTTAAAAAACCCAAGTTTCTGTCTTGACAATGGGTAGGGGTATAATAAATACACGAAAACTCGCTTCTATATAATACCATCGGCCTACTAAGAATCACAACAATCAAAGCCCTAAAAATTGGTTTTTTCTTGCAAATCTGGCTCCTATCGAGTAGATTTCCCGTAGCGGTTATGCGGTTGTTTTACCCGCACTATTTGCGCCCAGCAGGCAAAAAATCTCGCCCTGCTCGAGGTCTTTCCTTTCTTATCTGACGTCGTAGCGTACAAAGCGGATGAAAGTTACGGCAAAACAAAACATTGTCAAAATCACCATATAAGCCAAATAGCCGAGGCAATTCTTCAATCGTCGTTTAGCCGACAGGTTCTTTATAACCCGTAGGGTGCAAAAACTCATATCTGGGTAGAATCCGGGCGAGTACGGGTGAGTCTGACCCAGTGAGGAAGCTGCACGGTTCCTACCGGTATGTAGGTGCTGTACGTCGTGGCAGCCTTGGCGTGCCGGTACTGAAATGCCATCCTGCCGATAGGTGTGACGAGCACCATGGCGTTTTCGGAAGTTGCATCAAGAGTGTTGCGGATCATGACGCCAGCCTTGGTCCATTCGTGCACGTTCTCCACGCTGTCGATCTGGGCCGTGATGCAGCCATCGCCGTTGAGCGTCTTGTAGGCAAAATGTAGCTCGTCAATCGTATCCCAGATGTCCACGCCGACGCCCGCGATGGTGTAGGTGCTCGTTGTCTGGTCGTACCGGCAACTACCGGCATTCTCATCGGCCTTGCGGGCCAACAGCAATGCCAAGGGTCGGAGTGGGTCTCGGAGCTCCGCCGGACTGGAGAGGATAGCCCGTGCCCGTGCACTACACCCACCTGCGTGGTATGGCGTACAACTGAAGGCACGCTCCAACTCCTGCAGATAATGCGGGGATCCCGTGTTGTTGTGAGTTTAGAACGGACACTTATGGTGTAACTTTTCATCAAGCGACAGTTGTTGCTTCGCTTGATCTACGGTAGAGCAAAGGAGGCGGAACGATGGAGTTGTCCCGCCCCCGATTGTTACTGATCTTACTCGCCGGTTTTGGATTCCGGCAGGAAGTTCTCTATGAGCCAGAACTCCTCTTCGCCGCCGATCAAGGCGATGAACGCGATCTTCTCGCCGTCCGGCGACCAGCCGAAATCAATGAGCTTGGCGTTTTCCGGCAATCCCGTGCGGAGCTCCTCAGGCTCTCCTCCGCCAAGCGACGTTATCCAGATCTTGGCCCCAGCGTTGTGGGCGATCTTCGAGCCGTCCGGGGAATAGGCCAGCTGGCGGAAGATGCTGTGTGGGCCCGACTTTACATCTGTAACGAGCACTTGGCGCTGGCCGCCTTCAATCGGGATCGTTTTGATCGCCCCGCCCGAGAAGAAGGCGATCCGCTCGCCGTCCGGTGAGAAGGCGATGGCACCGCCACCCACTCTATCCGCCTCGGAGGTGATTTGACTGATTTCGCCGCCGTCCGCAGGTATCACGTATATGGTGTAGAAAACTTCATCCTCAGATTTGCTGTTCCATTCGGTGAAAGCGACCGTTCGTCCGTTAGGGGACCAGCAAGGATAGAGGCCTTCAAACGACTCGCCGCTCGTCAGGCGGGTCGGCAGGCCGCCGTCCAGTGGAATTGTCCAAATACCGTTCGATGTACTGATGACGATTCTCTTGCCGTCCGGCGAGACATTGTGGCCACCGCCCGGCACTCTGGAGACAAGACGCCGCTCCAACTGCACAGGAGGCACTTGGACTGGATCGCCGCCCTCGGAAGGAACATAGAGAATCGGGACTTTGCCTCCCAACCTTCCTCTGACGTAGATGCGCTCTCCATCCGGTGACCATCGTGGATAGCGAGGCCCAGCTCCCGCCGGTGATATCTGCACCGCTCTTCCTCCAGAAGCCGGCACAGTGTAGATGGCACATTGTGCTTCAGGCGCAAGGAAAACGCCAAGTTGGCCTTCCGGCGTCCAACCCGCCAACACATTCCTCCAGCTACTGTGCGGAAGAGCGATCTTCTCAGGTTCTCCCGCGCTGGATGCGTCAGGCGACAGTGGGAACACCCATATCTCATTGCTGTCGTTGCTACCTCCTGGCTCGTGGTGGGCAGCGATGTACTTACCATCAGGCGACCACACCGGCCCTCTCAGCCGACCATCCACGCTGGCGAGCTTGACCGGCGTGCCGCCGGCCGAAGGGACGACCCACAGGTCACCGTGAAAACGCGAGATCCCTGTGTTCCTCTGCCAAGCCTCCCGCTTACGATAACCCACATACGCGATGAACTGACCGTCAAGGGAGAAGGACGGCATCCGGGCCCAGTCCGACGAGACCTGTTTGGGCTCGCCTCCTGCGGTCGGGATCGTATAGATATAGCGGTCGGGGCTCCCGGGCACTTCATGACGTGTGCCGAGCTCGAGCGCCGAGAAAGCCAATATCTGACCATCGGGTGACAGGCTGAGGCGATAGCTCGAAAGGGAACTGCCTTGCTTGGGTAACTGAACCACGCGAGGTTTGCCGCCGGCCACCGGAATAACACGGACGCTGCCATGCCGGGTCTCCATATCGGATTGGCCATAAACCGCGATCCATTTTCCATCGGCCGACCAAGCCATCATGCCACTGGCTTCCCAGATCCCTTTCAACTCGGCGAGCCGGACGGGCTCGCCCGCGATGTCAGGATCGACTTTACCATGGAGTGGAACCACCCACACCGCGTCATCGGACATGAAGGCCAGCTTGTTCCCGTTGGGCGATAGAACGCCGTTCTGCGGCTTGCTGGCGATATTGATCTTCCTGAAGGTCGGCCGCTGAGCAACGCCCTTCAACGCCTTGGAGATTTCAGCGATTCTCTCCTTAGCTATTGCAACTTCTTGCTTCTGCCCAGGATATTCCTCAATGACGCGCTGGTAGGCTTTCTGTGCCTCGGTCCGGCCCAACTTCTCGTAGCACCCTCCCATTTGTATCAGGGCCTTTGCCGCCACGGCGCGGTTGCCGTTGTGCTCGGCCACGATCTTCTTGCAAAGCTCGATGGCTCGCTCCAGATCGCCGTCCACCAAGGCCCTGTGCCGCGCTTCCTGCAGGAGTACTTCGGCCTGATGGTTGTTTTCCACTTGTGCCTGTGCATGCGCAGCCAGTCCCCCCAAAGCCAAAACTGCAATCCACGCTACTGTTCTCCATCTGTTCATTGTCATTACCTCCTAATTAAGTTAGCAAATACACGGTTTCAACTGCGAACAGTATAAACCAAACTTGTCAGGCTTTTATGGAGGAATTGTTAAGATTCTGTGAATTCTATGTCAATTTTGTCAGGCCGTCGTCGGCCCGACTTCCCGGTAATGGAGTTGTTCAATCGTCGAAGCGGTAACCAGCGCCATGCACCGTGATGAGATAGCGAGGATGGGACGGCTTGCGCTCAACCTTCTTGCGAAGGTTGGCGATGTGGGTGTCCACAGCGCGGTCGGTTACCAGGCTGTCCAACCCCCACACGTCGTTGAGCAACTGATCCCGGCTGAGGACTCGCCCCCGACGACGAATCAAAGCGGTCAGGAGTCTGAACTCCATATGTGTCAAGGGCACGGGCTTTCCCGCGCGCCGTACCTCGTGGCGGCTGAAGTCGACCTCCACATCTCCAAACGAATAGAGTTCAGGCAGTTCGCTGCCGGAGCGGCGGAGAACCGCCTTGATACGGGCCCGCAACTCGCGCGGATTGAAAGGCTTGGTCACATAATCATCGGCGCCCAGCTCGAGTCCTAACACCTTGTCGGAATCCTGTGTTTTTGCCGTGAGCATGATGATCGGCATACGTAGACCAGATCGTCGCAGCTCGCGGCAGACCTCGAATCCGTCCTTGCGGGGCAGCATCACATCGAGTACGATCAGGTCGAACGGTTCATCCAGCGCCAGGCGACTGGCCGCCTCCCCATCACGGGCCACTTGGACTTGGTAGCCCTCGAGCTTCAGGTCGTCCTCCAGACCCATGGCGAGGCTCAAATCGTCTTCAACAAGAAGGATGCGAGTCATTCTGAATCCCTTTCAAAAGGAAGGAAAATCGTAAAGGTGCTTCCGGCGTCGGGCCGACTTTCGACGTGCAACTGTCCTCCATGAGCTGCCACGATGTGTCGAACCATTGTTAGTCCGAGGCCGGTTCCTCTGACGCCGGCCGCTTTCGCGCTCGAGGCACGAAAGAACTTTTCGAAGATTTGCTCTTGTTCACTTCGAGCGATGCCTAATCCGTGATCGCGTACGCGAATCGCTACCCGATCGTCGGCACAACTCGCTTGAACCTCGACCGTTCTGCAGTCAGGAGAATACTTGACCGCGTTGTCGAGGAGGTTCCAGATCGCACGGCTAAGCGATTCTCGATCAGCCCGGAGACGCGGCAAAGATTTCTCAACCTGAATCTCCACGGTGTAACCACGGTCTCGAACTTCTTGAGCGAATTCCTCCGCAACACCTCGGACTAAGGTAACCGCATCGAGCCCCTCCAGCCGGTACTCGCGCGCGCCGACTTCCATGCGTCTGAAGTCGAGAATGCTTTCCACCAGGCGATGCAGTCGCTCGCTCTCGCGTCGCAGCGCCTGGTAGTACTCTTGACGCCGCTTATCGGTCGGCACGCGCCCTTCCACCAACAGCTCACTCAAATGGCATAGTGAAGCCAAGGGCGTGCGGAACTCGTGCGATACGGCGGAAACAAAGTCACCCTGCAAGCGCGCGACTTTGAGCTCTCGCGATACCGAACGGACGATGGCATAGCCAGCCGCCAACGCCAGCGCGGCCATGGTCGCCAGCCCTCCCCAGAAAAGGCGACGACGCACCTTCATCTCGGCCATAAAAGTACCCGGATCGATGCTGGTTACCTGCAAGGTCCAGGGCAATTGAGCCTGCACGGAGGTACGCAGCGCTTGCTGGGCATTGTCGTCCGCCCAGTCTCCCAAAACAGGGTGTCCCTCAGTATCCGCTAGAGCCAGCCGTACGCCTTGCTGCTTAATAATGCATTGCACCACCGGTGTCAGCAATTCCTTCTCAAGGTAGCTAGGTTGAGCAACCAGTGCCGCCAAGCGGTCCTGACTTCCTCGCCACATTAAGAACACCGGGAAGCCTTCAACCCAAAGGCTGCGTTGCCCTGCTGGACGCACTGCCCCCTGCTGGATGCGTTGCCATAGTCTCCAGAGTTCTTCTACGGCGGTGGCCAGCGCCAACGCGCCGTTGGGCTGCGCCAAACTTGTCACCGACGGTAATTGATCCGAGCCCAGCCAGAGGAGGGCCTCTTTCTCATAGAAGCGATAGACGCCCGGTGTCAACGGCCACTTGGCATTTTGGAGATCGGACCAGAGCAAATGGGCCTCGTTCTGCAACTCGGGAACTTGGTTGAGCTCGTCCAGTAAGACGCACCGCGCGTGCCGCGCCAGAAGTTCTACCGGCAGACCGTCCACGGAATTGATGCCTGACTCCGCAAGTTGGCGATACACATCGAGCGCCGAGTGCGGATCGTTTGCCTTGCGCAGCACTCGACCGAGTCTGACTAGCGCACCAGCTCGCGTTGCTTCGTCTGTCGAAGACACGAGTTTCTCATAGGCCGCTGCGGCACTGGCGTAATCTTCCCGTCGAAATTCATCATACTCGCCAGGAGCGAAAACGTCGGTCTTCGCCTCGGCAGGAGCTGGCAAGACTGGATAGTAACGTAGGCTCACACGGGGATATGCCTCCAACTTCCCAGATTCCACCATGGCAATTAAAGCCTCATTATCGATTTCGCTTTTGTCAAAGCTAAGCGCTTCGGCGAGGTTTGAATCGGGCGAGTCGGCAAGACCGGCCAGTTGCTTCTCGACATCCGAGAATTTGTCACGCAGAGCGGCCGCCACCAGATCGGCTGTACTGTCAAGCCGCTCTTGAATGCGTTGGCTAACTAAAGCCTGATCCTGCTGCAGTATATGCCAAGTGAGCCAGGTGAGCGTTCCGAGAAGCACAGTAGCCGTGGCACCGAACAGTACCAGTGGATGACTTAACCGGCGATAAATGTGTCTGAACCACATCATGTTTCTTAACTCATAATCAATCGGTAAGTATTATAGACCACGCATGAAATACTCTGGCGTTGGGATGCCCAGTTCTACCTGATCTTCGGCCGTTTTTCACTCACGGAATCCTATTATGGATTATACACGAACTCCCGGCCTTGAGTAACCCTTTTTCCTGGTGGGAACACTCATACTGCAGTAAGCAAAAAAAAAATCAGCGTCAATCTATCACGACAACCAATCATCAGCTGGTATTTGATCCACCGCATGGCGCAAAACAGGATCAACATTCGTATACACCTTAACAGCCCGCCTGGCGTACGTTAACTTCGATGGATCCAAAGCCTTAGCTACGAGTGAGACAATTCCCTTAAGTGAGAGCCTTCCAGAGGATTTTGGTAATTATTGTTGCGCCTCTGTGTTCGAGGCGATACAAAAGATAGTAGATTGGATCAATTAATCCACTCTGTGATTGAGCACAAAACAAGGGATCATACAATCTCTGATTTTGTTAAGTATAGATGTTCTTGTTCTTTGCTGATGGTGTCAGGGCTTACCTTGACTATACATTCCATATTCGTTAGATCACTTTTCGTGCTCTTCATCCCCCACCCCGACCTGGGACTGCAGACCCTCGATTTGTCTAGAAAACCCACACTCGTAGCCCTGAATGTCTTTATACTCATATCATACCCACAAGGCATGCAAGCAGCGCTTGCCAATAATTCAGGTTCGTTGATATGCAGCTGCTATTTTCGGCTGTTTTTCCTCTGCGTCTTTTTCCTCTGGCTCTTGGGTGAGGGCTTGATCATGTACTTGCTTTCCTCGGTAAGCTTGTTCCAGTCTGCCAGCAGCTTGCGATGCCTCTCTATCTCCCCGGCAAGTGCCGTCTGCCCGGCCAGATTTTTCATCTCGCCAGGATCCGCCTGCATATCGAAGAGCATCTGGGGCTTGTATCGAATGATTCGGTATAGGCCCCATACCACACTATCTTGCTCTTTCTAAGCCAGATATCCAAGATGGCAGGTTACTTTCCTGTTTTCCATTCTGCAAGCCCGTTTTCTTCTTTTGATTCATGATTTCATAACATGCTCAAGGATTTTGTCTTATTAATTTTGGGTTAGCGTAATGTAAAACAAACGGATAATCCTACATAAAGTGTTGAACTCCAGCAATTCCAGGGCTATATTCCATCTTTCTCGCGCCAGGTTGTTGGTCTGGTTGGGAGGTCATTTGATGTGGACAAGTGTTTTCGCAGAATGTGCTTGCTCTGAACTGGAAGGACAGGTATAATCTGAAACAGCAACCTTGAGTGAGCGACAGAAGACGGAAGTAAAGAAGCGAGTTTTTCGGACGGCAGATGGGCTTTGTGAAGAAGACAACCCTAATATCTATAAGGGAAAGACCCCAATTGTTTTTTGCAGCTTTATTCGGTAGTTATAGATGGCCTCCACCCATGGGTAACACTCTCGGCTCTTGTTCGCCAAATGGCATCGCCTCACGTAGCTGCTGGATAAGGCTACAAACTAAGATTTCTAAACCAAATCACCAGGGAAAGAAAATGTAGTCTCGGTTGATTGATTAGCAATGAACCTTAACTCACGTTAATCCCGACAATTCAGATTAACAAAGCCTTCTTTTGAAACATGTTTGAATCATTACGATTGTATGGATTGTACAAATTATATCAAGCTGTTGGCAGACTTTTTCCCTGATTGAAGGAAAACTGGGCCGATGATTTGGCTTATTAGCTGAATGGGGTTATATTTTACATAGGGAGTTAGACAATTCTACAGCTTTGCAATTTTGTGTCTGCTGATCTTTTATCAATGTGATTATTTATTGGGTGAATTTTGAATTGGGGGTGTGAGATGAGCAATAAAATCAAAAACACCACTATAGCTTTGAGTTTGTTGCTTTCTTTCATAATGGTTCTTATTGTGGGGGGTCGGTCGATTCTTTCTTCTCAGAACAGCGACACACAAGCAGCGGGGCAAGATAATCTAAAAACGGTTCATTCTGATGGTGCGGGGCATGTGCCGACAACCACTGCCAGGGTGAAGGAATCAACACCAATTGAACCCACAGATGAGAAAAATGAAAAAGATGTATCAGATCATCAACAAAAACGAACACAATATTTGTTGAAACTTCAACAAGATCGGTTGCAAAAGATAGAGAAACAGGCCACACAAAAACGGCAGGAGATAGAAAAATTCTATTTGCAGAAATGTAGAGAATTGCAAATAAGGACTGAAGAAAAGATTAGGTTTCTTGACTCTGATGAAAAAGTGGCTTGGGCCGAATTAAATCAAAAGTTAAAGCACACGATAACCACCACTGAAGAATCCGTAACAGCGGTGAGTTATATTTTGCCGAACAATCAAAATATAAATACGGGTGTTGTAGACAGTCGTGTGGATGAATATGCTGTGGGACATTTTATTTCTGAAAAGACATCTGAAACTAATGTGGTAAATAATCCGGCTAAAGAATATGCAACAAAACAACAGCAAATAACAAAAACAGAGAATAGAGTTCTAACATACTATAAACAAGAACTTGCACATTTTCAAAGATGGAGACAATTTGAGTTAGATAAAATAGAACAGTGGGAGAGGCTACAAAAAAGTTACGTATCTACTGCTATTCGTGATATAACGGCAAAACCAAAATCAAAGATGTTTGGGCTTGTAACAAGCATTATGTATAGTGAGGATAAGCCATCTGTTGTGCTTGGCAACAAAAGATTAATGCACGAAGGAGATATAATACGTGAGGTCACGATTGGAAAAATATATGAAGATAAAGTTGAATTTATAAAAAACGAAGAACGGTGGACACAAAAAGTAGGGGAGACGCCGGGTTCAGAGTGGCTTCAGTAAATTCTGTTTTTTATTTATTAGTTTGTGGCCTTCCATGAAATTGAGCATAGAAGGTCGGAGTCGCAGCCGAGAAAACGTGTACACGGCGTTATTCCCCAGAGTGTTTCCACTCCTTCGTCATGGCTCGCTGGGAATGCTCGAGATCCAGGAGCCGCGAATTTCTGTAACTCTTTACAAATCTAAGACTTATCTATTGTCGGCCACGCAGACCCCGACACAAGGTCGTATGTTCGAAACGCGCCCCCGCTATGAACCCCTGGAGATAAAATCCAGGGTTCAATCAGATTCTTATGTCGGGGTCGGCATGGCCGACAATGGATAAGTCCTACGTTTGACTTCTGCATCGCTGTCATAGTTATCAACTGGGTATTTGTGCGATATATAGCGGAACTTCAACCGATGTGACCGTGTGTTGCTGATCAGAGGAAACTATTGCTCGGAGTGTGAATCGCGAGTATGATCTGTTCTTCAGAGAGTTGATGGCTGTAAAGACTCCTGATTTCGTCAATGGTCAGATCATGACAGGCGCTGCCCGAAGATGGCAAAGCACAAATGGAATTTTAAGGTCCCCGTACCCGATGACCTGAAGGGCTGGAAGGAAGCGGACCGCCGATTAGCCCGTCGCTTCGCAGAATACCTGCAGTTCGAGGACCGGCTCAAGGCATCACGAGCCATAAAGAGGTATTTCAACGACGACAATCTGGAGTATTTCCTCAAGAAGCACAGAGAGCGGGCTGTAGTGCAGGCATATACGGCCTGGGGCATCCTGGATTACCGTCCGACCAAGACCAGTAAGACTCACGCGGAGAAGATGCTGTCGGAGGGTTTGCCGAAGCCTGAAGCAGTCCTGCTTCGCGCCAGGATGGAGGCCTTCCCGACCCTCTATCGCGTTGCCAGCCACAATCCCAAGGCTGGAACAATCGATTTGGAAGACATCCTCTTGGGTGGCAGGGTAACCGTGCATGACCTGCTGATGTCCGAGAACATACAGAACAACCTGTTCCTATCTGGTCGAACCTTTCCGGTAGGCCGTTTCCACTTCATTGAACTGGCTGGGCCACCGCTGGGTCCAGGGATGGGTATGGAGGCCGTGGAGTTCCTCCGGAACCGTGGGATGGAATTCACCCCTGAAGGGGTGCGTCGAGATGCACACAAATTCGGTTGGCTATGGGGTTGGATTGATGAGTGGCAGGCCAACTGGAAGCCGCCTCACCTGTGTAACACGGACGGGGACGACTTGCTCTGGCACACCGTTTCCTTCTCGGTTGCCAACCCCCTCGACGTCCGTCAGGCGCTGCTGCAGCGACAAGATGTCGAATATGATGACCAAGAGGAAGAGTTCATCTGGGCCAAGGAGACTGGCCGAGGTGCCAAGATGCTCGGCGGGCCGGTCACGCTGGGCAGGATTGAATTCGTGGGGGACGAGTTGGTGTTGACTGTCAACTCGGCCAAGCGATTTGCCACGGGCCGCAAATGGCTGGAGAGGCTGCCGGGCGTAGTCTTCCTCAACGTCAAGACTCGACGCTGGGACGAGCGCGATGAGGACCGTCCGATGGATGAACGGATTTCCAAGCCCCAGCCGGTCGAGATCACGCCGGAGCTTGTAGTGAGCTTACAGGAGATGATCGACAAGCAGTACATGGAGTGGATCGATACGCCTTTGCCGGTCTTGGGTAGCAAGACGCCCCGCCAAACCTGCCGGACATCTGCCGGCCGGCAGCAGGTCACCATGCTGATTCGAACAATGCCCGACCCCATGGGGCAAGCTCCTGTTCGAGTTCCTCGCGAGACCATGCTGCGCGAACTGGGCCTGACAACTGAATCCCTGACATCACGACCTTTGAGACCACAGATGCCACAACACTCCGAACCGATCGAAGCCACATCACCCCGCAGCAAAGTCGGTCGGAACGCTCCCTGCCCATGCGGTAGCGGGAAGAAATACAAGAAGTGCTGCGGTCGTTAGAGGAACAGATCGTGCTTGTTGAGAAACAGTAGGTGTAACTCTTTACAAATCTAAGACTTATCTATTGTCGGCCACGCAGACCCCGACACAAGGTCGTATGTTCGAAACGCGCCCCCGCTATGAACCCACGACCCCAAAATCCAGACCCGTTTTTCTGCAAATCGCGCTGAAGCAACTTTCCGACCATTCACTTCTTGCGCAATCTCAGCTTTGGCTCTGCGAAACTCTCGCTGGTCGTACCCTCAGTAGTTTTCACATACTTTTCCCACACCTGACCTGTCACAGTGTCCACAACGAGGACATGATTCCTGTTAGTTGCGATGCGGAAGCGGCCGACTTGTGGCTGGTTATCCTTGACTGCCCCTAGGAGTCTGTCCGAGTAATTGATTTGAGCGGTGTTTTTTACCTACTCTTGGCTTTAAGTTCTGATTTTCTGAAGGGAAAATTTATTTGCGGCTGTAGTTACGCGTTTATTTCCCCATAATTGACGCAATCTTTGTGATCAGACAGCGGTACCCCTCATATTCTTAGGCTGCAATGGCAAACTGAGCTCTGAATAATTTCAACAGGTTGTGAGTAAGGCAAACAATCGCCCACTCACCACGCATCTTTTCAAGGCCTCGCAGCGAAAACTGAACAAATCCTCTCGCTCCTTTGACCTGGCCAAACACCGGCTCTACTATACTCTTTCGCTTAGAATAAGTTTCGCGCCCCTTCTTAGTACGAAGCTTCCTGGCCATCTTTTCTTGAACGGTTAAATCTTTTGGCGGCCGACCACCAGGGGCTTTCCTTACGGGATCATTGTGCTTAATCCTTTTGGTAGCAATATATGCATCTATCTTTTTATCTTCAGCGAATTTCACATTCGATTCACTATAATAGCCGCTGTCGGCTAAAGCCGATTTGATTTTCTTGTCTTGGCCAACATTTTCCTGAGCCTGCTCTAACATTGGCTCAAATTGCTTTTTGTCATTGCTTTCATCGGTGACATCAAAGGCGACAATTATTTGATCCTTGCTATCCACCGCAGCTTGAGCATTGCCGCATTGATCCCAACCTTTATTGTTTGCCTTCATTATACCCGATTCGGGGTCAGTGAAATTATACTGCTTATTGTATGCGGGAACTTCTGAAACAGCCTTGCGCTTTCTACCACGCTGGGGCTTATTGCCACTCTTGGAATCTTCTTGCTCACGTTGCTTCTGTGCCTCTTGAGCAGCAGTCTTGGCTTTAGTTTCTAATACCTTTTTTGCCTCCTGAATACGTTTTAGACGGCTTTCACGACGAGCCAATTCCTCGGGCAACTCGTCACCTCGACGGTCAGGACCATATTTGTCATCTTCCTGCTGGTCAATAGCTTCTGACTTTTCGAGTAACTGTTTGATCTCTTCTTTAAGAGACGCCTCTTCTTTGAGCATCCTGCCATAACTCATGGCTTTATGACGGGAAGCATTGGCTTTGATCTTGGTACCATCTAAAGCAATATGTCCAAGCTTGACAAGGCCGGCTTCCTGGCAAAGCTGCAAAACCTGAACAAACAACTGTTGCATCTCTTTAATATGAAGCTTGCGAAAATCGCTGATAGTCCGCCAGTTCGGTATATCATCACCAGCAATAACCCTGAACGTAAGCCGTTCCTCACAGGCCTGCATTATCTTTCGTGAACTGAAAATACCACGACAATAGGAATACAGCAACAAAGCCACCATCATACGTGGATGAAATGGCGGAAAGCCACGCTTTGTCTGCTCATATTTTTCTGTAATAGCTGAGATGTCCAGTTCATTGACGGTATCGAGTAGGAAATAAACCAAGTTATTTTCAGGTAGCCAATCTTGAACTGATGGCGGAAGAAGATACTGTTGATTAGGATTCCATGGCCGATATGTTTTACTCATCCGTGAGCCTCCATGAATTGAATTTCTCTTATAAATATCGGCCAGTATTATACCATTCCATTAAAGACTGTACAATTATTACTCGGACAGACTCCTAGCGCAAAAATTATGAATACTGTGAGAAGCACACCGATCAGAAAGCTCTTTAAATCATATGCCGTTTTCATGACTCAATCCCCTTTTTCTTCAAGTCATTCATAATTACCCCTGTATTTTGTTACTGCATCCAATCTCTCCCAGATTAATTATAACTCTACTTTCGGCGGTGTTCATCAGATATTCTTTCACCAAATTCCTGATAGTAGATGTCCTTGAACTCATTAATTGCTTCTTTGCTTAACCTCATTTTACTTTGAAGTTAAGCCATCGTTTTTGCCTTGACAATGAATACCGTTTTGTTATGGTCGCAGGTGGTCAGTTTTTGCTATCGAAAAACTGCTGAAAATGAAGATGAGCCAGAAAAAACATAACTTACTCAACACTATTAAGCCATATAGACTAATATCTAAGTGTTTCGTAAAATACATCTCTTGGATTTGTGAGAATGTTAAGGAGAATGACCTCGAGGACTATGACCTTATTAGCATCCTAAATGAAAAGGACTTGCAAAGAATTCAACGACTTGAAAATCTGCTGGAAAAATCTCGGTGCATATTGGGTGTCAGCGAGACTGATTTCTCAAAAATGTTTGGTTTTAGAAATGACTTGTTGGTTGCTGAACCAGAGAAAGTTCACGATGTCTTGGGGGAGCCACTTTTGGTAGTCGATCTCGATAAATACGAGTTTTCTGACATACAGAAAATACCTCGCTCAGTCAAAGCACAAAATAAGTTGCTGCCGGTGGCTGATTTTATTGCCACGCTTAAGAACCACAAATTTGCTATCGAATTAAAAACGGTAAGAATTGAGAGCTGGGTGAAAGAGGTGGAAGATGGACAAGTGGTCAGCGGTTCCGCAGGTGCGGGCGGTCCCGCGCTCGAACCATCGTGGTGGAAGACAATGTTTCGTGAGAATGCGATTACCAAAATCGACGATAAAAACAGGAGAGCTATTACCCAGCTTGAAAACACCGCAACTCATTATCAGTGCGATTCCAAAATGCTGGTTCTTTACACTCGCCGGTTAAGTCCTTCTACATTGATGTCATCAACAGAGTACGTTGAGGAATTAGAATTTCTGAAGAACGGTTACCCCGAAATTGATTACTTCTGCAGCAAGAACTATTTTGGAGAAATTGTATTTTATCCCGAGTTATCATAAGGAGAAAGGTTGGGCAATACCAACTTGGTAATACCTATAATACTTTAGCATTCAGCATCAAGGTCTAACATGAGATTAGCCACATTCGTTAAAGAAGCTCTCATCATAGAGAAATTGGAAGTCAGGATATTTAGTTTTCGAGTCAGAAATACATTCCTCCAAGACCTCCTTAGCTGTTTGCTCAGATTTCGCCTTCTTGCCCAAACTATGCATACGGCGTGTCCAGTAGATCATTCTCAGTTCATTCTGAGGTTCTGGCCAATCTGGGATATGCTCTAATTCCTCTTTTACCATCTCTCGCATCTTTTTCGACTTATCCGAAGTGGCGATATCTTTCATATGTTCTAAAAAATTAACCACTCCCTGTTCTGGTGTTTCATTAGCTCGACGAGCTTTCAGTTCTTCCTTATTCATATTTCACCTCAAAATTCAATCCCTTGTAATAATTCTAATTTATAGAGGTTAAAGTTTTTTATCAACATTATTCTCAAAATCCACCCTTGTAATAGCCCGCCTTCAAACCACGGATTATATCCCCACGTGGACCGGCGAACTCATATCCAACAGAGTGCAATTTAAAATAATGAAATAACCCATGAAAGCCTTAGTCATAAAACTTTACCGTTCCTACAGTATGACAAAACCTTGTCAAAGCTCGAAGATTTTGACTGGCAGTTCAATCCATCGATTAAGAAAAAGCAGATATTCGATTTGGCGAGCTGCCGGTTTATCCGAGAATGCCGGGAACTCTCCAAAATGCTCTCGATGCCAAAAAAGGAGCTGAAATCGATTGAAAATTTGATATAGATTTGGTAGTCTAATAGAAGCAGGGGTCTAAATGAGTTTGACGAATCTTTTCTATGGGAAATTCCTGATAGGATGATTCAAATCTAATCAATTAAAAAGGAGAGCAATTATGAGATTCTTAAAGGCGAAGTCGTTTTTGATCACAGTTGGATTGATTCTTGCTGTTTCAGGATTAATATGTATAGGGGCTGAGCAGGCAGAAGCATCCAAAAGGAGCTCGTCTGAGCCCACTCAGGCTGTTGCGCCGATAACGCCGGCTGTCGTAGCCCATTTTCATCTAAGTGGTATGTTGAGCGAATCCCCCATTGTTGATCCATTTAATCTGATAGCCGGACAGGTGATATCGCTCAAAACCTTGGTTAACCGAATAGAACAAGCGAGCACGGACAGAGAAGTCAAAGGTGTGATTCTGACTTTTGATAGGATGTATCTTGGATTTGGGCAATTACAGGAGATCCGTGAATCCGTTGTTCGCCTCAAAGCTGCCGGCAAGAAAGTCTATGTGCATGCAGAAGGCATGAATACCTTTGTCTATGGCTTGCTTTGTGCGGCCGATCATCTCAGTGTAGCGCCGCAGTCGTCGGTTTGGTTAACAGGCATTTATGCTGAGTCACTCTATGTGAAGGAGCTTTTGGATAAGATTGGGATTCAAGCGGATTTTATGCACATTGGCGACTATAAGTCTGCCGCTGAGATGCTGACGCATACTGAGCCCAGCGAGCCAGCCGATGAGAATGTCAATTGGTTGTTGGATGATCTTTACGGTTCCCTGGTAGACATGATAGCCCAGTCGCGGGGAAAAACAGCCGAGCAGATTCTCGCTCTCGTCGATGACGGCCCCTACCTGGCAGAGCAGGCCCTGGAAATGAGATTGATCGATGCTGTAGAGACACGAGAAGAGTTCCTTGCACGGATCAACGCTGATTTCGAAGGACAGGTAAGAATTGATAATCGGTATGGCCAGAAGAAGAAGTCTCAAATCAACCTTGCCAATCCATTTGCATTATTTACAATCCTAGTCGAGATGCTGAAGCCGCCCCAGCAGTCACAAAAAGACGCGGTTGCTGTCATTTATGTTGAAGGCGTCATTTTGCCGGGTCACAGTCAACCGAACCTGTTTGGACAATCCGGTGCTGCTTTCAGTGGTGACATACGTAAGGCCCTTGAGATTGCAACCAGAGACAGTTCAGTAAAGGCGGTTGTGATGCGCGTCGATTCTCCGGGTGGTTCTGCTGAAGCCAGTGAAGTAATCCTAAATGCCACCCGACAAGTTCAGGCCCACAAGCCGCTGATTGTTTCAATGGGCAATGTCGCAGGCAGTGGTGGCTACTATATCTCGTGTGCAGCAGATGCCATATTTGCCAACGAGGTCACAATCACGGCATCCATCGGTGTCGTGGGCGGCAAACTCGTGACGACTGACATGTGGAACAAGCTGGGCGTCAACTGGGTTGGCTACAAACGTGGGGCTAATGCAGATATCTTCAATAGCGCCCAGCGTTTTGATGATTCGCAGCGTCAGTTACTTCAACGTTATATGCAAAAAGTATACGAGACCTTTAAGGGGCATGTGGCGAAAGGCCGTGGCAATAAGCTTGCCAAATCCCTTGACCAGATGGCCGGGGGCCGTGTCTATACAGGAAAGCAGGCCTTGGATCTGGGACTGGTAGATCACATTGGCGGGCTTAATGAAGCAATCGATTATGCCGCATCTAAAACGTCCCTCAAAGACTACGAGGTCCGTGTCATTCCTCGTCCCAAAGACTTTTTCACAATGATGATGGAACAATATTCAGGGCAAGACCAAAGGCCTACTGATATTACCATGCCCGACAGGACAGCTCTGTTCGCTGGCAACCCAACCTGGGAGACCATCTTCGAACTCTTACGCAAGACCGAGCCACAGCGGGCGCATGCCTTCTACCAGGCACTGCAACGTATTGAATTGATTCGCCAAGAAGGTGTTATTATGATGATGCCTTTTGATATGATATTCCATTTGACTGGAGTCAAGTGAATTATGTTCCGCAGCCCAGGGAGTGAATACAAACAACGGTAAGAATAATTGTCGCTGATCAATTTATTGAAGAAGCCGTTCTTTGTGGAGGTCGTATGTTCGAAACGCGCCCCCGCTATGAACCCACGACCCCAAAATCCAGACCCATTTTTCAGCTCAAAATCACAGTTTCGTCGCGCGAGAAGATAGCCCTTGTTTGCCTAGTTACGAGATTCCCAGCCCCTTCTGTGCGCCGGTCGTGCCTCCCTCACAGCTTCTCCCACGCGGTGGATTGTCCTTCCGGGTCTATATGCCGATTGTCGGGCTGGCGGTGCAGAGTTCGCTACTTCGGGCTGACGGAAATGGGCCATCTGCGATCGCCGACTTTCAAGGGCTTAATTTGAGGGGAGCGTTGTCTAAAAACTTTTTACAGGTAGCTTAGTCGGTTCGGAGGAGTTCTGGCGAAATTCCGAGAGAAGCTCAAGATAAAACAGAAGCCCGCTCCATTCCTGCCTGGTATCCAAATCACGTTTGGTCTGTAGACACAACCAGGGTGTTGTATTGGAGACTTTGGCCTATACATGTCTGCGTGGTGATTGACCATTTTTTTCGTAAGGTCATGTCTGTAACACCACTGGAAGGACCTAATGCAGGATGGATTTTTGAAGCCTTGGAAACTGCATTTCAAAAGCATGGATCTCCAAAACACATCATTTCAGATCGGGCCAGTGTTTTTATTGGCGATGTTTTTACAGATCTTCTGGATCAATGGGATGTTAAACCTCGCTTCGGCGCCATAAGACAACATGGGTCAATTTCTGTCACGGAAAGAGTCATTAAAACTCTGAAATACGAATGGCTCAAGCGAGTCCCGATCATTAAAGGATTTGATCACCTGACCATGCTGTGTGAAGAATTTGAATGTTGGTATAACAGCTGGCGTCCTCATATGACATTGGAAGGTTTCCGGCCCGATGATATTTACTACAACAAGAAGCCAAAGAAACCTAAACGTGATTCAAAGACAGTGCCGTGTAATATCGAACAACATCTTTTCCGGGAAACAAGAATCACGGGATATCGCCTAAAGGCCGTTGCGTAGTTTTTACCATCCTGTTTCTGTCATCTGGATGCAGGAGAAGTCAATCTACAAATCATGTATCCTTGATTCTATTGCTCGGTCATCTGGTGGCCTCACGATGCCAGGCTGGACAAAGAACACATAACACAATATTCGTATCTTTCCGTCTTTGGCGCGCATTTTAGCATGCGCTTAGGATTAGAAACTGGCAAGACCGTTCCGAAAAAGAGCTTGCTAAACGACAAAGCTGACTTTACACGATTTTAGGGACTGACAGAATTGTAGTCAATAGATAAACCCTAAACCATCCCGGCTGGACTGGGTCGTAGGTTCATAGCGGGGGAGCGTTTCGAACCTACGCCGGACCTCATTTGGATTCAAGCTCCGGAATCCCAGGTAATCCCATGGGCCCGCCTGTAATCCACCCTTGCACCTTCTCTACCATTTGCGGCATACCTATTCTTTTATACAACCTGACCGACTTCTCCCAGTAGTCTTTGGCCTTGCCAATACCTACACTTATGACCAGACCTACCAGGTTACGAACGTTAACTATCCAACCAGCTATAGTTGGATCTTCATCCAATGTGACCACCGAACCAACTTTTAAGTCCTGGTGCTTAGTTCGTATATTAGGAAATCTACTGAAGATCTGATTTGACAGCTTGATTTGTGACTTTTCAAATTGCGTGAAAGGTTTATTCGTAAGATACTTCAGTAACGCATCACCACTTGCGCTACTAACGACTGATTCTTCTTATCACTTTTGGTGCATTCCCGCCATTTATTTCCAATATGGTGCCACCTAATGGAAGTGCTATTGGAGTATAAGCATCGTTTAAAACGACGCATTCTCCATCCCAATGCAACTCAATCGGAAAAACTTTGCCTCCGTTTTGAAGGTACTCCTGAAACAACTGCCAAGGAGTGATTAGCGTATGTCCACTTTTCAGTTTTGCCACAACTGGCGCAACAAGCTTGTAGAATTCCAGCCGGTTCATTGGGTGGTCAATGCTTTCGTACAGTTTTTCGCTTAGCGGGTCGAATTCTTCTTTGCTGGTATAGGCGTACATATTCGGGTGCACTTCTTCGATGGTTTTGAAGAGAAGGTCGAGGTCTTCCTTTAGTTTATCTGGTGGTATTTCTTTTAGATAATCAGGTTTGTTAGGCTCGGTGACATTTTGTTCTTTAGAAAAAGTGGATTCAGATAATATCAGACAAAGAAGGAGTATCGAAAGGAGCATATTTGATTTAATCATTTGGTTTCTCCTTATTCCTCTGTTATAACCCGTATAAGAGAAATCGGGCTTCTTTGTTCTATTCCCATTAACCTCTAACGCCCACCACACCGTCAGTGAGCATGGCGGCGCGGAAGGCTACAAGATCGGGGATTCCGGCCCTGCGGGGGATGGTTTTTGGTATTTTGAAAAAGGAGCTGACTATGAGAATAATGTGTACACTTCTAATCATCGGAGTTTGTTGTATGCCGGTGCGGGCGTTAGCATCAGATAAACTTAGTCTATCAGAGTTGCTCGATAGGTACACAGCAAGTCAGGACAAACTCCTCTCCCTAATTGCGAAAACTGAAGAAACAATTACGAATAACTGGTCAAACAAACAGACCCCAGATATTATGCGGTCGGTATCAGAGATTCGGATTGACGGCAAAAGGACGCACCGCTGTGGCAGGTACCCACAGCCAGCTTACCCTCGCTCAACAGGTGCACAATGTAGTCCTGGATTTCTTCTGTGCTGATTCTATCTGGCGATCGATGGTAGTACTCGGCCAAACCAGCTACTGCCCTGAGATATCCTCGTTGGGTTGTGGGTGAAAAATTCCGCAACTTCATGTCTCTGATCATCCATTTTCGTAACTCTGACATAATAAGTCCTTTCTGTTTGATACCACAAATTTAGACACTCCCTGTGAATGTCCTGTCAGAGAAATCTTAACGGATAATCGAGAAATGCCGAAAGCGTAGAAGTGCTAAGCGATATGAGAAATGAAGTTAAAGAAAAGAACGCCTATACCACCGCGAAGCGGTTTAGTTCTTGGTGTGATCGCCGAATGTAATGTATAGTTGCACGGACTCGCTTTCCACTACTTTGGAATAAGTTCCCAGTAATGTCCTAGTGGAACCAAAATCACCTCATCATATTTTTGCAGCAGCACAAAATCATTATTTTGTTGTTCGGTTGATATCAACCTAATTTTCTCATCATCGCTGAGCAGCTTTATCAAATCTTTCCAGTCTGATGTGTTTGTGAATTTAAAATATGGCATTTTACTAATATCCGGGTTTTTATCTTTGAAATCATGCAACTCTTTTAAGACTTCTGCATATACCCAGTACATTTTGTCATAATCTCTCGAAGATTCCAATGTAGTTAAATCAATGCTGGAAAACCCTATACACCAAGAGTGAACTTTGCCTTTTGTTTTCGAGTATTTGTAATTCAAGTAAGAGAATATATTGGTAATCTCTTCTTCACTGGTTCTCTTCTCAACATGCCATCCGCCATATAACGATAAAAATTTTTCTTGGTTAGTTTCACTTAAAATCTCTGTAATGTACTTGATTGAGGACTGCTCACGTCTTTTAGCACCCTCTTCCCAATTTGACCCGAATAATTTATCGATATCCAGTCTTTCAAAAACATCATCAAGTCCTTGTTTTAATAGCTCATAAGACTTAAATACACTTTGTTCCTTTAATTCCCCTTTTAATTTATGCTCATTCAGCAAGATATAATCTCTGATTCTTATAACAGATTGATAGTCTTTTTTTGCACCGCAAACGACTTTCCCAAAGTCGGTTTCAATCAAGTTAGTTAAATAATAATTTAAGAAATACTTCCATGCATTAATCACATATTCAGGTATATTAACATAACCTTCTATTCCATGAGTTTTGATATAGTTTTCTTTTGACCGAGATAAATTGATAGTGTAAAGGTTGTCAAAGAAAGCCTTTTCTGATTCATTCCGAAATTCCACATATTTCTTAGCATACTTATGCTTTTGTGGGAGAATGTAATCGTTTAATACAAAGGTCCGAGTAGGAGACCCTTCGAGTATAATACGATGGCAATTAAATTCAGAGCTTTGCTTTATTATCTCAAGTATGAAGTCTTCTGATTCTTTGATAAAATGCTGGTTTTCGGCTATCACCAATATATCATTTTCAGTAAAAACCCGGTTGATAACATCTTTAAGATTTACATTTTCAATTTCTGTCTTTTTATGAGTTAAGATTCTTACTTGCTCGAATTCTACCCCTTGAGCGCTAAGAAGATTTGTGGCAATAATTAACGGAAAAATTATTAGCGGAATAGGTACTCTCATAGTTTCACCTTTTTATTTTATTTGCTCTTTATACTGCCAGATTCACATTTTATTGCGTTAATTTACTTGGGAAATCCGAAACAACCTCAAAACCTGTCCTACTATATATATGCCATAATCCCTACCTGTTATCAAGTTATAAATGTGTACATATAGATGCCCTCTGGTGGGACTGGATACGCTTATTTCCCTATTTTTGCCCTCTATAAATCCACGATTGAGAGCAAGGTCGTATGTTCGAAACGCGCCCCCGCTATGAAGACCTAGAGATAACTTCCTTTATAGCAAGAATTTATCTCTTTTTTTATCCCCTCAATTTTACCCGTTATGAACCTGTGACCTTTGAAACGAATAGATTTTAAAGAGAGCGCATACTTATCAGGTCGTAGGTATGAAACCCTCCCCCGATATGAACCTACGACCACGGTTGCATAGGAGCGGCAAAGCACTCTTTGTCTGCCCTATATTACCCTAAGACAAATCGTGATTATTCCTGCAGCACGATTGTGAAATCCCATGCGTCCGGTGTCTTCACTTTCACGACATTTTGATTTCTACTGCCCAGCATTTTTTTGGTTTCCAGATAACGAACCGTCGATTCCAAGGAGGCCACTTTGAAGACGACGGCCTTGATTTCCTTGAGGTCGCTCTTTACGAGACGTATGGCAGGGCCGTTCCCGAGCCGCCATCGACGATGATCGAGTTGTCTGATGGGCGTAAGAAAGGTTTTCCACTTGTCGACGTTTTGCTCATCAGTGCAGCCGACCTGAATCTCCTCGACATATTGTATACCGAGAGGACCTCCTTGATTGTCCCTAAGTTGTGAAGTGAGGGTATCATGCTTTGCCTGTTCTTGGCATCTCTCTGAATTGTCCATGATGCTGACGATCAAATTCTGTCCACACAAGTTCGGATCGGAGATAACGACAAAGGCATACGGAGGTTCGTGCTTGATTCCTCGTTGATCAAGTTGGGTAGCACTTTGCACTGAGGATTTATACGATTCAAACGTGATCCCGTAAAACATAGCCGTGAAATCCGGGGTGGCATATGTGATATTCGAATACGGGCCGCATGGTTCCAACACTAGGTTTCCTGCCCAAAGGCCAGCATATTTTCGCTCGCCATGCGTCACGGGAGTGTATACCACAGGCAACTGCAGGTCGTCTTTCAGAAAGCGGTAGACGGCATCGTGTACGGTATGGTCTTTGACGTGAATGGATACTGTATGGATCTTTGTGAAAACGGGTGTGGTGTTCTGCTCCATTTGGCATCCTGTCAGGAATGCGATTGCAATACCGATCACGACTGTTCTCTGTTTCATAGTGACCTTCTGTCCTATATTGTCAACATCATGAGTTTCTTTTCCACTTACAATGAGTCATCCGATAGTTCTCTCATCCGGGATTTGCCGTTTACACTTCACAAAAATTCTCCTGTGCGCGTGAGGTCTTATAATATCAAAATCTCATTGAGATTGCAGCAATTTTCTGGGGATGGTGTTCGGCCTGATGATGTTTATTACGACAAGAAGCCGAAGAAACCGGAACGTGACTCAAAAACGGTTGGGGTGGTCGTAGGTTCGAAACGCACCCCCGCTATGAACCCGCGACCACGGTTGCATAGGAGCGGCAAAGCACTACAAACCAGCCTTTTTTTGTTTTCCCCGCTGGCGTCCCAAACATTGCTTTGGCAAAGTAAAGAAGAAAGTGCTTCCTTCGCCAACTTTTGATTCGACCCAGATTTTTCCGTCATATAACTCGACAATTTTCTTTGTCACGGTAAGTCCGACGCCGGTGCCTTCGAAGCCGGGAGAGGTCGGCAACGTCTGGAATATTTTGAAGATTTTTTCGAAGTGTTTTTCTTCGATACCAGGCTCCAGTGGCTTGTTATGTCCTGCTACTTTTCCTAAAGCAGCACATCGAATTCATTCTGGCTTGGGAACCAAAGGATCACCAGATTCGAGAAGTGCCAATACCTTCGGAGACACTTCAGTTGTTGGTGAATTTGCAACTCGAGACTGAAGAGGCAAGCCCCTATGTGTTCATCAGCAAGGCCCGGTTGCTTCATATACTAAACAGGCGCTCCTATCCCAGCCTCACCCGGCTCGCCACAAACGACTCAGCTTCCCTCGGGCCTATCTTTTTTGCCCTTATCCACTTTTCTTTGTAGTTTCTTAGCGTATTCGTTTGCCTCCTTTCTGCTTTTGAAGCTATTGGAATACCGTTTCCCCTCGGAACCATACCAGCGGACATGTGACTATTTTTGCCGAGAGGACAAAAAAAGGCGTTGCCATGGGAGCCGGTCGCAATCAAATCATCACTACCTATGGCGAACCGGACAGGACGGCTTCGAAAGAGCCCTTTACAATTCTCTATTATGACAACTTGAGAAGCAAGAAACTGTACCAGAAGAAGCAAAATGACGACTGAAGGGCCTTCTCAGCCCTTAATGAATGTCGGAGTTGTCGGTTTACAGGAGCCGCGAATTTCTGTAACTCTTTACACATCTAAGACTTATCTATTGTCGGCCGCGCAGACCCCGACACAAAGATCTGATAGGTCGTAGGTTCGTAACGCGCCCCCGCTATGAACCCACGACCCCAAAATCCAGACCCATTTTTCAGCTCAAAATCGCAGTTTCTTGACGATGAATACAAATACGTCCAAGCGTTTTTAACAACCGGTTGCAGCGGACGGTGTTCCACCGCCGCTGAACCACATCGTTAGAAGTTTCGTAATTGAACCCTCAGAAGTGGTACTATTGGCCCTTCATGCCGTGCCGTAACCTTGTCCCACCATCGCTCCTCATCATAATAAATAGTCCAACTGTTGGTGCTCCCGTGGTGAAACTCAAAGTCGTGTCCATCGCGAGCGGCCCGACCATTGAACCTGCTGACTTGCCAAGGCGAATTTACCTTGATTCGGAGCCGTCAGAAGTAACCAGTGTGTTATCGGGGCGAATATCACTTGCCGAGGCAGCCGCTCAGGCCACAGCGAAAGCCGAGCAGGAAGCGATTAACAAGGCCCTTTTGGAGACCGGGGGCAATCGTGAAAAGGCCGCTGATTTGCTTGGCATCGGCAGGAAAACTCTTTATCGCAAGTTGAGACAATACGGAACAGAATAATTCACTTGTTTGATATTAGTGTGTCATTGGTGACCCAAGTGTGTCATTCATGACCCAATTGTGTCATTCGTGACCCACTGGATACCGCAACGGCAGCATCTCTTAAAAGCATTTTTGGCCTCTATCTCTTTTCAAAACAACGACTTGCGAAAGTTGCACAGGATTATGCCTTCTTTGGCATGCTTTTTGCGAAAGTAAAACCATGAAATCAGCTAAGAGAATCAGGCGACAAAAAAGTGAATTGGCTAAAGGATTTGTTGAAAGCCTATAGTCTTCATGGGCTTGAAACTTTATTACTTCGGTACGATGCAGCGGTGTCCTTATGAATAGAAAAAAAGGATTTACCTTGATAGAGCTTTTGTTAGTGATTACCATCATTTCACTATTGATGGTGATACTGCTCCCGGCTTTAACTT
>Ga0307378_10001154_pt1 | contig 43763 bp, 29 predicted proteins | sample UN1MG_FD_202238 | JGI IMG/M metagenome (GOLD analysis project Ga0307378, IMG submission 202238) | Soil microbial communities from Risofladan, Vaasa, Finland - UN-1 | ecosystem: Environmental > Terrestrial > Soil > Coastal area > Acid sulfate soil | place: Finland: Risofladan, Vaasa | collected... | reverse complement strand
TCTCTACCTTCGACTTTGATGTTACGTATGATGAAAATGTCCTGGAACTTACAGGATATGAGAGAGGAGATATGACAGACTCTTTCGACTTTACCGTGGGCTTGATTGACAAGGGTATCGTGAGTGTAGGCGGGTCCATTTCCGCAGTCGCCATTCCAGAAGGAGCAAACGGAACTTTGATCTGGCTGAAATTTATGGTTTCGAGGGGCAGGGAAAAGGAGTGCTATTCCTTAATGTTGGGTGGATTAGCAGGTGATCTGGCCCAACTCTCCTCAAGCGGAGGGTGCCTGTGCATCCAACCAGCCTGCAATGGAGACCTGAACGGTGATGGAGAAATTACTCCAAGCGATGCTCTGGTTGCCTTCAGGTGTTACCTTGGGTCAGGTGCATGCAATGACTGCACCGATGTAAACGGCGATGGGAGAGCTACCCCGTCCGATGCACTGTGTCTCTTTAAGAAGTATTTGGGACAGGTATCCTGTCTGGATTGACTTTAACCTTTATCATACGAACATTATGCGAACATTATACGAACGTTATGAGAACGTTATGAGAACATTATGCTGACATTATGCGAACATCATACGAACGTTATGCGAACGAGTAATAGGCAGGGTAGAGATCTAAACCCCATCAAAATCAATGGGGTTGCTGGGCCTTCAGGAATAAAATAACTATACTTTTGCACTTTTCGTCATTCCCGCGAAGGCGGGAATCCAGACGCTCCCTTATGGATTCCCGCCTTCGCGGGCATGACGTTTTTTTCAACATCAACAGGATCGTGAGTACCTATGGATTCCAGCCTTCGCGGGGATGACAAAATGACCGAACGGGTGATCACAACAATTTTAAATGTGAAGATCCGCTAGTAGCTGATTGTGTTGCGTTCATTGATGAAGAGTCGAGGGAGAAAGCAGGGGAGGCATCAGAGACCCCGATCGGAAATCCGGCCATTGAAGTACCTGTTAAAAATGGAGGTTGTGAATGAAAGAGAAATATTTTGGGTATGGGCTGGTAGTAAACAGTCTGGCCATAATGGTGACTGCTTTGGCTCTTTGCTCTTTTGGCCCGGCTGTGGTAAAGGCCCAGGTAATTAACTCCATACAACCCAATACAGGGGATACTAATCAATCTACCCGTGTAACCATAAAAGGAGAAGGCTTTAAATTAGCATCTCAGGTGGCCCTTTATGGTGGAGGACCGATTAGCCGCGGTATACAAGGCTCATGCGATACATTAGACAGAGCCTTGGGTGTAGCTGTTTCGGGCACCTGTGCTTATGTAGCTGATGGGAATTCAGGCTTACAGGTGATAGATATCAGCACTCCCGCATCTCCCCGACTCATTGGCTCATGCGATACACCAGGCGATGCCAGGGGCGTAGCAATTTCATGCACCTTTGCTTATGTGGCTGATGATGATTCAGGCTTGCAGGTGATAGATATCAGCACTCCCTCATCCCCTCTCCTCATTGGCTCTTGCGATACACCAGACAGGGCCTTGAGTGTAGCCATTTCGGGCAACTATGCTTATGTGGCTGATATGGATTCAGGCTTGCAGGTGATAGATATCAGTATGCCCTCATCTCCCCAGCTCATTGGCTCTTGCGATACACCGAAACATGCCCTGGGCATAGCCATTTCTGGCACCTATGCTTATGTGGCTGATTACGGTTCAGGCTTGCAGGTGATAGATATCAGCATTCCCTCATCCCCTCATCTCATTGGCTCATGCGATACACCAACCAATACCTGCTGGGGCGTAGTCATTTCTGGCACCTATGCTTACGTGGCTGATGGGGTTTCAGGCTTACAGGTGGTAGATATCAGCACTCCCTCATCCCCTCACCTCATTGGCTCATTCGATACACCAGGCCATGCCAGGGGCGTAACCATTTCTGGCACCTGTGCCTGTGTGCTTGATGGGGATTCCGGTTTGCAGGTGATAGATATCAGCACTCCATCATCTCCTCAACTCATTGGCTCATACAATACACCAGGCTATGCCTTAGGCGTAGCAATCTCATGCAACTTTGCTTATGTCGCTGATTATTCAGGCCTGCAGGTGATAGATATCGGCGCTCCCATGCATTCTGTCCTCATTGGCACATGCGATACACCAGGCTATGCCATAGGCGTAGCTATTTCAGACAGCTATGCTTATGTGGCTGATGCGGGTTCAGGCTTGCAGGTGATTGATATCAGCACTCCTTCATCCCCTTTCCGCATTTGCTCATTCAAGACATCAGGCTCTATCTATGACGTAACAATTTCGGGCACCTATGCTTATGTGATTGATTATTACGGCTTGCAAGTGATAGATATCAGCACTCCATCATCTCCTCACCTCATTTGCTCATGCAATATGATAAAATCTGCCAGAGGCGTAGCCATTTCAGGTATCTATGCTTATGTGGCTGGTAGTGCTTCGGGCTTGGAGGTGTTAGATATCAGCACACCATCGTCCCCTCACCTCATCGGCTCATGCAAGACACCAAGTCATGCCAATGCGGTAGCCATTTCCGGCACCTTTGCTTATGTGGCTGATGAGGATTCAGGCTTGCAGGTGATAGATATCAGCACGCCATCATCTCCTCACCTTGTTGGCTCATGCAATATGCCAAAACCTGCCTTATGCGTAGCTATTTCGGGTACCTATGCTTACGTGGCTGATGGGGTTTCAGGCTTACATGTGGTAGATATCAGCACACCTTCATCCCCTTTCCGCATTGGCTCATGCGATACACCAGGCTATGCCAGTGTCGTTGCCATTTCCGGCACCTGTGCTTATGTGGCTGATGATCAATCAGGGTTACAAGTGATAGATATCAGCACTCCAACATCTCCTCACCTCATTAGCTCATACAGTACGCCAGGCATTGCCCGTGGCGTAGCAGTTTCGGGCACCTGTGCTTATGTAGCTGATTGGAGTTCAGGTTTACAGGTGATAGAAAAACTCACCCCTCTTGTGGATATAAGCTACATTGATTCAGGCACTATTATGGCCACGATCCCTGCTGGCAATCGTCCTGGCACATATAACCTAAATATTATTGACCCTGATGGCGGGTATGCAGTGCTCAACAATGCCTTCACCGTCAATTGCAGTACATCGCAACAGGGCGAATGTGTGGAAAATGGTTCAGGGTCGGTCGATATTGCTGGGACTTCGGGTGCTATTGGCCAGGAAGTTCGAATTCCGGTAACGGTTAAGTCTGCACCCGGTGTAATCTCAGCCTTTGGATTCGATGTTATCTATGATGGGAATATCCTGGAATATTCAGGCTATGATAGGGGGAATCTGACATCCTCTTTCGACATGTTTGTGGCCAATGTGATTGACACGGGCGTGGTGAGGGTTGGCGGCTCCATTTCCACAGGGGCCGTTCCGCAAGGGGCTGACGGGTCTTTGGTCTGGCTGAAATTTACGGTTTCGAGTGGCCGGGAAAAGGGATGCTATCCCCTTATCCTGAATAGGTTGACAGATGATCTGGCTCTATTTTCTCCAATCGGGGGATATCTGTGCATTCAACCAGTCTGCAACGGAGATCTTAACGGTGATGGAGCTATCACCCCAAGTGATGCTCTGAGTATCTTCAAGTGTTACCTTGGTTCAGATCCATGTAATGATTGCACTGATGTAAACGGCGATGGGAGTGTTACCCCATCCGATGCACTGTGTCTCTTTAAGAAGTATTTGGGGCAGGTATCCTGCCTGGATTAACTTTAACCTTTATCATACAAACATTATACAAAAATTATACGAACGTTATACGAACGAGTAATAGGTAGGGTTAGGTAGGGTGGAGATCTAACCCCCACCAAAATCAATAGCGTTGCTGGGACCTTCAGGAATAAGATAACAGAAATAAAATATTGGACTTTGGACAAAACATTTAGAGCATATAAATCAAATAGATATAAGCTCTAGCTTGTCATGCCTTTTTCTTGATATTTCAAAGGCTTAACCTAAAATTGAACCAATTTTGAACCAATTTTGTCCAAAGTCCAAAAAATAACAGGAATAGGATAATAGGATAAGATGAAGCAGCATCAACATCGGGCCAGGGCATTAATGATTCAGGGAACGGGTTCCGGCGTAGGTAAGAGCATTCTGGTGGCTGCCTTTGGCCGGATATTCAAGGAGATGGGTTTCAAAGTGGCACCGTTTAAGGCCCAGAATATGGCCCTTAACTCCACTGTTACGGCAGACGGGCTGGAGATGGGCAGGGCACAGAGCTACCAGGCCGAGGCCTGCGGTTTACTGCCTGACGTGCGCATGAATCCTATCCTGCTGAAGCCTTCGGAAGATAACCTGTCGCAGGTCATCCTTCTTGGCAGACCGGATGGCAACAGCAATGCCTGCGATTATTACAGCCGCTACCTGAAGCATCGCCAGATAGCCAGGAATGCATATGATGAACTGGCCGCGGAATATGAGCTTATCGTGATCGAGGGAGCGGGCAGCCCGGCGGAGATTAACCTCCAGCCCCGCGACCTGGTCAATATGCAGATGGCCCACTATGCAGGGGCCAGGGTATTGATTGTGGGGGATATCGATTGCGGCGGCGTCTTTGCCTGGATGAAAGGGACCTACGATCTCATCGAGGATGCATACAAGCCTCTGGTTCATGGCTTTATTATCAACAAATTCCGCGGAGACAGATCGCTGCTTGAGCCAGGTATAGAGATGTTCGAACAGATGATTAACCTCCCCGTTATGGGAGTCATCCCCTATTTTCGAGACATACGGGTAGATGAAGAAGACAGTATTCCTTTAGATGGTCATATTTCAAGCGGCAGGATGCCGCTTCCACATTCACAGGCCAAAGAATTTAGCGCAGATGGTGAACAGGTGATCATTGGGGTGATTGTGCCGCCGCACATCTCCAATTTTACGGATTTTACTCCCCTGGAGCTTGAGCCTGATGTGGTTTTACGCTTTCTCAGGAGCCCGGCTGAGGCGGACCTGTGCGACTGTCTGATTCTGCCCGGCAGCAAAGCCACATTGGCCGATGCCCGATACCTTGCACAGGGCCGGGGGCAGGGCTGGTTTCATCGTATAAAAGATGCCTGTGACAGAGGCGTAGCCGTGGTCGGTATTTGCGGCGGTTATCAGATGCTGGGGGAAAAACTGTTCGATCCCCACGGGGTGGAAAGCGATCTTAAGGAAATCGACGGGCTGGGTCTTTTACCCGCAGTGACAACTATCAGCCTCCGGAAAGTCTTAAAGCAGGTCAATTACCGTACACTGCCTTCGATGGTCTTCCCTGAGACATTCCCTGAGCCATTACGGGTAACCGGATATGAGATACACATGGGCCAGACGCAGATAAGGGGAGGCAGGGTCCGGCCATTATTCGATACGCCCGATATTACGGTAGGGGTAATGTCTGAGGACAGGCCGGTACTGGGAACGTACATCCACGGAATCTTCGATGATGACCAGGCACGTCGGAGCTTTATTAACTGGCTGCGCCAGAGGAAGGGGCTGCCTCCACGTCCGGCAGGCTTTTCCTATCAGCTCTTCCGCCAGGATCAGATTGACAAACTGGCAGCCGTAGTACGGGAACACTGCGATATGGAGCTGATATCCGAATGGCTGCGGCCCTGATGTGAATATTGAACATGGAACATTGGGGTCACATCTTCATATGTCATGCCATCTTTACTTTCGCACTTTTTTGTAACCAATTGAAATGTAAATAACTTTATAACCTCCACTCGTCATTCCCGCGAAGGCGGGAATCCAGCAATATCAAGGCTTCTGTATTCCCGCCTTCGCGGGAATGACGAAAAGTGCGAAAGTATAGATGTCACTTTAAAATGTTAATGCTTACAACTCAAGCGCCCGCCTTTGACTTTTGACCGAAAAGTAAAGTATACTATCGATATGGTAGCAAGAGGGAAAGTTCAATGGGCATAGAATCACTTGAATTATATGGAATCTTTGAGGAAAGCTTCGGTAAGGAAAAAGCGCGGCTCGCAGTAAAAGACATTATCAGCCTGGTCAGTGATACAAGGCAGGAATTGGTAACAAAAGATAACCTGCGGGAGAGCGAGCTTAAGTTAACCAAGGAAATAGAAGAGGTCCGCAGGGAAATAGAAATAGTCCGCAGGGAAATGAAGGAAATAGAACTTAAACTCACCAAGGAAATTGAAACTGTCCGCTCAAGCGTAATCAAATGGGTTGCGGGCCTTATCGTTGCGCAGACTGGAGTAATTGTTACGATATTGATGCTATTGAAGTAAAACTATTGATGCTATTGAAATAAAACTATGGTACTGATCTTTTTTTGGCCAAGCCTCTGAACAAAGCCGTAAATCAACCTGCCTGTTATTATTTCTGCAATTTATGTACTATGCAATTTACATTTCCACCTCACTTATGTTAATCTCTACCATCTCCATCAAAGCCTTACGCCTTTCCCGATTGGTACTTGCTTTGAGGCCATTGGGATCAAGTGAACATAAGATTATTAATAAACTAAACCAGGAAACTCTTTCTAACTAAAGAATAAACAAAGAATAACTAAAGAATAAATAAAGAATAAAAAAAGAATAAAAAAAATAATAAAAAAAGGATAAGCCGAGGAACAAAGTAAGGGAACAAAGCTAAAACTAAGGAGGGGAAAAAATGAAGAACGTATCACTATGCAAGGCTTTTAAACACATTGCTTCTATCCTGATTATGGGGCTGGTTATCAACGGCCTGCTGACAGGTTTGATTTTCACACCCAGTGCCTGGAGTAAATCCAAGACGATCAAGATCGGGTTCAATATCCCGCTCACCGGTGACATACCCAAGGTTGGCGAATGTTCCAAGTATGCGGCTGAGATGCTGAAGGAAAAAATCAACTCAGCCGGAGGGCTGAAAGTCGGCAAAGATGCCTACCTGCTTGAATTCATCTATGAGGATAATGAATCGAAAGCGGAATCCGCCACGGCTACGGCGTTGAAGCTGATCACTCAGGATATGGTCCTGGCCATCATCGGACCCCAATCCAGCAAACAGGCGAACCCAGCAGGAGAGATCTGCAACTCATACAAGACGCCGATGATTTCCCCCTGGTCAACCAATCCCCAGACAACCAAGGGCAGGCCCTATGTTTTTCGCGGCTGCTTCCTTGACCCGTTCCAGGGGCCGGTAGCGGCCAATTTTGTTACCAAGGAATTCAAGGCAAAGAAGGCTGCGGTACTATATGATATAGCCAGCGACTACCCCAAGGGCCTGGCGGAATATTTTAAGGCGGCATTCGAGAAAATTCATGGGCCTGGGTCGGTGGTTGCTTTTGAGACATTCACCACCAAAGACCGCGATTTTAGTGCCCAGCTTACCAAAATTATAAAATCCGGGGCTGATGTGCTCTTTACCCCTCAGTATTATGATGAGGTTCCCCTGATTGTCAAGCAGGCCCACGAGCTTGGCTGGAAAAAGCCGATCATGGGCAGTGACAGTTGGGGCTCTGCCGAGCTTATGAATCTGTGCGGCGATGACTGCAAAGGGCTCTTTTTCAGCACGCACTATGCCGCAGCAGGCGCAAAAGGGGCCACCAAAGAGTTCATCGACAGCTACAAGGCAAAATATGGCTACATCCCGGATGATGTTGCAGCCCTAACCTGGGATTCGATCCGCCTGCTCCTTGCGGCCATTCAAAACACCGGCGGCCTGAGCGGGAAAGCAAAGAAGGACCGTAATGCGGTTAAGGACCAGTTGGCCAAAATTAAGGACTTTGACGGCATCACCGGAAAGATGACCTTCACCCCTGAAGGGGACCCGATTAAATGCGCAGTTATCGTTAAGATCAGCAACACGGGTGAGTTCGAGTTTTACCAGGCAGTATGCCCATAAATAAGGGCATCGCTATCCCGATAAGAGTATCTGTATGCCAAAAAGATCCTATAGATCTCCAGGTAAATAGTTGCAGGACAGAAGAATGCTTCTTGGAAGAAACCCTTTTGAAAAAGGGTTTCTTCCAAACCATCTTCCTAAAACTTTTAATATCTTACTGCAACTTAATTTCTGGATATTTATAGCTTGGAACACGAAAATTTTTTTAGGTATATGGGAAACATCACGATGCTGCAATTGAAACGTATAACATTTAATCCGGAAGTAATGGGTGGCAAGCTCTGTATCCGTGGCCTTCGTGTCACCGTGGGGACTATTGTCGGGCTCATTGCCTCCGGGCATTCAGCGAATGATATCTTAAAATTATATCCGTATCTGGAGGAAGAAGATATCCGTGAAGCGATTGTATATGCCGCCTGGCGATAGGTTTCACATAACCATACGCTCATCGCCTATGAGTAGGGAGCAGAAAGGTTGACCATTCAGGCATTTTTTCAAAACTTCTTGAATGCGCTTCAGTGGGGGAGTTTCTATGCCCTGATAGCTCTCGGATATACCCTGGTATACGGCGTACTTTTGCTGATCAATTTTGCACATGGGGATATCTTTATGGTCGGTGCCTATATCGGCTTCTTCATAGCGAGTTTTCTCCTGGGAGCATATGCCTTTCGATTACCCTTCACGGGACTCCTCCCCAATGGGATCATCTTTGTAATTACGCTGGTACTGGCCATGATTCTGACCGCTATTGTCGGAGTAACCATCGAGCGGATCGCTTACCGTCCACTGCGGCGAAAAGGTGCAGGAAGGCTTTACGTTGTGATCACTGCGCTTATGGCCGGGCTTATTCTTGAAAACGGCAATCTTGCCCTTCTGGGCGCAAGCCGCCGCTCCTTTCCTGAATTGCTGCCCAAGGTGGTCTATACCCTCTGGGGAGTCACGTTCACCAATGTCAAGATACTGGTTATCGCCACTACCATCATCGTTTTTTTCATTCTTGAGTTAATTATTCATAAGACCAAACTGGGTATGGCCATGCGTGCTATTTCCTACGACCGTGTAGCTGTGCCGCTGATGGGGATTCCGGTAGATACGGTCATTGTGTTTACCTTTGCTCTCGGGTCTGCCCTGGCTGCTTTGGCAGGGGTATTTTTTGCCACGTCGTATCCTGTGCTTGAGCCTTACATGGGGGCGCTTGTCGGATGGAAAGCCTTTATTGCCGCGGTAATCGGGGGCATCGGAGATATACGGGGAGCGTTTTTGGGCGGATTTCTTCTGGGTTTTATTGAAATTTTTGCGGCTGCAGTCTTCCCATCCACCTTTCGGGACCTTATCGCTTTCAGCATGCTGCTGATCTTCTTGAGTATAAAACCGACTGGAATTTTCGGCGTGGCCAGAGCGACCAAAATCTAATTCCAGGAATTCGATTTACGCCCCCTTACCCCTCCCCTGGAGGGAGCCGCTGTGGCAGGGAGAGGGCAGCGTGAGGGGCATTCCTTTTCCGGGAGGATCTTTCCCTATTCTAAGCAGGAAGAAGAGTATGTGGCGTTATGTAGTGCTTATGCGACGTTACGCAGTGCTTGTTTTATATTGTTCCCTGTGCCTGTTGCTTATTGCTGCGGTCCGTGGTGAGTGGATCAATGCCTACCAGCAGATTGTGATCATGTTTGCCGGTATCAATATTATCCTCTGCAGCTCCCTGAATATAGTCAATGGTTACATGGGAGAATTCTCATGCGGCCATGCCGGATTTATGGCCGTAGGTGCCTATACCGCCTCTGTGCTTAATGTGTGGCTTTTTGCCTCTTCCAACCCTGTTTTCGGCCAGTCCGCTCTTGCTTCGCATGCTTCGTTAGTCGTATTTCCCATCACCCTCATAGCCGGTGGAGTGGCTGCGGCCTTGGCTGGCCTGCTCGTGGCTATCCCTTCCTTCAAGACGCGGGGCGATTATCTGGCCATCATTACCCTGGCCGTGAATTACATTGTCAAAAGCTCGGTGGAAAACATCCAGGCTATCGGCGGTGCCAGAGGTTTCATGGGAATGCATGGCATGGTCGAGACAATGGAAGAAGCTGCGGAGTTGCCCTGGGTGATGATCTGGATTCTTGTCTCAATCGGACTGACCATTGTGATCATATACAGGCTGGTAAATTCGACCTACGGAAAAGGCATTGCAGCCATTCGTGATGACGAAATAGCCGCCGAGATCATGAGCGTGGATACCAGACGGATGAAGCTGGTCGTCTTTATGCTCTCTTCAGGACTGGCAGGTATAGCGGGCGGCCTCTTCGCCCATGTTCTGGGCTATATCAATCCCGGCTCTTTTACTATTTTAAAATCCACTGAGGTCATGGTTATGGTCTACCTGGGAGGTATGGGATCTCTCACCGGATCGATCCTCAGCGCCATAGGTTTTACCATTCTGATGGAGATTCTTAGACCCTTGCAGGTAATGAAATGGGTTCTGATACCCTTTTCTTTGATTGTCCTCATGCTTTTCCGGCCCGAAGGCATTATGGGCGATCGCGAATTGAGTGATGTATTCCCGAAACTTCGCCGAATCTTTCCGCCAAACGATTTGGGCGCTGACTGAGCCGCGCCTCCATTAAAGGAGCTGTAACCGGAGCAGCGCTGACTGAGCAGCGCCCTCCATCAAAGGACGACTGAGGGAACAGTAATGGCATTACTGGAAATGAGAGATATCAATCACTTTTTCGGCGGCTTGCAGGCAGTCCACCATTTTAACCTGGATCTCCGGGACGGGGAACTTCAGGGACTTATAGGGCCTAATGGTGCAGGGAAAAGCACTATTTTCAACCTTGTCTCAGGATTTTATGCCCCAACTGAAGGCGAGATCCTTTTTCAGGGGAAGAATATAGCAGGGTTTAGGCCCCACAAAGTGACCTCCCTGGGCATGGGCCGCACCTTCCAGAACATCCGGCTCTGGAACAGTATGAGCGTCCTGGAAAACCTCTGCATATCGCAGCATAGCCGACTGGGATACGGCCTGATTGACTCGATCCTGTCTACAAGAAGATACCGCGAGCAGGAGCGGAGGGTCCGCCGGTCTGCCAGAGAGATGATTGAGATTCTGCACCTTGAGAATTATGCGCAGGAATACCCGAAGAACCTTCCTTATGGCCTGCAGCGCCGGGTTGAAATAGGCAGGGCCCTGGTCATGCAGCCAAAACTCCTTCTTTTGGATGAGCCGGCGGCAGGTATGAATCCCGGTGAGGTTGACAGCCTCATCGAACTGGTCCTCTGGCTAAAGGAGCGTTTCAAATTGACTATCTGGCTCATCGAGCACCAGATGCGGGTGGTAATGGCGCTTTGTGACTGGCTCAAGGTCCTTGATTTCGGCAAAGTCATTGCCGAAGGACCGCCGTCCAAAATCCGGCAGGATCAACGGGTTATCAAAGCCTACCTGGGAGAAGAGGAAGAGGTGCATGCTTAAGATTAAAAATCTTCACGTTCGCTATGGAAGTATCGAGGCACTGCACGGCATATCCCTGCATGTGAAGGAAGGAGAAATGGTGGCACTCCTGGGCGCAAACGGGGCAGGGAAATCCACCACACTCATGAGCATCATGCGCCTTCCTCCGCCGGAAGGGCCGGTATTGACTGAGGGGAGTATTATGTGTCGCGGCGTTGATCTTTTTCGTGCCCAACCCCACCATGTCGTTTCCGAGCACAGGATAGGGCTGGTCCCTGAAGGAAGAAGGATCTTCGGCAATCTTACGGTTTTTGAAAATCTCAAGATAGCGACCTACAGCCGCAAAGACGACGCTCAAATCAAAAAAGACTATACACGGGTTTTTTCCCTCTTCCCGCGGCTTTCGGACCGAAAAAAGCAGAGGGCGGACACGCTGAGCGGCGGTGAGCAGCAAATGCTGGCTATGGGACGGGCTTTTATGTGCGCTTCAAAATGTATACTTCTCGATGAGCCTTCCATGGGCCTTGCTCCGCTTCTCATGCAGGAGCTTTTCAAGGCACTGCGGCAACTCAACGAGGCAGGGACAACTATCCTGGTGGTGGAGCAAAATGCCCACATTGCCTTGAAGTACGCGCACAGAGCATATCTTATGGAAACAGGAAAAATTGTTCTGGAAGGGAAGGCCAAAGAGCTGGCTGAAAACCCTGAAGTGAAGAGGGCCTACCTGGGGTGAAAATGAAAAAAAGTTTTCAGTTTTCAGTTATCAATTATCAATCCCAGCTTCCGCACCCTCTTTATGAAATTAAATATTTATGTGATCCGATGAATTTTGAACTAACGTCCTTGCTAGCCGTCATTCCCGCCTTCGCGGGAATGACGAGAAAATGCTCCATACTGCCAGATATACTCCTCATGCCCCTCCTCCCCTCACTATAGAGACAGAAAACCCGTGTAGTGCGAAAGGAGCGTGTCCACGCTTTCGAGGAAAATCTGCAAAAAGGGAAAATCTACAAATTATCCATATGAGTGCAGAAGCTCGGATAGAAGATTAAGATTTTCTTTTATCAAGGCATTCAGCCTCTCAAAGGATTTTACGGGCACTGTTTTTTGGTGATGATGCCGGGACACTCTCTGACTACCTGATCGGTATGTTCCTTAAAATACTCCCAGAATGGATACTGCCGGCATTGAAATGGCCTGACCGGATAAATCGAACATCGCTTCCTGTCGTCTTCAAAAAAGATGCAATCAAAGCCCTGCCCGGTAAACCGCTCTTTGATAGAGAACCTATGGTCAACACGGTTGAGGCAGGTCCGAATAAAATCGATCACAGGTATAATTAAAAAGGAACAGATCTGGAGCATCTCACCCTGGTTGACCCAGATATGGCCTGATTCACCACGGCAACAGGAGCCTGGACAGTCCTTGCATCTATCGGAATCAAAGCTGAAATCGAAGCCATCTCTTTCTATAATGCTCATAGGTCTACCGGTTCTCTCCCTCTTTATGGCTGGCCCTGCAAATGATTTATTAAGACGCTATACCACACTATAAAATCAGCTATTATTGATCAAGTAAAAAATCCTAAAACTATTATCATGGGTGCGGAATCACGGATCAATTACAAGTTATTAGGCATAAGTTGTCAGTTATCAGTTATCAGTTATCAGTCAAAGACTGAAAACTTCAAACTGAAAGTTTGGGCAGAGAAAAGGGCAAGATCGTTACGCTCATGCCCATTTTCGGTGAAAACCTGAGTAGTTCCACAACCTCGTCATTCCCGCGAAGGCGGGAATCCAGGAATAATTACTAAAATTCTGGGTGTTTAAAATCCTTAACATCATTTTTGGAGGGTTGGGCAGGAAACCCTACCATTATGCCATAATTTCTTTTATTGGCAATATTTGCTTGCTATGGCGAATCGTAAGAATAGATATTTGTTTCTTTTCAAGACGATAAATGATACGGTAATTGCCGTAAATTAGCTCTCTAATTTGGTTGTTTCTCATTTCAGGAACAATCCTACCGATTTCAGGAGAGGATTTTAGCTGCTCAACTTTTGAAAATACTGTATTAATCCATTTTTCTGCTGCTGATGGTTTGTCTTGGGCAATATAGTCTGCGACTTCCGAAGCCTTATCGATAGCCAGCGGGGACCAGACTATTTTCATTTTTGGACTCGCTTCAAAACTTTTTCTTTTGCATCCTCATGATCTATTCCTTCCTCATTTTCGAGCTGATTTAGTGATATCTGAACATCTGTCAAAAGTTCAAGTTTCTCTCGCATCTTTTCATATTCATGTGCATCTAAAAGAACAGCAACGCCTTTTCCATGCTGAGTAATTATCAAAGGTCTTTTTGTATCGCGGACTTGCTTTATGAAGTTTGCGATACTTGTCCTTACCTCAGACAAGGGTTTAATATCTTGATCAATTTTTAGTCTTTGCATCTTGTACCCCATTTAGGTTCTCATTAATTTTTATACAAGTTTTGTACATTATAGCGTACAAGATATGGTGCGTGCAAGAATTTTTTCAAGTAAGCCATAACACCAGCGACAAAGAGGCCAATGGCCTAACCTGGATCAACGGTGAAACCGAATGATAACTTTCTTTACTCCTGCCTTCTGTATTCTTCTTTTCCCTGAAAACTTCAAAATGATAGCTGTCTTTTCTCCTGCATCCTTAAAGAAATAGTATTGATTTGGCTGATGATATTTGATAAGGTTAGCTTGTTGCCATCTAATATCAAAGATTAATACGATTACATGTTTTATAGATGTATTAATTTAATAATTAACAAAAAACTGAAACTATCATGTATAATATGCAAAGAAAAAGAATCGGCAAAGAGAAAGTCAACCCGGAAATAGACTGTGGCCGATTTCCCATTAAAAGAGTCACCGGAGAAAAGGTTATTGTGCAGGCGGAGATCTTCGCCGATGGCCACGACGTGTTCGTAGCCAGTCTCTTATATAAAAAAGGGGATAATTTGACATGGCGAGAAACTCCCATCTTGTAATCATTCAGCCCCCTCACCCCAGCCCTCTCACCCAGGGGAGAGGGAGTCGAAATGACAAGCCCTGCCAGCCGGGGAGTGAATGATTACCCCATCCCATATTTTTAGAATCAGGAAGAGACTATGCTTTTACACTTTTGTACAAGTAGTTGAAATATAAAAAATTTCGTAATCTCCACTCATCATTCCCGCAAAAGCGGGAATCCAGTAATATCAAGGCTCCTGGATTCCCGCCTTCGCGGGAATGACGAAAAGTGCAAAAGTAAATGACGAAAAGTACAAAAGTATAGGAAGAGACTGAAGAAAGAAACCGATTTTGATTATTTTGAGAAACCAAAGGAATGAGGACAGATTTCAAATCTGTCCTCATTCCATTTTGATTATTTTGTATGAGGAAAACAATTGATATCACGCAAAGCCGCTTATCTTGAAGATGATCCCCTGTGGTATAAGGATGCGGTCATCTATGAGCTTCACGTCAAGACCTTTTTCGATAGCAATGGCGACGGAATAGGAGATCTTCCAGGGTTGACCCAAAAACTCGACCATCTGGAAAATCTGGGAATAACGGCCGTATGGCTCCTCCCCTTTTACCCGTCACCACTGAAGGATGATGGATACGACATAGCGGATTATTTCAATATCCACCTTGATTATGGCACGTTAAGAGATTTCAAAGAGTTTCTTAAAGAGGCCCATCGCAGGGGAATAAGGGTCATTACTGAGCTTGTTCTCAACCACACTTCCGACCAGCATGCCTGGTTTCAAAAATCAAGGAGAGCAAAGCCCGGCTCCAGTTGGAGAAATTTTTATGTCTGGAGCGATTCTCCGGAAAAATACGAAGATGCCAGAATTATATTCAGTGATTTCGAGTCCTCCAACTGGTCCTGGGACTCTGTAGCCAAGGCTTACTATTGGCACCGCTTTTATGGTCATCAGCCAGATTTAAACTTCGATCATCCGCCAGTACAAAGGATGATGCTGAGGGTAATCGACTATTGGTTCTGTATGGGCGTAGACGGGATGCGCCTCGATGCTGTCCCCTATCTTTACGAAAGGGAAGGAACGAACTGCGAGAATTTGCCGGAAACCTACGAATTCTTAATAAAACTGAGGCAACACGTTGACAGCAAGTTTAAAGGCAGGATGCTCCTGGCTGAAGCCAACCAATGGCCTGAATATGCAGTCAACTATTTCGGGAATCAGGAAGCCACCGTGGCAGATTGCGAGAGATCCGGTAATAACGGGAACTCCGGTAATAGCGGGAGCTCCGGTAATAGCGGGAGCTCCGGTAATAATGGCTGTCATATGGCTTTCCATTTTCCCCTGATGCCAAGGATGTTCATGGCCATCCGGATGGAAAACAGATACCCGATTATAGAAATCCTTGAGCAGACCCCTCCCATACCTGAAACGTGTCAGTGGGCGCTCTTCCTGAGAAACCATGACGAACTTACCCTCGAGATGGTGACTGATGAAGAAAGAGATTACATGTACAGGATATATGCCAAAGACCATGCAGCGAGAATAAATCTCGGAATTCGCAGGCGTCTGGCACCTCTTCTGGAAAACGACCGGAAAAAGATCGAGCTGATGAACTTTCTCCTTTTTTCTATGCCGGGCACTCCGGTTATCTATTATGGAGATGAAATAGGTATGGGGGACAACTACTATCTGGGGGACAGAAATGGCGTCAGGACCCCCATGCAGTGGAGCGGGGACAGAAACGCCGGTTTTTCTCATGCCAATCCTCAAAAGCTCTACCTGCCCGTTATCATCGACCCTGAATATCACTACGAGGCCATCAATGTGGAAAACCAGGATAAAAGCCAGGCATCCCTTTTGTGGTGGATGAGGCACTTTATTGCCATGAGGAACAGTTTTAAGGCCTTTGGCCGGGGAACCATTGAATTTCTTTTCCCGGAGAACAGCAAGGTTCTGGCCTTTATTCGCCATTACCAGCAGCCCGCCCCTTTGGCAGATGAGAATATCCTCGTGGTCGTGAATTTGTCAAGGTATCCTCAACTCGTTGAGCTCGATCTTTCAAAGTATGCGGGATACGTGCCGGAAGAAGCTTTCAGTAAGAATGCCTTTATACCTATAAAGACCTCTCCCTATGCGCTTACTCTTGGAACGTATGGCTACTATTTGTTTCTGCTCCGAAAACAGGAGGAGAATGGAGCCATTCGAACTTCAGAGGCGCTGCCTGAAATTCGGGTAAACGGAAAATGGGAGATGGCTCTCAAGGGGAGGCCGGGAGAAAAACTTACCCGTGAAATTTTGCCCCCTTTTCTGAGTAGAGCCAGGTGGTTTGGGGGGAAGGCCCGCCGAATCCAGCAGGTAAAGATCATAAAAGCTATCCCTGTAGGCAAGAATTCTTCAATTGTTTACCTTCTGTTCCTTGAGGTCCAGTATTCTGAAGGCGTGCCTGATGTTTACCTTCTTCCCCTCGCTTTTGCTCTGGAAGATCAAGCACAAAAGATTATAGAGGAATCGGGGCACGGAGTAATCGCCAGAGTTATAATTAACGAAGTAAAAGGGATATCTGAGGTAAAGGGATTTATTTATGATGGGGTTTACAGCGAAAGGTTTCGTCAGGACCTTCTTCTGATGATTTCAAAAAGGCAGAAGGTCAGGGATGATGAAGGAGAACTTGCTGCCTATTCGGGAAAGGCCCTTCGACGTTTGACGAGAGGGGAGGAGACCAATTTTGAATCCCAGATATTAAAAGGAGAGCAGAGCAATTCATCCATCCTCTACGGGAATAGATTATTCCTGAAGCTCTTCAGGCGGATTGAGGAGGGAATGAACTCGGATCTCGAAATACTATGGTTCCTGACAGAAAAAGTATCTTATTCCCATGTTCCACACTTTGCCGGAGTGATTGAATATAGGAAGCCACGGGTAGAATCGACAATCTTGGCCATTCTTCAGGGCTTTATACCCAACCAGGGGGACGCTTGGACCTATACCCTCGATGTACTGGAAAGGTATTTTTCGACAATTCTTTCAAAAACAGGCACGTATATGGAAATTCCGGAGGACCCTGCTGCCATAAAGGCTCCCTGCTCATTTCCGGAGATAGCCTATTACCCAATACCCCCTCTTTTTCAGGAGTTGAGCTCAGATTACCTTGATATGATAAGTCTTCTGGGCAAAAGGACGGGAGAGCTTCACCTTGCCCTCGGTTCAGATTCGGAGAATCCTCATTTTGCACCGGAACCTTACTCGCTCCTTCACCAAAGGGCCATTTATCAATCCATGCAAAGCGGGGCTATAAGGACCTTCAATCTCTTGGAGAAGAGTCTCGAAAAACTTCCTGAGATGGAAAGGCAACAGGCGCAAGAGGTTTTAGGCCTGAAGAAAACTGTGCTCAATCAGTTTGAAGCTATTCTCAACAAAAAGCTCTCAGCCATGAAAATACGCATCCACGGAGATTATCACCTGGGCCAGGTCCTCTATACGGGGAAAGATTTTACTATTATTGACTTTGAAGGAGAGCCAGCCCGGTCGCTCAGCGAGAGAAGATTAAAGAGATCCCCACTGTACGATGTGGCAGGTATGCTCAGATCGATCCACTATGCGGCCTACACCGCCCTGTCTAAAAAATCGCATATCAGGCCGGAAGATAGAGCGCAGCTTGAGCCGTGGGCTGACCTGTGGTACAAATATATAGGAGGCGTATTTTTGAAATCTTACCTTGATACGGTTAAAGATACGCCTTTTATTCCCAAAGAAAAAGAAGATTTAAAAATCATGATCAAAGCTTTTCTTTTAGATAAAGCGATCTACGAGATCAGGTATGAGTTGGACAATCGGCCCGACTGGGTGGCCATCCCCTTAAAGGGAGTAAAATACCTGGTTGAGGAGAAAGAATAGGTTGTTTAGGCTGTAGGCTGTTAGTAATGCAGGCTGTTAGGCTGTAGGCTTTTAGGCTATTATGCTAATGCCTACAGCATAACTACCTACAGCCTATCTTTTCCTACAGCCTATCCACCTTTTTAGGGAGAAAGCGTATGGATACGTGGAGCCTTTTAACCGATAGTGATGTTTACCTTTTCAGAGAGGGAAGCCATTTCAATCTCTACGATAAACTCGGCTCTCATCTCATGACCGTTGATGGAGTCGATGGAACCTACTTTGCGGTCTGGGCTCCGAATGCAATAAGAGTTACGGTAATGGGGAAGTTCAATGGATGGAACCCGGATTCCCACCCCCTGAACTTGAGAATGGATGGCTCAGGGATATGGGAGGGCTTTATTGCCGGCGTCGCTCATGGCGCTCACTATAAGTACCATATCAGATCCAGGTATAAACGTTACCGGGTCGATAAAGGAGACCCTTTTGCCTTCCGCTGGGAACTGGCTCCTGAAACAGCTTCGGTAGTCTGGGACCTGAAGTATGAGTGGCTGGACGCTGAGTGGATGAAGAATAGATTCAGGGTCAATAGCCTCGATGCGCCCATGTCTGTCTATGAGGTCCACTTAGGATCATGGATGAGGGTTCCGGAGGAAGACGGGAGCCCCGCTGGCAAAGGGAGCCCCTCCTCTGGCAGTGGAAGATTTCTCACCTATCGGGAAATGTCTTTTGCCCTGGCCGATTATGTCGAGAAGATGGGCTTTACCCATGTCGAATTATTGCCGATTATGGAGCATCCCTTCTACGGCTCATGGGGATATCAGATCGTGGGCCTCTTTGCTCCCACCAGCCGGTATGGGACCCCACAGGAATTTATGGAGCTGATCGATTGTCTTCACCAAAGGGGGATAGGGGTCATTCTCGATTGGGTGCCATCCCATTTCCCTGACAATATCCAGGGGCTGGTTTACTTTGACGGTACTCACCTTTACGAGCACGAAGACCCTCGTAAGGGGTTTCATCCCGAATGGAAGAGCTACATCTTTAATTATGGTCGCAATGAGGTAAGAGCGTTCCTGATCAGCACAGCACTCTTCTGGCTTGAAAAGTATCACATAGACGGAATCAGGGTGGATGCCGTAGCCTCCCTGCTCTATCTGAATTATGCACGCAAGGAGGGGGAATGGATACCGAATGAATATGGCGGAAATGAAAACATCGAGGCCATTACCTTTATCAAAAGGCTGAACGAGGCAATATATAACAAGTATCCTGATGTCCAGACTATGGCTGAAGAGTCCACTACCTGGCCAATGGTTTCCCGTCCTCTCTATATCGGTGGACTGGGGTTTGGTCTGAAATGGAATATGGGCTGGATGCATGATACTCTGGCCTACTTCTCAAAAGAATCCATCCACAGAAAGTATCATCAGAGTCAGTTGACTTTCAGCATATGGTATGCTTTCACGGAAAACTTTATCCTCCCCCTTTCCCATGATGAGGTGGTGTATGGAAAAGGCTCTATTCTGGGGAAAATGCCTGGGGATGACTGGCAAAAGTTTGCTAACGTGAGGCTTTTATTCGGATATATGTATGGTCATCCGGGGAAGAAGCTCCTGTTCATGGGATGTGAATTCGCCCAATTGCGGGAGTGGAACCACGACATGAGTCTTGATTGGCATCTCCTCGAATCCCCTGCCAGCGGTACTCCCGGCCTCCATCAGGGAGTGCAAAAATGGGTTGCGGACTTAAACCGCACCTATGCCAAAGAGCCGGCACTTCACGAGCTGGACTTTAGCGCTGAGGGATTTGAATGGGTGGATTTTCACGATGCTGAATCCAGTGTAATCAGCTTCATCAGAAAAGGGAAAACAACTGCCAGCGGGGCGGACGTTGCCAACGGGGCGGACGTCGGCAGTCAGATTCTGGTAGTCTGTAATTTCACCCCTATCGTGAGGATGAACTACCGGATAGGAGTGCCGTGGTGCGGCGTCTGGAAGGAAATCCTCAACAGCGATGCCAGGGTCTATGGCGGAAGTGGCCACGGAAATTTCGGTCAGGTTGTGGCCACACCTATTCCGGCCCAGGGAAGGGACTGCTCTTTGTCTCTGACACTGCCTCCTTTTGGCGTCCTTTTCCTCAAGGGTGAAGCGAGTGAGAAGGAAAGAGGAGAGAATGTCGAGGAGCGAGAAATAAATGAAATACCAGGATATTCACCCCTGGGCAGTTAGCTATTCGGAAGCTCTATTGATCCAGAAAAAACTCAGCCGGATGGTTGAAAGCAAGCCCCTCGACCAGCCGGTAAATTTTGTTGCCGGAGCAGACATCTCTTTCTCGAAAGCGGATAATCGTCTTTTTACCGCGGTCGTAGTCCTCACCTTTCCGGATCTTCAGAAGGTGGAGGAGGTCTGGACACAAGGAGAAGCCACATCCCCCTATGTTCCTGGGCTCTTGAGCTTTCGTGAGGCACCACCCCTATTGGCTGCCTTTGCCCAATTGCAGCATGATCCTGATGTCATTCTCATTGATGGGCAGGGGATTGCTCATCCGCGGCGGCTGGGTCTCGCCTCTCATCTGGGGGTAATTCTTGGCCGTCCAACCATAGGCTGTGCCAAGAGCAGATTGACCGGGGAATATTCGTCGCCCGGAGAGCAAAAAGGGGACAGATCCCTCCTTCAGCATGAGGGGAAAACAATCGGCATGGTGCTCAGGACCCGCCGGAAGACCAAGCCCATCTTTGTCTCTATTGGCCACATGATCGACCTGGAAATGGCTGTATCGATCGTTCTGGCCTGCACGCGCATCTACCGTCTGCCGGAAACCAACAGGCAAGCCCATATTCTGGCAAATCGCATCAGGGTGGAAGCCCTGGCAAAATTATAGCGGATGGATTTTTCAAAGCCAAGGGGGACTCAGATATAAAAAAATGGAATCTTTGGTCAATATCTTCGCCTCACCTTTACCATTATCGAGGAAGGACAGCTACAAGTTTCCCCACCCGGCATTTTATTGCTTAATTCAGAAGTGGAAATATTTTTCGAGATTTCACCCTATAATACCGGAAACTTCCGGCAGGGGTGTGGGAATTTTGCGTTGTCACTAACCTTTAAAGTGGGGGAACTTTTAGATTAGCATAATCAAGAGACATTATGTGTTCGAACATTTCCCTTGACTCCCATTTCCGCTAAAAAGGTCTATAGTCTCAGAAAGTATCAATTTCAACAAGTTCGAGGAGAAGGCTAATTCTTTTTTTCGCTGTAATCGAGACGGATTTTTTTCTCCACTAAATAAATATAAAGGATGAGGATTATATCCATAATAAGAGAAGCCACCTCAAAACTTGCCTGGAATCGAGCAGATGGCTCATCTATGAAAAAGCTCAGGATAAGGTTAACAGTGACGAGAATAAAAAAAGTAGTAAACGGGATGGCAAAGAAAAAGACTCCCAATTCGAAATAGCGAGATATCATTCTCTGGGGGTCTTCGCGATCCAAACTTCCGACCTGAATTAATCCCTGTTTTCTGCGCATGGCAAGCCAGATTGGGAACCCTATCCAAATAATAAAGAATAGAATCATGGATAAAAAAGAGGGCATATAACGGAGGGTAGCGATATAGTTTTGCATGTACTTTTCCCTTTAGGGTTACATTTAAGCTGGGTTTTAAATTACTGAATTCATGGTACCGGATTTTAAGGAAAAATACAAGAGATGCTTTTTTATGATCGTTCCACTGAAATGCAGAGGGCAAAAGCAGGTTCAAAAAATCTTATAGACGGGATTGGTAGGAATCTGGAGAGAAAAAAAGGCTATCAGTTGCTCCCCAGCATCGCCCTGATAGCCCCAGGCATACATCATTAAAGAGTATCCCTTATATGTATGACCAATTTCCAGTTTTTCTTGTTTTCGATATATAATTTTTAAACCTCAACAATTTTGAGGTTAATCGTCGGAAAAAAGGCTATCAGTTGCTCCCCAGCATTGCACTGATAGCCCCAGGCATACATCATTAGAGAGTATCCCCTATATGTATAGCCATTTTCCAGTTTTTCTTACTTTCAATACATGACCTTTTTTGATCTCAAGAAGGACTCGATCCTATCTTTTCTCTTGTCTCTTCTTGGCTCTTTATAAATGCATTTCTAATGCCAACTTTTTTAATTCATAGCGATTATAAACGGAACCGCGAAGCTACTAACTATTTCTGATTATCTGAACTTATTTATCGTTATTTATGGACAGCTTTCAAACAAGCTATGGACAGGGGGGGCGTGTCATTGTGCTACATTTATAGCAGTCTCACCTTTAATGAGAATAAAAAACCCTTAAGTTTTAGTATGTTAAGTGCTTTTGTATCGCTATGGAATAAAGTCGCAATCATGATACAGAATTTCGGCTGATATTGTATTTTTTCAGCCAGCGATAGAAGGTAGCTCTACTGATTTTTAAAATTTTTGCGCTCTCATCCGCGTCCCCATTCGTATCCTTCAGTGCCTTGAGTAAAACATCCTTTTTAAAGTCATTTAAACTTAAATCTTTCTGGGCAGAAGGTTTTCTTGCCTGCTCTTTGGTTTTCTCCTGGTGGAGTTCCGTTGGCAAATTCTCAGATATGATAATGGTGTCTTCACACTTAACAAAGGCATGCTCTATGGCATTTTCTAACTCGCGCACATTTCCCGGCCAGGAATAAGCGAATAAAAGATCCATGGCATGATTGTTAATCGACTTAATGGGCTTTTGGGTCTTTTCGCGAAATTTTTCAATAAAATGGTTAACGAGCATAGGAAGGTCTTCCATTCGGTCGCGCAGAGGAGGTATGTGTATGGTGACCACATGGAGGCGATAATAAAGGTCTTCTCGAAACTCCTTGTCTGCAACTGCCTTTTTCATATCTTTATTCGTGGCAGCAATAATTCTCACATTAATTCTCGTTACCTTCTCTCCTCCGACCGGAATGAATTCCCGCTCCTGAATTACTCGAAGCAGCTTGACTTGAATGGATGGGCTGATATCACCTACCTCATCCAGGAAAATGCTTCCTCCGTCAGCCATTTCGAATCGGCCCAGTTTATCGCGAATAGCGCCAGTAAAGGCTCCCTTAACGTGGCCGAACAATTCGCTTTCAAGAAGATTTTCGGATAATACGGAGCAGCACACCTCAACGAAAGGTTTATCGTGCTGTGGGCTATTATAATGGATAGCCCTGGCAATCAATTCCTTCCCTGTTCCGCTTTTCCCTAAAAGCATAACCGTTGTCATGTTCTGAGAAACGACCTGGATAAGCTCATAGATTTCCTGCATTTTTGGGTTTTTGCCAATAATATTTCCAAATCGATACCGCTCTTTTAATTCCTTAATTCGGCGTTGCTCAGATTCAATAAGTTGTACTTCCAGCCTTTTTCTTTCCGTGATATCCCGCACTACTTCGATGATCGAGCGGCTCCCTTCGTCAATATTTAATGCGGATGCGGAGATCTCAATCAGCCGCTTTAGTTTATCCTCCTTAATGAAATTTACCGATTGCTGGTTCTCTTTGAAGATTTTTTCAAGGCTGCACGGGTTGCACGGATTTTCTCCTCCCATAAAAACCCGATAGCATTTTTTATTGATTTGATTGCCGAAAAGGTCCACCAGATTTTGGTTCATAAAGAGAATGTTATATTTTGTATCAATAAGCCGGATGCCATCATTCATATTGTTCATAATGGCGTCCAGCAAATCCCGGTTGCTCTTGATTTCCTCCTGCAGCCTTATCTGCTTGGTGATATCCTTCGATGTTTCGACTACAGAAGTGATTTTCCCGTCTTGATCACGGATAGGAGATGTGCTTGTCAGGTAAAGGATACTGGTACAGTCTTTATCAGCTAAAGAAAATTCCTCAGCCGAGTAAATTTTCCCATCTTCGAAGGTCTTTTGTACCGGGCATGAAATACAGGGAGCATCAAACCCTTTATATACTCGATAGCACTTTTTGCCAATAATATCCCCATAGGTTTGAAATGCAACAGGATTGGCCCATGTAATATTGAGATCTTTGTCCATAATTGAGATTCGATCACTTCCTATGGACTCGAGAATAGCGCGCAGGCGCTCTTCGGATTTGCGAATTTGATCTTCCATTTCCAGTTTCTTTTCCAGGTATTTGATTTCCTCTTCTACCATAATCCGCTTTTTATTGACTTTAAAAATGATAAAACTTCCGAGACTGACCAGACAAAAAAGACTAACCATGAGCATGGCGATATTGCGGTGGACCCGGTTGATCGGATGGATTTCATCATAAGGTGCTGCAACCACGACCGACCAGAGCTGCTCATGAATCTTAAGTGGAGAATAGGCAAATAATCTGAGCTGATCATCCCCTAAACGCCCCAGGACATCGATAAAACTTTCCTCGCTGAAGCCCTCCTTGCTTTGCTGAATGCTTTCCAGAAATTTTTGTCTAAAATCGGATAGACGAGTGCTTACAGAAGCTTCGGAGGCTGGCAGGAATTCCTTACCTATATAGGTATGATCCGGGTGATAAAGAATGGTTCCATTGTGGTCGATTAATAATCCATATCTGCGATCTCCTGAGCTTACATGCTGAAGAAAGGTTTCGGCGGTTTTGAGGAAATCAATTTCAATAATAATAAATGCAGCATTACCTTCCCCGCCCGCAGCCTCCGGCAGGTCCTTAATCATAGGGCAGGAAATGGTAATAGGGATAGACATTCGCAGTATCAGGCCCTTTGATGTGGAAACAAGGGCAGTATGGACCTGCTCTGACCGTTTCAAAGAATTTTCTAAAGTGATGGGAACATCTCTCGTTGCCTCTACTCCTCCATCTGCGATCCCGAAACGAATAATACCGAGAGAATCGACCAGTCTCAGACTGCGGATATATTTTTTATTCATTTGATAAATCTTGTTTAACTCCGCCTGGCAGCGTGAATCCATAAGCTGTATGGTCCGGGATTGGGCAAGAAAATGTATCTCCTTTTCTATTTCCGACATAAATTCGCGCAGGCCGTATACGACGCTTCTGGCAATAACAAGTTGATGCTGCTGAAATTGCTCAAAAACAAAGCTTTCAAATTGCCGGTGGATTAAATCAGCAATAAAAACCATTCCAATAACAACGATACCAATCAAAATCAAAACCAGTTTAGTCATCCGGGGAGTTTTAAAAATTTTTATATTTGTGGAAGTTTTACCCGGTACGTAAGGGGCATTCTCCTCACCTTCAGCAATATTCGCAGATTTATCTTCTTTTTTTTTATCCGGCGGAAGCAATCCTTCAGGAGGAGAGGCGAGGAGTGGTTTGGGCTGAGATCGAGGGAGTACGCTCATTTGATCATCCTGCACATATATAAGACCGGCTTTCACACTAAATTTGATGAGTCGTCGAATCCAGTATTTATTTTCTCGAATTACCTTCGAGGTTTTACCCTGTTGTTTTAGATGGTTTTCAAGCTGATCCAGGAGGAGGGAGAAGGAACTCTCCGTAATTTCTCCATCGGATTCTAAGCCATATGCCTCATAGAGCTTCTTTAAAGCAGATCGAAGCATGTAAATTCCTGAAGAAGTAATCTCCCCGGAAGCAGCATAGGTTTCAGACAGGTCATATAAGTTCATGGAGAGCTCTCACGCGTGATGATAATTACTGATTATTTTTGGCAAGCTTCGGTTTAAATAAGTTTTTCAGGCGGCTGTGAATAGAATAAAAAAAATTGAGAAGATGCTAAATGATTATTAAGCAGGTGGCCTTTTCGGACGACAATTGGTTTAAAATGCTATAGAGAGCAGCCTTCAGCAGCTCAAGGGTTGTCGATTGCAATAAGCTCAAATATCTTACTGCAGTCGATCTTCAGCAATCTTGATTAACCTCCTGGGCAAATGCGAGTCCAAGGGATAGGCGGCTACGCCGAACCGCACATTCAGCCTGAGATCCGGATCAGATCTGCTTTCATTATTACTCTCAAATCCGTCAATCAGGCCCCTTTTTAAGCGGCCACACAGGGTAGAAGACCCTTCCAGAGTAGTTTCCGGCAGGATAATGGCAAATCCTGAATTATAACGGGCAATGATATCTACATCGCGAATATTCCCAGATAAAACTTTAAGTAATTCCAAAACCACATCCGCAGGAGAATCGCTATTTCTCTCCTCCCCCATTCCCGAAACACCTTGGCCCAGGTCGCAGAGCAATAGGGAAAGCCAATGCTCATGGCGCTTAGCTCTCTTAATCTCAGTGTCCAGCCGCTCATTGAAATACTGGCTGTTAAATACACCCGTTTCAAGGTCATGCATAATCCACTGGCGATTTTGGGCTTTGATCTCTTCAAGTTGTTCCTTAAGGCGACAGTTTTCCTCCTCCAATTTATAGCGAAGGATCCCCTTTTTTACTCCATCAACGAGTCGCATTGGAAGCAGGGGCTTAACCAGATATTCGTCGATTCCAGCATCGATTACTTTTTTAGTCATAGCAGGAGTGAAATCAAAAATCATCATAGAAATGAAGACATGAGGAAATTCTTTTTTAATTCTCTCGGCAACTGAAAACAGGGCATTACTCGCTACCATAAGGTCAATGACGACCGCCTGATAACTTTCGCTTCTCAATAATTCTAATGCTTGGCTTTCATTTTCAGCCACATGGGTATCAAATCCGTATCCAGCGAAAAGGTCTTTATAGGCACTTCGGGTCTTATCATCGTCATCGACAATTAAGATTTTCCCCTCGCTCATATATACTTCTATCTCTCCCTATAAAAACCTTAAGTTACACTTTAAACCCCTTAAACTAGACTTTTCTGACGTCAACCAAACTCACAATAAGCCAATTTTTTTAAAGGCAGGATAGTTCCATTCCATTTTGCCGAGTCAAGGGTATTTTATGGCTATTATTTTTTCATTTTCTGCTGAGTAGCCTTCATCCTTTCCCATGAATCGTACACGACGGGATAAATATCGCAGGATTTTTTATAATAATCGTAGGCAGACTTAAAATCCCCTTCATCCTCTGATTTTCTCCCCTGCTGGTATAAGCTTATTGCTTGCGCTGCATTCTGTTTGGCTGTTTCCAGCTTTTCCTGAACTTCCTGATCCGAGGGATTTTGCTCTAAATATTTCCCGAAATAGCTCGCTACCTTATCCCATCTTTTTTGCTTGAAGGCTTCCTCTCCGCGTGCTCGATCGAGAGAGGTTGAAGATTCAACAGATGCCGTTTTAGCAGAGGGGGATTTCTTCTTTCCCTTTTTTTTGTGTCCGGCCTTGGGCGCGTTCGACTCCGGTTTATCCGCTACGGCAGGCTCGGAAGCTTCTTCCTGACCAGCAGCAACAGGTTCGGGTTTACTCACCACCTGAGTGGTGGGAGGCTCCTCAGCTTTTTGAGGAGGCAGGATTGCCACCGCTTGTGGTCTCTCATCAGTACTAGACTGAACAACCGGACTGGATGCAGGAGATGATGGAGGAGATGATGGTAAGCTCTCAGAATTTATATTTGGCTTTGATTCAGATGGCTTTGATTCAGAAGAAGATGTGGAAGATGAATTTTTTTGTGCTATGATAATGACTTTCTCAACTCGAAGGGGTTTGCCTTCTTCACCGGTTTTTTTCAAGACCATAATAAAGCTTTGACTGATTTTCCTCAGCCCTTCATCGAGAGGGACGTTCTCAAACTGTTGAGTTACCGTTCCCTCTGCATTTTCCCACCCCACAAACTGTACTCCTGTCTGGCGGGAGATCTCCTGGAGAACCTGCGTTAACTGAGCATTTTCCAGTTTTACTGACAACAGCCCGTTTTCAGCCTTGATCTGTATAAGCCCATTACTTTTCTTGGGGCTTAAGTTTTTAGCAAAAGAAGTCGATGGAGGGAGGAGCAGAAATACTCCTGAACTTGCCAAGAAAAATAAGATAATGCCTTGATAAATGACCCTCTTACACATTAATAGTATCCTCGCGCATTTAAAAATCAGGATCTTAGATGGAAGAAAAAAATTGCTATACTTCCCCAAAATGTAATCTTGTCGCAAAAGTATCATATTGTTGCCATGATTGTCAATATCTTTTTGTTTTCGTGGTACCGGATCAAAGTAAGGAAAAATTTTAGCTGGATGAATGATCATAATTGTATTGACAGAATCATGAAAAAAAACTAGACTGTTAAATAATAAAAGGGACGCATGGTTATATACATCCAGAAGATTTGAAGAGGTGTTAAAATTTCTTGGAAGCTAAGGGTTAAAGGGGAGAAATAGTATAAGGGGAGAAATAATATTATGAAATTGGTTTTGTATACGATCAGTTTTATATGGATTATCCTTGGTGCAATTCAAATTCTCTATACGGAAAAATCAAATGCTGTATTGAGAAAACTTATGGCCGAACGAAATCCCAAAGTACTGGCCGTTGTTCCATCCCTCATAGGAATTTTAATCTGTGTAGCATCGCTTTCGCACTACAGTAAAGAGGGTGTTTATAAACCGCTGTGGTTTGTCTTCGCCTTGGGACTCCTTGCCTGTATTAAAGGAATCCTTTTCTTTCTCCTGCCAGCCAAAAGCACCAAAAAATTTTTACAGTGGTGGTTTAATAAAGCCTCTGATCGCTTTATCCGGCTATGGGGTATAATTCTGGTCGTTTTGGGCATTACAGTGATTACTTGGATTTGATGGTGCCTTCTCCCCTCATTTTTAGTGAAGGGGGAATTATCATGGATTCTTATAAAAAACCCCAGGAAAGGTTTTTAATACCTTCTCTGGGGTTTTTGCTTCCGAACGTGTTACTTCGTCCCTCTATCCTCCGTTTTCCTAGCAACTCTTTCCTGTGCGAGCAAAAAATGTCCGCTTTGCACATGGCGAGAAAAAAGGCATGGGTCCAGAAAAAAGTAATGATGGGGATGTGTATGAAGGTGATAAATAAAAAGCCGAGACGAATATCTCGGCTTTTTTACTAACCGCACTTGCGTTGCGCTTATATTACACTTATATCGTACATATGCTACAGTATTTTTTTAGTAAATTCGATCAATAGTGCCGCTTACTTCTACTGCTTCCCCTTTATATTGAACAGGGTTACGGCCGAAGCAAAAGCCCATGGTTTCATATAAGGACACCATATACAGACTAACATACCGCTGCTTGATGACGTCCTCCGTTTTTTGATACAGGATAGTCCTTCCTTTGACCCCGCAAATGGTCACGCCGGTCATTCCCTGTTTCAAGAGCAACACAGCACCAGCTCCTGCCTCTTTACCAAAATTGACGTCATAAGAGGAAGATTCACCGGCTCGAACCAGGTGGCCGGGGGTGACGCTTCGAACCTCAGGGATCTCGTAGAGTCCATCTACGAACTGCCCGGTCTCCTTCATGAATTTTTTGATCTGCGGGTCAGCCTTCAGCCGTTTTTCCAATTCCTGACAGACATATTTTGCGGCTCCAGCTAGTTTCTTATGCCCGAAAGCATCAACTCCGGCGCTTTCATCGACGATTTCCTTCCCTGATGCATCGGTCATCCCCTCGGCAACGACAATGGTGTAGGTTCCGGCCTTCACATCATTTTCCCGGATGCGGCGGGTAAAGGTGGAGACCAGATGTTGATAAAGAATGTCAAAATCCACCGGAATCTCAGGAATCAGGATTGCATCAGCTTCTGCGGATACCCCGCCCCGAAAAGCAGTATGCCCTGCGTACCGGCCAAAAACTTCGGTCACGATAATTCGATTGTGCGTCCTGCCGGTAGTTTTCAGCTCTTGAATAAATCGGCTGATACGGTTGATGGTAGAATCTCCTCCTACTGAGTAGCTCTGCAGATCCAGGTCCATGGTTTTAGGTGCATGGATGCAGGGGATTCCCCTTCCCGAAAGGTCCACCATTACACTTCCGGTATCATCTCCCCCGCTGATGACCAAAGCATCGATGGAGAAACGCTTCAGCCCCTGGCGTATTCTTTCATATTTTTCAGGGTCCTTGATCTTTTTAATTTTCACCCGGGAATGGCCTGCCTCTGATCCTGCCGGATAGGCTTCAAACCGGTCAAGGCGCATGGGATTTAACGTAACCAGGTTATCAAAATCCACGAGATTGTAAAGCCCTGCATAACCATTAGGAATAATAACCGACTCGATCCCCAGCGAATTAGCCATCTGAGCAGCACCTTTGACTACTGCATTCAGACCGCCGCAATCTCCACCACTTGTCAGAATGCCGATCCTTTTGATTTGAGCCATACTTTTTCTCCTTTCGGCCAACGGTTATGGAATTGAATGATGATGAGGGTAAAAGTTTGACAATGAAAATATAAATAACCCATGTTGCGAGTTACGGGGGTACGAGATGATAAAGCTCCGTAACACAGATAACTCTCAAAGCACCTGAATGATCTTAGGTATAAAGCTTTCTTTTGACCTGCAGTGGCGGTCATAAAACCTGATCCCGGCAAAAGTCCCGGCCATTGCAACCAGTCCAGCACCTGCGGCTAAAAGCTCTGATGACAGGCGTGGCCACACATGAGCCAAAAAAAGCTTTCCAGCGACTGCTCCCAAAATAAGTCCAAAAAGAGGGATGACATATAATAAAAATGAGGCAGCCAGAATTGATCCCGGAGCAACAAAGAGTCGCACTCTTTGCCCGACCCTTGCTCCGGCGTTGTTTTTAGCCTTGACTAAGATTTCCCGATCAGATTCGATGTGACACGATCCGGCCGAAGGGCAGTGTGCGCAACTGGACGTGCGAATCACCTTGACCATTGCGTACTCTCCTTCAATCGCTGTTACCATTCCTTCTTCTTCGGCAGGCATGTTTTAGTGCACCTCAAAAGTAAGGGGTTATAGGGGTTAGCGTATCGCTCGAAGGCGTTTTTCCCTAGTCCCTAGCCCCTAATCCCTTTATCTCATACGTTTCTTGAGCAGTCTGTTTGCATTTTCGACCCGGGCATGACGCATCCGGCCTTTTTTTGCTCCACCAGAATGCTTCTGATCGGACATTTCCTGCAGCAGTTGCGAAATTTTTACGATCTCGTATCCTTTTTCACGCAATCCGTCGATAATATCGGGCAATTGCAGGTAAACTTCATCTTGACGGGGCCGGGATGTACTAAAGTGCATCAGCACGATTCCTCCATTGGCGCCGACCTCCGTATCATTTCCGAAATTGATAATTTGATCTCGTATCTCTTCAGCCGTATGATACTTGATTGAATCGGTATTCGCAACCCAGTCAAGGCTGTCCAGCCCATTCTCCCAATCCCGACCGCAAGTCCAGGAGACATGGACATATCCAATCTCTTCGGCCCATTTGCGGATTTCCAGGTTGCTTTCTCCATAGGGGGCACGCCAGTACGGGCTCATATGCTTGCCGGTCAAATAATAAAAGGCCCCTTCTGTCTTTTTTAACTCATGATGCAAAAATTCCCGATTCACTCCTGGACGGCATTTAATTTCGCTGTCATCAATCCTGGTCAAATGCGGATGAGTATCCGTGTGATTGCCTACTTCGTGTCCTTCTGCGACAATTCTCCTGACAATTTTAGTATTTCTCCTGATAAACTCACCGGTCAGGAAGATGGTTGTCTGAACCTGCTTTTCCCTGAGAATATCCAAAATATGCGTAGCTTCGTCCGCACTTTCCCCACTATCAAAACTCAAACAGATCTTCGCTTGATTAGTATTTCCACGCCTGAAATCGAGTCCTTTTTCCACAACCTGAGAGGTTGCTACATCTACAATCAGCTCCAGGGTATTGGAGTAGCAAAGGTTTCCGTTTGCCGTAATCAGCTTTGCCTGCAACATATTCTTGTTCTTTTCCAATCCAATTCGCGGGAAAAGGAACCGGGTCCCCCTACAGGGAACAGTATCACACAATCGGTCATTTTTGTAAAGGGCGATGATACTGTTGGGGGGAGCATTACCGCAAATATCTATAATATAAGAGGGTTGCTGAGCACGATGCGGAGCAAGGCTGATTTGAAAATCGGCGCACATCTGTTCTATGGAATCGGACGGGATTGAGCCAGCACCTTGAGCCGCCAGGGTATTTTTCAGCGAAAGGCCTGCATTATTCGGGGTGCTCAGAGTATTGTTCATCGCAAGAGGTGAAAGAGGATGTGCCACTTGAAAAACTAAGGCCAGTGGATTCTTGTTCCCTGATTTTGAATCGTCTGATCCTTGCGTATTCACGGAAGCATTCGCGGCAAGGTTTTGAGCAGGGAATACCTTAGAGGTATGTCTTTCCTCGGTGGTGGCTGAATACAGAAGGATTAATCCTGCGCCAAGGCTGACCAATATCAAAAGGAAAGTTGAGTATTTATTGAGGCGATCGATTTTAGAGCGCAGGTAAAGGTTGTGCTTGAAGATAGCCTGCTGGGTGCGCAGCCGAAAGTTCTTGATGCGAAAGAGGGTATTGCATCGCTTGCTGCAAAAGAGCTGATCTTTCACCCTGATTTGGCAATCTGAGCACATTGCCTTCCAGCAATATTGACACCGCGCTACTGCTTGCCTATCCGGATGATTTTCGCAATGCATAAGTTTTATTTTTTCTCTCTACAAGAAAAATGACACCGCCTAAAAAGAAGGGGTTAGAGGCTAGGGGCTAGGGGCTAGGGAAAATACCCTAATCCCTAATCCCTAACCCCTAATCCCTGTTCTAAGATTCTTGCAACTTTCTTGCCTTTACGTCAGCCTCCCCAAGTAAAAACTGTAATTGGGCAACCTGCTGATTAGCGCTCTCAACCAAATGCTGCTGTTGGGCCAGGGTGTCTAATTTCACCTTAAGATCTTCTGACATCAGGTCCAGTTTCTGCATTCTGTAATCAGCCTCATCGATCAAATGAGTATTCTTTAAAATATTTCCCATCTTATCATGGGTCTCGGCCATCAAGATGTGCAAACTCTTTAATCTGGCACCAACCTCATCCACGTTTTCACTTTCCGAAAGCAGATTTTGCATTCTGGCCCGGATATCCTGACTGAGCAGGCGCACCTCCTGAATGTCCCGGTTGGTCCTCTCGATAACATCTTTTCCGCCTGATATTTTCTCCAGATTCTCATCGATCCCCTTCGATAGCTCTTCCAGGGTTCCGATTTTCCTCTCCAGTTCCGACAAAGCGGCCTTGCGGTTAGAAAGGGTATCGATTTTGTGCTCTATGTCCCGATGCAGTTGTCCAAGATTTTGTAATTTATTTTCCATCTTGTCGACATCTACCATCTCGTCAAGGACTCTGGCCAGACCCTCTTCGATCTGGCGCAGGAGATTACGAAATTGGCCTCGATGATTTTCCGCAATTCCCTGGACCTCAGTACGCCAATGTTCCAGGTCGTTGATTTTATGATCGATTGAACCGAAGAGGCTGGAAATTCTGGCTTCATTCGCGGTCAATTCAGCGTGTATCCTTTGGACCGCATCCCGATTCCGGTTGATCTGATTCACCATCTGCCGTATTTCATCGGTCTCCGCTTTAAGTCCATCCAGGCTTTCCGCCAATTCCTGAATATGCTTCTTCTCTACGAGCAATTCAGTGCTTTTGTTTTGAACGTCCTCTATGATCACTCCCAGGGCAAGCAACTTCTCCTCAGTCCTTTCAACTTCCACCTTATTCTCAAGAACCGTCCCGATTTTGGTTTCCAGCTCGTTACTTAACTGATTAAGCCGCGAGATCCGGTTTTCCAGATTCTGAATAAAACCTTTCCGGTTGTTCAGCAATTCCATCTTTTCGTCAAGATTGCTTGAAAGGGAAGTCAGTTTTTCCATTCTCTGCCGGACATCGTCGATAGCGTCCGCCCGCTCAAGGACTTCATCTTCCGTTCTGCCCAGGCTGTCTGCTAACTTTTTGATATCCATGATCTGGGATTCCACCATCTCCAATTCGGATCTGTTGGTTTCCACACCGGCTATTCGTTCTTCAATATCCGTAAGGCTTGAAAGGAGAGTATCCACTTTCCCCTCAAGCCGCTCGATCATCTTTCCTTTTTCCTGGATTTTGTCCGTTTCCGACTGCATATTGTGAGCCAGGAGGTCTATTTCCCGTAACTGGATTTTTATTTCCTTGAGCGAATCCTTTTGGAGGAGCACATCTTCAAACTCTGCCTGCAATTCCTGCAAGTCGTGATTGACCTGATGAACCTGGGTCTTTACTGTCTGGATATCGGTTTGCAGTGTCAGGATATCATCCCCTTTACGTTCCGCATCTTCAAGCCGGGAATGCAGGTAATCAATCCTCCCGGTCAGGTTGTTCATAACCGCCCGGGTCTCATCCAGCTCCCTGATTTTGATGTTGACATCGGCTGATAGATTTTGCAGCTCTTCCATTTGGGTGGTAACCGTAGCTAAAAACTCCTTGGCCTCGGTGACCTGTAAGACCTTGATATTCACCTCGTTAAACATGGATTCCAAGCGCCAGATATTTTTTTCCGTCTTTTTTATTAATTTATTTTCTTCGGCCAATTTATTAATTTTGGCTTCCATATCCCAGAACAGAACATTGAGTCTTCCCGCTTCTTCATTTGTCTTTTCCACAATCAATCGCTGCTGAGAAAGGGTATTCATTTTGGTCTTGATGTACTCAGTCAGGGAATTTAAGCTGTCCAGCTTTTGCCTGGTTGTCTCGTAGAGCCGTTTATCCCGCTCCAGTTCTTCGGTTTTTTGCTGCATATCGGCCATAGATTTGGTGCAGTTGCTGGCCATGACTTCATATTTTGCAGCCTGATCAGCAAAGTTTTTTGCCTTGGAGAGAGAATTCATCCGCTCCTGCTCGATCTCCTGAAGCTCGCTGCGTACCTGTTTGGTAAGGGAGGAAAATTGATTGGCCTCTTCCAGTGCCGACTCGATATCGGCCTTGCGGTCAGCAACCTGATTCATTTTGTCCCCAAGATCCTGGCTTTCATTCTGCAGTGCCCGGACTTTATGGCCAATCTGCTGTACATTATCCTGAAACTGGTCAACCTCTGTCTTCATTTCAGAAAAGACCTCTTTTTGAATGATTAAATCATCAAATTTTTCACTCAGCTCCCGGCTTAAGGTAGTGAATCCGTCCAGTTTTCGATTTACGTCATCAATATGCTCGCGAAATCGCAGGACCTCGGTAATCTTCTTTTCCGTAGATTGAGAGAGAAACTGCAAGGTCTCGACCCTCTTTTCAACCCGCAGAATCATCTCGCTGTTTTCGCAAAGACTGGCTATCTGCATGCGGATTTGATTCAGCAAGGATTCCAGCCCTTCCCGTTCCTTTCTGGATTCCTCCAGCATGTGACTCAAGATCATTATATGCTCGGTCGCAGACGCTTTCTCGGCCAGAGCTGTCTCTTGCTCTTTTCCAACCCCTTCTCCAACCCCTTTTCCAACATTGGTGCCTTGAGGCATAGATTGGCCATTAATATCTTTATACATTTCCTTCTCCCGAATCAATAAGTAAGCGAAGCAGCTTAAAGCCGCTTCCACGATACTGATCCTTCTACCAAATCAATAAGTAAGCAGCTTAAAGCCGCTTCCACTGCACTAATACACTGAAGAGGCAAGGTTGATAGGCTGTAGGCTTTTAGCTTTTTACCCTAAACACCTAACCACCTAAACACCTTGAATAGTATGCTTTCCCCTCTAGGAGTACTTTTCCATGGCTTTGGCCTGAATATCTTCGGGTACTTGAATACCCAATTTATAGGAAGTGGATAGATTGATAAAGATTTCCGGTTGAGGAAATAGAATGGGAATCTGAACAGAGGGTTTTTGGTTTTTGACGATCTGGTAAATAATCGTTTCCGCTACCTGCCTGCCCAATCGTTTTTGGTCATATTCCAAAGAAGCCAAAGCGCCCATTTGTGCTCCTAACTTTCCCCCTCCAATAAAAGGAATCTTTCGATTGAGGCAGCTCATTGAGATAATCGGTAAGGCTGCTTCAATATTTTTATCTTGAACAATCTCCCATAGGGCATCTATCCCTAAGCTGCCACCCCCGGGAGCCCCGGTGGCAGGGTGTGCCCCCGCATCTAAAAGGGATTCAAGCTTCTCCTTCAAATCCTTCCCGTCTTCGGAAATGGAAACGGCCTTTATTTCCAAACCCTGGTGATTTTTAGCAAAAGCCTGTAAGGCATCAACCTGTTCTCTGGATTCAGGAAAGCTTCCGGTATAGAGGACACCAATCGTTTTGATCCCTGGTAAAATGCTTTGATAGATCTTCAAATCCTCGGCCCAATTGGATCCGGAAAAGACCCCGGCATAGTTGTCGGAGGGCTTTTCTCGAAACTGAGCGTATCCGATAATCGTATGCCCAGGCAACTTTTCCAGGGCTTGCTTCACCCTTTCGGTCCCCAAAACATAAACAGTATCCTCTTTAATGTTTTCAAGGCTGGATTCTCCATAGGAGACGGTATAAATTCCTTTGAATAATAATCCCTCTCTTATCCCCTGGATATGGGCTTTATATTTTAAGAAGCCATCGACAATGGCCACCATGTGCTTCGATCCCGGTGGAATCGACTCTTGAAAAGATTTTCTTCTCAGGAAATAAATAACGAAGACTATAATAACCAATAAGCTTAAATAAGTAAAGCTCCGAACTAAGATTATTCGCAAAGCTTTTCCGATATCTTCTTTTTCTTTCGCCGGCATTGCTGTCTAGATCCTTATCATCCCTCCCATTTCAGGGAAAGTACTCCCAAATGGGGGAGATCAAAATAAAGTGAATAATCAATGCTGTTTCCCCCCATTTAAACTTCTCCATTTCCTATCGCTTGAGGAAAAAGCTGAGAACAACGACCAAAACGGCAAAAAATGTGACCATTGTCGTCAAAGCTACAACCAAAGCGAAAAACGATTTGATATATAAGAAGCCTATCAAAGTGGCAATAATAATTGTCAGTGTTACGACGATCCAGCTAATGTAAATGCTGATATCACCCGTGTGGATTTCGCTGGCCCTCCGGCACATGCGTAAAAACCATGAATTGGCAAAGTCTTTGCTCCCCAACTGAATTTTAGATAAATCCTCTGAGCCGATGAGACCAAAAATAGCGCGTTCAATGAGCTTGTCATACTTATCCTCCAAAAGATTGAAATACCTCCAAAGCCCGACCTTAAATTCTCCGTGCTTGGATAACATGCCCCAAAAAAAGCGGCTGAAAATAACCCTGTCATATGCACCGTCCACCATCCCATCAGCTCTCATGGCATTATTGAAGATACCGTCCCTTATCGCAGGGCCCGCTAACTTATCAAACCCATCGACAAGTTTTTCATCCGCATGCCCGATCTTGTCGAATATTCCCTTCCCCGCAATATCCCTGGCCTTGTCAAAAGCACTATTATATATCTGATCCGCCTTGGAGATGTGGCCAAATACCCTTTTTGCACGGACAGTCTGATCTACGGCCTCAGTATACTTTTGATCTGCCTGAGAAATGATTCGAAACATCCCTTTATCATTACTCGAAGCCAGCTCCGACCCTTCGTCCACTTTATTCCCTTTATTCCCTTTATTAATGACGAGATCCAGTTTGATGCCGGGTATCCATATAAAGACCATCAACACGGAAATGATTTTTTCAGCCCTTCCCACGATCTGCTCATAACTCACGCGGCAGAGCCCGCGAAACCCCTCGAAGGCTTTCCGATAATACCGGGTCAGTGACCAGGCCTCCGGCAGGGTCTTTTCACAAAGACCGGTTCCCATGAAGACAAGAAAAATCGTTCCTCCCACAAAAATAGCCGTACTTCCGCCAGATAGGTTATGGATTACCTCCTTACTGATCTGCAGGCTGCCATGAACTAAATCATACCAGAACGGCAGATGTGAGTGCGTAATACCTGCAGGCAAGATGCCTGTGCCACCATGAATACTATGCATAACACCTGCCACAGGTGCTGCAAGGCCAGGAAGGATAGAGGGGGTGACGTGAATATTATAGATCAGATGATAGGCATGAGAGCTTGAGTCAAAGCCAAAATAGGGCAGCATGGGGCCGATAAAGTTTTCCAAAAGCCAATTTGGAAATAATCCCAAAAGCACGATACTGGCAGAGAAAAGAATCAAGGATACATTCATGTATAAGTCAGGAGTCAGAAGAGAGGGGGATAGGCTGTAGGTATTTAGGCTGTTAGACGTAAGAGAGGAGTCAGGAGTCAGAATAAAATCCCCCCTTCGACCCCCTTTACTAAAGGGGGGTTGGGGGGATTGTCCCATATCAGCAGTTTTTCTCCCGACTCCTGACTCCTGACTCCTGACTTCTGAATCAGCAGTTTTTCTCCCGACTCCTGACTCCTGACTCCTGACTTCTGATTTCTTCGGTCCCAAAAAGACCAGGGTAAAAAGCTTCATGTTATATGCAAAAGTTCCCCCAGCCGTAATAATGAAAATAATCTCGGCTATCCGAAGCCACACATCCGGTGTATGGGTGAAAGAAAGATGACCCGAATGCTGATATGCCTCCAGAATGGCATGGTGGAGCATAGTCTTACTGGCAAATCCGTTAAATAGAGGGAATCCGGCAATAGCCAGGGCACTGACCAGAAGCGTCAGGGCGGCTACCGGCATATCTTTCCATAATCCGCCCAATTTGCGGATATCCAGCTCTCTGGTGTGAAAGTAGACGACTCCGATGCTTAAGAATAATCCCACCTTGAACAGGGCATGATTTATGATATGGTAAAGAGCTCCGGCAAGGCCCATAGCTCCATCCTTGCCCATGTAGGCGGCACAGCCGATACCCATGACAATATATCCCATCTGGCTGACGCTGGAATAGGCCAGCAGGCGCAGGGCATGGGTTGAGAACAGGGCATTGACCGCACCCAGAAACATGGTCATGATACCCACAAAGATCAACACATATCCCAACTGAGAGGAAGTCAACCAGGCAGAAGGACTTGTCAGATGACTTGCCGGGAACCCTAGTGGCAATGGAGCGAAGATCATGTTGACGGTTCGAAATATCCCATAGGCGCCTACCTCGATCATGATCCCTGACGAAAGTGCGGCAGTGAGGCATGGTGCAGAGCCATAGGAGGAAGGCATCCAGATATGCTCCAGAAAAACTCCGGCCTTCCCGCCAAATCCTACCAGAAAAAGAGCTGCAACCAGATACTTCAATCCGGGGTGAACGTGCTCGAAAGCGCAGGCCGCGCTCTGAATCTCGATAGTACCGGCAAAATAGGAGAAAAGGAAAATGCCGAATAAGAGCATGAGGCCGGTAAATACGCCAAAGTAGAGGTACACTTTGGCGGATCTCAGAGCCTCGGCATCTTCCCGGTGAATAACCATCAGGTAGAGAAAGAGCAGGATCGATTCAAAAAACAGGTATAGAGTAAAGAGATCTCCTGCCAGAAAAGCGCCCAGGGTTACGCCTAAACAACATAAATTTGCGATATTATACCGCAATCGATTATTTTCAATGACTAAATAGCCTTGCGAAAAAATGGACACCAAAAACCAGACCAGGCAGGTAAATACTACCAGGACCAAAGCAGCCGGATCTACCCTGAAGGTCAGATCAAGCCCGAAAGAGGGCAAAAAAGGGATGGAGTAGTAAATTCCCTGCCGGAGAGTTTCTCCGATCTTTTGCCCATATATTACCAGCGGATACATTAGCCAGGATATGACCAGGGTCAGACCGGAAATCATGGTGACGATGATTCCCTGCCCCTGCCTATATATGGAACAATCCCACCAACCCCCCTTTATAAAGGGGGGGCAGGGGGGGATTATCCTCAGCAAAAGGAGCATGAGCGCCCCAAGAAGAGGAGTCAGAATGAGCCAGATCGGCAAAGAGGAATGATGTGCCGTATCAGGAGTTATTTTCTGATAAACCACTTCTGAGCTATGACCTGCACTCAAAACTCCGCCTTGCTCATGAGATGCAGATTCTTCATGTGATACTTCTTCTCCATCATGAGCAGCAGATTCTTCTCCATGAAGTGCAGATTCCGCGTGTGATACTTCTTCTCCATCATGAGATGCAGATTCTTCTCCGTGAAGTGCAGATTCCGCGTGTGATGCTGCTTCTCCATCATGAGATGCAGATTCTTCTCCGTGAAGTGCAGATTCTCCATGAGATGCTGCCTCTCCATGAGATACTTCCTCATGAAGTGCCGGCTCCACATGCGGTGCTGCCTCATGTGATGTTGCGTCACGAGGAACTGCCTCATGCGGTGCCTCTTTTGCCTGCTCATGCAGTACTGCTTCATCGACCGTAGGGGGCAATGCTGCGTAGGCTTGCGGGGCCGTCATAAACCTGGGGGCAAGGCCAAGGCAGGGTGACATGGAACAATCCCCCCAACCCCCCTTTATAAAGGGGGGGATTTTTGAGCCCATGCCATAGTTCAAGGGGAGAGAACAAAAAAGGAGAAATACAAAAACCAAGCCGAATACAACCAATACCATCTTCTTCATGAAATTAGCCTTCTTTACATGAAACACAGGTTCAGAGGGGCAAAAGCACAGAGGCACAGAGGGGAAAAAACTTTGTGCCTTTGTGCCTCTGAACCTTTGAACCTCTCCTTTGTGCCTACTTCCTACCATGCGCGTTATCCGACATCTAGTGAAAATAAAATTGACTAATCTGCTGAGCCAGAGCCAAGGGAAAGCCAGGGAAAATTCCGAAAACCACTGTCCCCAAAGCAAGGAGTAAAACAGGAATCATCATATAAGGGGATAGGGGTAAGGATAGGGGTTTAGGCTGTAGGGGATCGTTTGAAGCCGTTTTCCCTAAATCCCTAACCCCTAAATCCCTAAATCCCTGCTTTTCACTGACCAAGGCTGGCTCAGGGTCTTGCAGACCATAACGGACGCTGTCCCAGCCGTTTCCTTCAGAGCTTCCTTCAGGTGCCTCTTCCTCAGTTCCAAACCAGGCGTTATAAATAATCGGGCCGTAGTAGATCAGGTTCATGAAGCTGCTGAGAATCAAAGTGCCCACAGCCAAAATACCTACCCACAGACTATAAGAGCCGACTTTTACCGCTTCCAGTGCTCCGAGGGCCAAAAACCATTTGCTGATAAATCCATTGAAAGGCGGCAACCCAATCATTGACAGAGCTGCCATAGTGAAGCAGGCTGTCATCAAGGGCATCCTTTTGCCGATCCCTTTCAGGTCATCCAGATGTCCGGAACCGGTATAATGAATAAATACACCAGCGCATAAAAATAGTGCAACTTTGATGATAGCGTGATTAAACATGTGCAATATCCCGGCAGTTAATCCAAGGGGAGAGAGCAGGGTCAGACCGAGGATAATATAGCCGATCTGAGATACGCTGGAATAGCCCAGGAGTTTTTTAATATCTTTCTGATTAATGGCAGCGGCAGATCCGATAAAAATGGAGAACAAAGCCATTCCCAGCAAAATAGGCACCAGGGCACTTCCCCGCAGGGCGTCAAGCCCAATGATACTGTAAATGGTTCTGGTAATTCCGTATGCACCTGCCTTGATCATGACTCCTGAAGAAAGGGCCACTGCACAGGTAGGGGTTTCCGGGTAAGCCGAGGGCATCCAGTAATGCAGGGGGAAGATGCCCGCCTTAACACCAAAGCCCAGGACGTATCCCCAGAAAATCAAAGGCAGCCATTTACTTCCCTTTAACCCTAAGCCCACTACAGCAAGGTCAATCGAGCCAGTCAGGGAGTAGGTCAGCAAGATTGACATCAGGAGAATCAGCCCTCCGCAAATTCCCATAAAGATGTAGATAACTCCTCCCCTCATGGCAGCGGGGGTCTGCTCATGAATCACCAGCACCAGAGATGCCACGCTCAAAAGCTCAAAGAAAAAGTACAGGGTGAACAGGTCTCCGCTAAAGACGACGCCAAGCATACCCACCAGGGTGAGGAGCGAAAAAATATCATACCTGATCTGACTTTGCTTTTTCCGCATAAATTCAATGGCAAAAAAACTGGAAAACATCCAGATCACGACGGCAATGAGCCCGATATAGAAACCCAAAGCATCGACCCTGAGTGAAAAAAGTACGGTAGGGAACCCCGGCGTCGGTGCCTTAAATACCGTGAAGCTTCCGGCGAGGATTTTTCCTGCCTTGATTGCAGGGTACATGGCAGCAATGACCAAAAAGGTCAAGAGAGTGATGAGTGCAGTAAGAAGATTGATACAGGAAGTCCCGGTAGCGCAGCCCGCCCCTGTGGCACTCTGAGGACCACGCTTAGTAACCCAGAGGATCAGGGCAATTCCCAGAAGAGGAATAGATAAAGCGAACACCGGGAAGAAGCTGTTAATCTGATTCATAAGTTTCTCATAACTCCCAAATGAAGGTCGCGAGTTAGTAACGCTTTTAACTCGCAACGCCCTTAAGTCTTTAACGCGCAATGCCCTTAAGTCTTTAACGCGCAATGCCCTTAAGTCCTTAACTAGCAATGCCCTTAAGTCCTTAACTAGCGATGCGCAACGCCCTTTGATAGGCTGCAGGGAAAAATAGGCAGGAGAAAAACAGGCTATAGGTATTTAGGCTGTAGGCTTTTAGCCTAAAAACCTAAAAGACTAAACACCTAAACGCCTGCTTCAATCAGCCTAAAAACCTAAAAACCTACAGCCTAAAAACCTATCCTTAACACCTATCCTTAACCAATAAGGCTGCCAATTCTTTGCACTATCTCCTCAGGCACAAAGGGATGAGTGATGTAATCGTTTGCTCCCATCTGAAATCCGCGGTCAATTTCAGACCTCTGGGCAGAGGCCGAAAGGATGATAAGCGGAATATTTTTTGTTTTCTCGTTTGTCTTGACAATCTGACATAAATCGTAACCATTTAACCGTGGGAGATTAATATCAAGCAGGATTAAATCCAGAGGGTCCTGAAAAATTTTTTCCAGCGCTTCGATGCCATCATGCGCGGTAAAAATTTTCCAGTTTTGCGAGATCAACGCTCCTTTGCTGATGCAGGTGATGATCAATTCCCGGGTTATCGGATTATTATCAACTACCAGGATCTTGCGTTCTGGGGAGGAAGGCTGAAGAGTGAAAGGTGAAGGGTAAAATTTTTCTTCCTTTGAACTATGACATGCGTCATTTACCCTGCCTTGCAACCTTCCACTACTGGCTTTGGGGAGTGCAAAGGAAAAGACGCTTCCCTCTCCCTTTTTGCTTTTCACCCACATCCGCCCGTGGTGCAGGTCAACAATATTCCTGGCAATGCAAAGCCCAAGCCCTGTCCCTCCATATTCACGGGTATTGGAGTTATCGACCTGATAAAATTTATCAAAGATCTTGCCCGCGTCATCTTCAGCCAGGCCGATCCCCGTGTCCCTGACATTGATCTGGATAAAGTCCTGCGAAGGCCAGTTTTGCGAGATCGACGTTCCGTTGACCGTTGGCCGTTGACCGTTGACCGTTGAACCCTTAACGGATAACGGATCACGGTTATCGGACTCCAGGGCACTGTAGACCCCTTTCTCTACATCAGGAAGTGCCTCCATGATGACCTCTCCCTGGACAGGAGTAAATTTAATGGCATTACTCAGTAAATTGGTGAGAACCTGGGAAACCTTTTGCTTGTCTGCATACACGTGCGGAAGTCCAGCCGGAATACAGATTTTAAATCGGACCCCCTTTTTTTTGAATAAAGGGAGCATGGAATCGGCGATCATCTTTGCCAGAGCGGCAAAGTCCAAAACCTCCTGGCGAATTTCATACCTATCTA
>Ga0307378_10001149_pt1 | contig 43837 bp, 39 predicted proteins | sample UN1MG_FD_202238 | JGI IMG/M metagenome (GOLD analysis project Ga0307378, IMG submission 202238) | Soil microbial communities from Risofladan, Vaasa, Finland - UN-1 | ecosystem: Environmental > Terrestrial > Soil > Coastal area > Acid sulfate soil | place: Finland: Risofladan, Vaasa | collected... | reverse complement strand
CTATTGCCCTTGTCAATATCAACAAAACGAATTTCAACCGGGCTCAGTCTCAAAATTAGTCGCTGTGTACATTAGCTAACTGCCCCGATTACTGAAATGTCCATAAATGTCCCTAAGTCAAAGCTAGAAATTCAGTGTTTACAAAGCATGAGACTTCCGGTTATTCACATATTTAGTAGAAGTTTTTAGTAGATTCTTTCTCTAGTTAATAATATATTTTTTATATATAGAGAGAATATCTACTAATATTTTCTACTATTGAAAATCTCTGGTACGTAAGTCAAGCTCTGTTGAACCAAGGTCTAAATTCCTTTCTTTAGCCAACCTTTCAAGCAACTCCTCGTTGGCTACGAGCCAATCATAACCAGCATAGAACTTAACGCTGAATCCCAAATCCTCTATCATGGCGTGGATTTTCTGGGTGCTCCACTTCAAGTCAAAGTGCTCTCTCATGGTATTTTTAATTTCTACCAACTTGATATTATGTTTGAATCCCTTTTCTGAAGCCGCTATTATAGCCTTAATCATTATATCTTCTGGTTCATATTGGTCTCCCATGGCTAAAGCTCTGGCAGCCCTAGCCATTTCCTCAAGCTCATACTCCAGCCAATCGTTATCCCCGCAGAAGGTTGCCACCATCGTCAGCGGTTTCCAAGCGTCGGAAATCCTATCCGATGTCTCAATCTGTGTTAATTTTCCTTTCATAAGCTCCGCCACTTCCCTCACTGATGCATTAGTTATTTCTGTCGGTGAATATTTTCCAGGTGCCCTGCGAGTTTTAATAATTATAGTTCTGTTCCTCGTTGCTGTATCAACAAACGGCTGTCTCTTATGGATAACTGTGGCTCCAAAGTTGTAGATGGTAGTAGCGTCCTGCCTAGGTGGTTTGTGTATAACCTGAATAGCAAATTTCTTTGTGCATCTATCCCTAACCAGTTCTTCAGGTCTCTCTTGCTTAAAATCACCTTCTTCAATTATGGCTGTATGTACATTATTAAGATTGGCACCAATATCAGAGTAAGTCCTACCATTTATCATCTGTGGGTAAGCAAGTAGCTTCTGTAACTGGTCTATGGCAGCAGTTTTACCAGTTCCCGAATTGCCCCTGAATTCCAGTATCGGAATGAAATCCAGTTCATTACGTAACCATGTCACCACAGCATAATAGACAGAGGTCTTGGCTTGGTTCAGTTTTAGTCCTGAAGCCCGTAGCATTGCGTCTATGGCAGGTTGGAGTATGTCAGCTATGTTCATTTCATTGGCTGACTTAGCCGACATTTTTATCTATCTCCTTCTTCTCCAGAAAGGCATCAAGTTTTTTCCTAACCGACCCAGTAATAGGTTCTTTTTCTCTAAGCATTCTCCCCAATCTCACTGGATGCACACCGATAGCCGCCGCTACCTCGTAGAGTAGCAAGTAATTTCTTGCCATTTCAGCCCGATAATCTCGCCCGGTCTTTAGCTTCTCTTCCACCTCTCACCTCTAGTCATTGTTCATATTCACTATTAACAGCTTAACATTTTATGTGTGTGTAAAAAATTGGAAAAAACGCTAAAATTAAAAGCGCCCACTGTTTTTAGTGAGCGCTCCGTTAATTGCAGGAAAATTCAGTTATTTCCTAGGTCTTCCACCCTTCAACTTAGGTTGTTCAAGTCCCAACAAATTGATGATTGGGACAACTGATTTCCTTATCCTATCCATATCAGCGTGTTCTTGTGCAGCAATTTGGCTCCAACTTTGTTTAAGGCAAATTCGTTTGAAAACCCACCGCATATGGCCTTCAAATGCTCCCCGCTTTCGTGTTCTTATAAATCCAGCCTTTATCATGGTCTGCTCATAGTCACACCATTGCGCCTCCAATTGCTTAAGTATGTCCTCCTCTATTCGTTTCTTAGTTGGAAAAGACCGGGTATCCCAGGTTATCGTGTATTGTCTTGGCTCTATTTCAATTGAGTCCACAGCGCCAATGACCAGAGCGTTTGGATATACTATGCCGTAGTTGATTCTTTCAATCGCCCAATCTGGGTTCAAACCGTATTCCTTTACCAACACTGATAGGCTTTCATAGTATTGTTTAGCCTGTGCGCTATCTTGTTTCATTCCAGATTTTGGGGCTTCTACTGATTTGAGGACATTTATCTCAGCCCATGAATGATACCTTATCAGGGCTGAATAAGCCTGCCTTAACTCCTCTAGTCGCTGTGTAAATGGTTCATGTCGTGCCAACAGACAAAACAGGTAATCAATATACTGGCTACGGATAATGTCAAAGTCAAAAGTTACCAACGTACCTCCAGCTAACGTAGGGACTGTTAAGATGATACAGTGTTCCGATTGTGGACACAAGCTGTCTGCCTTGACTTTATGCCTGTATGCGTGTATACTACTCTTGAGGTGATGCCTATGTACTCCACAAAAGAAGCAGCACAACAACTCGGCCTGGATGATAGCCAAGTGCGTCGCCTACTTAAAGCAGGTGAAATCAAAGGCAAGAAGCTAGGACGAGACTGGGTAGTGTTAGAGCTGAACTATAAGAGGAAGAGGAAACCAAAGGGAGGCAAACAATGAGGAAGTCATTAAGGCAACTGGCAAAGGAATTAGAAGTTAGTCCATCTTACCTGAGTATGATATTGAGTGGTCAAAGGAAATGTCCAGAAAAGCTCCAAGGTGCTATATACTCGTTCACAAACGTTCACAGGACAAAGCTAAATAGTGCTTGTAAGGCAGGGACTCTACCAGCTGAGTTGCTCCCGCAAATCCGTAGCTATTTTAGCCCTATAAGCCATCTATATTAAAAAAGGGGAGTCCCTGCTTAACTAAAAATACCATGGCCTATATTGGGGCTATCACCAAGGAGTATACCCTCTACACTTAGGCTTAGGGCAAAATAAAGAATAGCCACAAACGCTGTGGTAGGCTAAAATCTTCTTATCAGGAAACCCTTTTCTAGTTATACTGATTTATACGTTTCAGATCAAGGTGGAATTCCATTGGAGAGCAAATAACTGAGCCGACCTCTGTTGCTGTGTCTATTTCCCCTTCTTTTTTCTCTTTTTAGCAGATCCCTTAGTTAAAGAATCGTCCACCTTGTCCTTTTCCTCTTTAGAAGATCCCTCTACTATAACGTCCTCCAGCTCCCGCTTTTTCACCTCTTTGGTCACAAGTAAACGGGTGATTTTGTTATCTTTTACCTGAACCGCTACCAACGTCAAATCATCATTGACTATCTGCTCCCCCTCTTTGGGAAGGTGACCAAAAAGATTGAGAGCGTAACCACCAATGGTCATGTAATCGCCTTCGGGCAATCCTAATCCTAGCTGTTCGTTAACCTCGTCGATGCGCATGCTGCCCTGTATTTTGTAGGCGTGCTCGCCAACTACCTTGAATGCCTTACTAGCTCCTACAATTTCTTCCTGTACCTCCCCTACAATCTCCTCGACAAGTTGATCGATGCTCACAATTCCGGAGGAACCCCCATATTCATCCACAACCACTGCCATTAAATACCCTTCTTCTTGCATTTCACTAAACAACTGGCCTACCGTTTTACTCTCGGGAACGAAATAAACTTGACGAGCGAGGTCAGTAACTGAACCTTTACGGTCTATCGTTCCCTGAGCCAGGGCAGTTAGCACATCTCTTATCGAGAGCATACCCTTAACGTTGTCGTAGGTTTCTTCATAAATCGGGTAGCGCTGGGCAGGGGACTTAACGTATACCTTGAGGAAATCCGCCAATGTACATCCCTGTTGAAGCCAGGTCGCTTCGGTCCGCGGGGTCATCACCTCACGCACCTGGATTTCTCCGATACCAACCACCTTGCGTAGCATATGGGCTGAGCGCTCATCTACCACTCCCTCCTCTTCGCCCATGGATATAATGGTGCCTATTTCCTCTATGCTTATCAACGCCCTGGGCATAGTACTTATATGAGCAATAAGGGTAATCATTGATGTCACCCAGCTCAACACGACCACCACTGGACTGAGCAAAATCATTAACAATTCTATTGTCCTGCTATAAAGTAGGGCAAGTCGCTCCGGGTGCTGTGCCGCGATCGTTTTGGGAATTACCTTTGCGAATATGAGTAGTATTATCGCTATTAGCACAATAGCTATCGGCGTTCCCAAACCCTCGCCCAAAAGCGTAACGATGAAGATCGTTCCCAGCGAGACAACGATGGTTTCAGCAAAGCTGATGCCGGTTAGTACCGTGGAGAGAAATCTTGCCGGGTTCTCCATTATACTGGCCACGCGATCTGCTCCATGCACTCCCTCCTCCTCCAAATGCTTGAGCCTAAACCGCGACAATTTGATGAATCCAATCTCAGCACTGGAAAAGAACGCACATACGAGAAGGGACCCAAGCGATAAAACTAGATATACGATTTCAAGGCTACCCATATTTCACCTCCACTTAGGCGCGCAATTTTTATGGTAGGATCGGTTATAAGTCAAATAGTCCATACAGCCCATTATACAATATTAGACAAACACCTTCTTCGACTCATCGCTTTTTTACCTCTAGCATGAAACTGACCACCGCAGCATAAAACTCCCAAGGCTTAGAAGAAAGGTGAGGCTCGACTGTTTAGGCTAACTAGTAAAACATAGAAATGAGATGTTGAATATAGATTTTGTATGCATTTTGCCTATAGCCGTACAGTTTATATCATCATCCATATAAATGGCAGCATATAAAGTATGGTTCCTGCTTAGTCACGCCAATTTTGCATTGGAACCGACGCGCGAGATTTGATATTTTTTACCAGTATAAGCCTGAAGAGGTTGTCTTTGCTCTAGCCGAGCCCCATGGCGGTGAAGAACTGGGAGAACCTGTCCTTCACCTCATCCATGCTGGTATACCTCTTGTCGAAGAGATCGAGCCCCAGAGTCAAGAACGGAACTCCAAGGTCGCGGCAGACATCCCTCATGATACCTATGCTTGCCGCCCCATCTTTGTGGCCCATATGCGCTGGCCAGACCACGCAGTCTATCTTGTAGTCTTTGACCACCCGCACCAGGTCATTTATGAGATTATCCGTAGTACCACGCACATGCCTAACCATTGGCACATCGTATAAATTCCTCTTGGCCAGGCCCCTGAAAATGCTTTCCTCGCTCGAGGTGTCAATCAGCGTGTAGGGTGCATAGCCGGTCATGTCCATGACGATGCATACGCCCCACTCTGACTTTAGCCACTCGGTCAACTCGGGAAACCAGACCGCACGAACGTCGAACCAGAACAATCTGATCCTCTCATCTGGGATGCTCCCTTTACCCTGGCTCACCTTCTGCTCGGTTATATCAACAAGCTGCCGCAACCACTCCGTGCCCTTGCGATCGCCTACCATATAGTTCTGGGCCACGCTCCATGCCTGCGCGCCCTTAGCCGCGCTGTGGGGGCATGGCACCGCACGCCTCAGCTCGTTGTATTCTGCCCACAGCTCGTAATGCTTGTTGGACTCCTCGACAACCTCCCGCAGTCTATCAATATCCATTTCACGCCCGGTGTGCTCTTCGAGAAAGGCTACCATCTGCCGTAGTTCGCCCGCATGGAAATCTACGCTGCGATCGCTTTCCAGATATGGCGCATCGGTGCAGAAGACCGGTATATCACGCCAGTATTTATTGTGGGCGATTGACTGCTGCAGCATATTTATGCCGTCGCATAGAGAAAGCAGCCCGATAAACGCAGTTGGCAGCGGTACATGCTCTGCCTCTACATTGTTGATCCCCAACCTTATAAGCGTACACATATCAGTGCCCAGTCCGGCTCTCTCAGCATCATCGATCTCTTCCAGGATGTAGGGTTCCGCGGTCGGAAGGTAAGGTATCTGCGAAAGCGTGTACCACGGGAGGTCTAACGCAACGAATATCTCGGGAGCGTTGGCGTAAGAGCTTGCTATGAATGGCCTGCCCTCCTCAGCACACGCAATTATCCGGTTGTAGCTTTCTATCATGGTCCTAACCAGGGTCACGGTCAGCTTTCTTTCCGGCGATTGACCCTGCTCAAGCCCCTGCACCGCAAGCTGCATGGTATCCCGATCCCGCTTGAATCGTTCCAGCCCTATTATTCCCATATTCTGTCCCCCCACTGTTTACCTAACGTGTCTATCGTAGCAACACAATATTACGCAGTCAGATAATGGATGTCAACAGAGTAATGAGCGATTCCAATATCCATAACTGGCTTTCTTCGAAACACTGCCCACTGAAGCCTGACAGTGCTATAATAGCAACAAGAGTCCTACTAGACGGGAGAGAGCAACAGGATGTCATCCCCTTATCATGCATACCTCGATATCGAGACCACCGGTCTTTCCTCTTTTTATCACGACATAACTGTGATAGGCATCTATCTGGTTGATAGTAGCGGTGGAAGGCTGGTTCAACTGGTTGGCGAAGCGGTGACCAGCGATAATCTGCTCGAAGCTCTGGAGGGTGTGGATACAATCTACACCTACAACGGGAGCCGATTCGATATCCCATTCATACACGCTATTCTGGAGATAGACCTGAAAACAATTTTCCACCACCATGACCTGATGTACGACTGCTGGATGAACAATCTATACGGCGGTTTCAAAGCGGTAGAGCAGCAACTGGGTATCAATAGAAAGCTACAAGGTATTAATGGGCTTGAGGCTATTCGGTTGTGGTGGCGGTATCGGGAAAACGGTGACGATGAGGCCCTGGCTCTACTACTGGAATATAATAGGGAAGATGTGGTTAATCTGGAGGCACTGAGGAAGATATTGTGGGTCCATGCTTCTATCTAATCAGACGCGCGAGATGCTATATAGGCGGCTCTGGAATACCGAGGCGAGGAGTTAGTTACGCCTATCTATTCTCATTCACAGCTCAGCACATAGGAGGTACTGATCCATGACACGGGCAACCGTAATTCTTCCATTACCCATTATTAGATATGACAAGATAGTATCGAAGTTCTGCGATCATGACCCCAGTTATAGTACTTACGATTCTCAGCCAGTGTCACAGGATAATATATTAAGGGCTCACGAAATAAGGCTATCTCATAAGATGGGAGCCCGTTTCCCGAATACATATATTAAGGTGTTACTCAGCAGTAGCAACAATATTAGTAAAGCTTTGAGTCAAATATCACCTAGCTTGTCTATACTAGATTCCTCTCGGCAAATTCCATGGCAAGCACTTGAAGATTTGTTCAAAGCTTGCGTTATACCCGGAATGCGTGAAGCCAACATTACAAAGATCCTCCATAAAAAGCGTCCGCAACTTATACCAATTTTAGATTCCGTAGTTGTAAAAAAATACCTGGAACCTCTCCTCATGACAAGTCCAAACATGAAGCTGGAAAGTAAAATTGTGCTTCACATTAAACAGCTTAAGCGGGATGCAGAGAATAACCGCGTCATATTAATTAATCTAGCTAAACGTTTTAACTTAACACCGATTAGGATTCTCGATATCCTAATCTGGACATACTTCGAAACGCCCAGTTGGTTAGACAACGGGAAATCATCACGTAACAGTAAATCCACATTAGATCACCCATGCAAGGATATAATAAAGACTCCAAGGCAAAAACATGGTGGTGTTGCGCTTGAGAATGTCAAGAATAAACTCGCTAAAAAAATTACTAATCCTGAAGAGAAATGCCTTTTTTTTAAGGCTAAGGGTTTTCATGATTGGGGACCGTATATTGCGGCTGTTGTATTAAACGGACGTGGTATCACAGAATTTGAGCGGAAGGATCTTATAGAAGTCCTCCGTGAGCTTATCCCTAAATACTATAACAATGCGAAAGAGGGAAATACATTGCCCGCTGATCTTTGCTGGAACCCTCCTATTAGTAGCGCAAAGGTTAAGTTCCCTTGCTTAGACGTGGTTAATAAAAGCAGGCCATTCAAATATAAGTTCATCGGATTTAAAGAGGCAATAAAAAGAAAATTTGGAAATATAGCCCTCCGGCGCATGTTAGCGGATTGCTAAAGGAACTAAATTTACCTGTCTATTATAATACGCAGATCAGCATCTATGAATGAATTACATAGAGAACAGATTCCACTGCTGTCCAAGTCCCGCTTCATGGCGGGGCTACAGTGCCACAAGCGTCTTTACCTTGAGTGCTTTCACCCCGAGCTTGCCGATCCTGTTGATGCAGGACGGCAGGCAATACTGGATACCGGAACCCGGGTCGGTGAGTTTGCCAGGGACCTCTATCCCGAGGGTATCCTGATTACGGAGGATCACCTCCACCATGCTGCAGCTGTATCATCCACAGAGGAAGCGCTGGCCGATCCTTCAGTCCGAGCAGTATTTGAGGCAGCGTTTGTTTATGATGATATCCGGATTCGCGCCGACATTCTCGCGCGATCCGGGAACGGCATGTACGACCTCATAGAGGTCAAGTCCGGTACCGGGGTAAAGGAGGAGCATATCCCGGACGTTGCCGTGCAGCTCTACGTGCTTAAGGGATGTGGCATACACATTGGGCGAGCGTGCCTCTGCCACCTGAATAAGGAATATGTTTACCAGGGCAGCAGCTACGACCTGAGCCAGCTCTTCCTTGTGGAAGATATAACCGATAAAGCTGAACAGCTTCAGCCGGATATCCCCTCGATATTAGGTGAGATGAGGCTTGCCTTATGGGAATTGGAGCCCCCGGACATTAAACCGAGGAGGCAGTGCTCTAAACCGTACCTGTGTGCATTCGTTGGCAACTGCCTCTTATCTGAGCCAGAGTATCGTGTGCTCCAGCTTCCGCGAGCAAGAGAAGATTTATTACTGGCGCTGGAGGATGCCAGTATAGAGGATATACGGGATATCCCCGCAGGTTTCCCCGGCCTTAACGCAACTCAGCAGCGGGTCCGCGACTGCGTGGTTAGCAACCGCGTTTACCTGGACCCCTATTTTCCCGAGGCGTTGGGGCGGCTCGAATATCCTATCCATTTTCTCGATTTCGAGACGTTTAATCCTGCACTGCCTCTCTATGTTGGTACAAGGCCCTACCAGGTAATTCCCTTCCAGTGGTCGAATCATATAATCACGGGGGACGGCGAGCTCAGGCATGAAGAGTTTCTGTATGAAGGTTTCGACGACCCGCGTGAGCCGTTCGCCAGGAGCCTCCTTGAAACGCTGGGGAAGAACGGGTCAATCGTTGTCTATTCAGGCTTCGAGGCTATTCGCATTCGTGAGCTAGCGGAGAACTTGCTGCATCTATCCCAAGATCTTTTAGGTTTACTAGAAGGACGAATTGTGGATCTTCTGGCGCTTATCCGTAAGCATTGCTACCACCAGGAATTCCACGGCTCATTCTCCATTAAGTCAGTTCTCCCGGCGCTCGTGCCCGACCTGGGCTACAGCGACCTGGAAATCTCAGACGGGGGGCAAGCTTCAGCGGCCTATGCCGAGATGGTAAGGCCGGAGACACCCGCCGACCGCCGAGGCCTGCTGAGAGAGAGCCTGCTCGCCTATTGCAAGCGTGACACAGAGGCGGAGGTCCGGCTGTTCGAGACACTCAGAGGTGGTATACTTCCAAGGAGTAACAAGGGCAAGAAATGATTAAAGGGGTACTGTTCGTCTGCACCGGGAATGCCTGCCGCAGCCCTATGGCACAGGTCATATTTAAAAAACTGGTCAATAACGATCCATCGCTCCTATCAGCCTGTATCGAGGTAGACAGTGCCGGTACAGGTATAGGGCTAGATTCTGCTACGCCGGAGGCCATCGAGTGTATGGCCGAATACGGGTTAAACCTGAATAGCCACCAGCCAAAGTCGATAACGAGCGATTTAGTCCAATGGGCTGACCTGGTTCTGGTGATGGAGTCCCGTCACAGGGACATGGTCTTATCTCGGTTCCCCAATGCGGCCAAGAAAACCCATCTGCTATCGGAATATGTTGGGGAGAGTGGTGATGTCCCCGACCCGTATCTTCAGGGCATTGAAATATATCAAAAATGCGCGGCTACGCTCCAATCACTGCTAAAAAATCTCGCAGAGAAACTTAAAAGTTAAATGGATTGCATAAATTGTTATCCCTCATAATGATAAACCTAAAATGTTGCTGACCATCGTACTCACTGTCATCGGAGCATTCCTGGTAATAGTGCTGGCTTTGTGGCTGTGGGGTGAACGCTGGAGGCCCTTACGCCCCTCGACCTGGAAGTGGATGCGGGAGGCTGGTTTACGGCGATTGCTCAATCTCAGTGCCCTGCACGGATATATCTATACCCGCTGGAGAAACCCATACATTTACCTTGCTATAAACTACGCCATTCCCCGCCTGGGGCCATTTGGAAAGCGGTGGTGGTCTAACCGCTACCACGGCAAGGTGCTCACACACGAACAAGCTGAAGCCATGCTCACAACTGATCACGAAATCCATCATGGAGACCTGGAGCAGATTATTCCTTATTCCACAGCTCGGGATTTGGTACTCAAGGGACCGCGTGAAGTGGTCGTTTACGAGTGCGCTTGCCGTCATGCACGCGAAAGCCATTGCCAGCCAACCCAGGTCTGCATGTACATCTGCCAACCATTCACCGATTTCGCCCTGGAGCACAACCCTAAAACCAGCCGCCGTATTACACGAGAAGAGGCCCTTGAACTACTTAAGGCAGCGCATGAGCGTGGTCACGTGCACTCCGCCTGGTTCAAGGATGCCTGCATAGATCGCTTCTATGGCATGTGCAACTGCTGCAAGTGCTGCTGCGGCGGAATCGAGGCCATGGTAAAATATGGCATGCCGATTATGGCATCGTCAGGCTATGTGTCCCAGGTGGACGCGGCACAGTGCACGCCGTGTCCAGTTTGTGAAGACGCTTGCCCCTTCGGGGCTATTCGAGTAGAAGGGACAGTCGTTATTAATCGGGACACCTGCATGGGGTGCGGGGTATGCGTGGGACAGTGCCCTATGAAGGCCTTGTCGCTAGTACGCGACGAGAGGAAAGGTAAGCCATTAGATGTGCGGCTATTAGCTCAGGAGCAGACAGGGTAGGGATAAGGCCTTAGCAGAATGAAATAGGGTAAAACTACGAGAGCCACGTATAGGATGTGGCTATAATTAGGCTTGCGCAAGCTTGACAATATTATTCTAGGAGTTTAGAGTATCCATTATTTATACCGATTACGTCTCCTTCGCACAGCAAAGGCCGGTATTGATACCGGCCGGTAACACATTGAGCATACAACGATGTCAAGAAAGGTAGTAGTCATCGGGGCCGGCATCGGGGGATGTGCCATTGCTTCGCTTCTAGCGAAGGCGGGATGTGAGGTGACTCTGCTGGAGGCACACCCCTTTCCCGGCGGGCGCTGCGCCTCTATGGAGAAGCAGGGGTTTCATTACGATTTCGGGGTGCACATGTTCAGCCGGGGTGATCGCGGCCCTCACGGCGAAGTAAACCGGAGATTGGGCGGCGATCTGAAATGGATCACACGGAACCCCTCCTGCCGGGTGATGGGAAGGGTCGAATTCGACTTCCCCCTCGATATTAAACCTCTGATGCGTCAGGTGAACCTTGCCAGAAACTTGGGGGTCAGTGCAAAGAGCTACGTCGGTGCCTTTCGCCTGTTTCGTTCTCTTCTGAAAGGAGGCGACGTGGAGGTAAACGATCAGGTATGCCTGCAGGACTACGTTTCACGGTTCACCGATGATGAGATGATTCATCTCTTCATTAACTGCCTCTCCCAGCTCTTCTTCGCCCTTTCCTACAAGGAAGCGTCCGCCGGAGAATTTATCTGGTGCTCATCCCGCATGTTCAATGAGGCCTGCTTTGGCTACCCTGTGGGTGGCAGCGGTGAGATCCCCAAATCCTTCCTCAGGGGTCTCGAGAGGTTCGGCGGAAAAGTGCATTTCAGTAAGCCGGTTGTCCGCATTCGTATTGAAAACGGCAGTGTAAGGGGGGTGGAGACGGCTTCGGGGGATTACCCCGCTGACATAGTCATATCCAACTGCGGGATCCTTCGCACCATTGATCTGGCAGGCAGGGAACACTTTCCCGAAGAATATGTGAGAAATGCGGAACAGTACCGGTACTCCAATTCCTATGTCACCGTGAAATATGCCCTGGAGCGTCGGGTTGTTCCCCACCCGGTGGTCTTCTATATGCCGCACCTTCCCGCGGATAAAGTCTTCGAGTACGTGGAAGAGGAAACGGTACCGGAGGACCCGTATCTCTTTATGCCTGTACCCGCAAATCATGACCCTGACCTGGCACCCTATGGAAAACAGCTGGTAATCGTGGGAACTGCCGCTCCACCCGCAGCCTCAGGCGACCTTTGCTCCGCAATTCTGGATAGGGTCCACGCCAAGGTATGCCAGCTTTACCCTAACCTGGAGGCGGCAGTGCTATGGCAATCCCGTTCAACATGTAACGACGCAGCGGAACTGACCGGTCACCGCGCCGGCGAGGCTATAGGTCTCGCTCAGATTCCGGGGCAGGTAGGAAAACTTAGACCTGAGCTGGCTACACCGGTAACCGGGCTCTGGCTAGTCGGTGCCGACGCTGGCGCGCGCGGTATCGGGACCGAAATGGCCGCAGGAAGCGCCCTCTGTCTGGCAGATATCCTGAAATGAAGTCAGTAGGGGATCCCGGATCCATTATGGACGTCGGAGTCGGAACGCCTTTCGTCTACTGCAGGCCGGACCAGCTACCCTCCGAGCACAAGAACCGTTTCTAACATTTTCTGGGCGGGGCGACCTTGATAGTTCCCTCACCAAGTGTTAGAATCCAACAGCTTCAATGGATAAGGCAAACTCCTGATTGCCCAGATGTTTGTTTAGCGAAGCCCGCTCCCCTGATAAAGGGAAGGTCATGTAGCGATGTTCCGGGGAACTCAAGCCAGCGGGATGATTAGTCGCCAACCCATCGAGCGAGAAAGATAGATCAAGAGAGATACGAGGAGGGCAAAATGGCTAAGATCGAGCAGGAATACGACGTTATAATTATCGGTGGCGGTATAAACGGTCTAACGGCAGGGTGTTATCTGCAGAAGGCGGGGCTCAAGGTGCTCATCTTAGAGCGACGGGACGAGGTTGGATGCTTCTGCTCCACTCAGGAGTTGCTCCACCCTGGAGCCATGGTGAGCGTTCATGCCAATGGTTTGTTCCCTGCCGTGGGTCCGGCTCCCCTTGACCTCGACCTGGATAGATTTGGCTTTGAGCTACTCATGCCCGGGCCCATTGTATATTTTGCCCCCTTTAAGGATGGTACGGCATTAGCGTGGCACTGGTACAACCCCAATGTTACCTACGATGTCTGGCGCCGTGTAAGTGAGAAGGATGCCGAAACCTTCCGCACCATAGCTAAATCGATCGGCCCAATTTTACAGAGCGATATTGCCCCCGAAATGATGAACATGATGTTCTACGAACCGATGACCGATGAAAGCTTTCTAAACCTGCACAACATGCTGGATATGTTTTCGAGTATAGTGCCCGCTTTCCCCAAGGATTCCCTCTACCTGACCGGCGTTGAGTTGCTCAACGAAATGTGGGAGGATGAGCGCAGCAAGGTGTTTTTATCCGGCTGGCCAATCACACTCGCGGTGGATATAACCAGCCGGATCGCTGGCTCAACGACGATCCTGATGATGACTGCTCTGATGGCGGGCTCAGGCATTGCCTGTGTCGGAACCTGCAGAGGGGGAAGCCACAACCTTACCCATGCCCTCGCCAGGTGCTTCCTTCACCACGGGGGCAGGATTCTGGCTGGCTGCCCGGTGGCCAGGATAACCGTTGACAACGGCGAGGCTAAGGGTGTTGCCCTCTCCAGGGATGCTATCTACCCCGAAGCCGAGTTCCGGGCAAGGAAAGCGGTGATAAGCAACCTCAGCCCTTATCCTACTTTTGTAGAGCTTGTAGGTGAGGATAAGCTGCCGGCTTTCGCCGCTCGAGGGGCCAGGAATTTCGACTACAGGGGGTCTCCATTATTTACCACCTGGTGGGTGCTCAACGAGCGGCCAAAATGGAAGTGTATTGACAGATTCCCTGAGATCGATCGAGGGTTCAGCTTTAACTTCGGTGCCGATACCATGGCCGATATTTTCAGGATGGATGAACATGTTATGGTATTGGATACACCCCCTGACCCCCCGGTGAACATGGGCTATTGTATTCACACCTTCTGTGATGCCGATCCGACACAGGCGCCCCCCGGGCAGTACAACGTGCTGACCTGGGCTAACGTACCAACCACCATCAAGCCACTGGGAGGTCCAGAGAAATGGGATGACATCAGGGAGGAATACGGGGACAAGGTGGAAGACAGTTTAAGTAAACTTATGCCCAATCTGAAGAGCGCAAAGATAGCCCGTTACTGCGATACCCCCTGGGATACCTGGCGAAGAAATCCGAGTTCCAGGGGCCATATGAGCAGCGGTTATTATGGGGAAAGACAATGGTGGAGCTGGAGGCCGTTTGCCGGCTGCGGCGCACCGCGGACCCCGATCGCCAATCTGTACATCAGCAACTCGATGGGAAGCATCTCGGTAAGCTCCCTGGGTGGTGGTTACACGTGCGCCAAGGTAGTCGCTGAAGACCTCGGCGTGAGGGAACAGGATTGGTGGGCGAGCAAACCGGGTGACTATACTAAGCTATTTCTGAAGAGGATGGGTGAGCAGGTTGTGCTAATTGATTAGAGTGCCCATTCCAAGGAAAGAGGTGTAAGTATCGTGGAAAACGAGAAATACGACGTAATCATCGTGGGGGGAGGGCCCAATGGCCTTACCGCAGGAGCATACCTGGCCCGTGCCGGGGCTCGAGTACTTCTAATAGAAAGGCGACATGAAACAGGAGGAGGGCTGGTCAGCGAGGACTTCTCCGCCTTCCGGTTCAATCTCCATGCTATCTATATGATGATGATGGACGTAATGCCGCCATACGATGACCTGGACCTCTACGCCGAAGGCTGTGTTTACCTACAACCCGAGGTGCAGGTCTCCCTACTGACCAAGGACGGTAAGGCCCTGACCCTTTATCGTGACCTTGAGCGTAGCGTCGAATCTATAAAGAGATTCTCATCCAGGGATGCCGAGAGATTTCGCGACGTATATCTGGAATCCAAGGAACTGGCATTTGAGGCTATAATCCCGCTCACATATACCCTTCCTGTTCCTACGCTGGATTTTGCTGCAATGCTTCAGCAAAGCGATATAGGGAAAAAGATCCTCGATATCGGAGAAAAGACGCCCAGGGAAATCGTGGATGAATGGGGCTTTGAGAACCCGCTGCTGCAGACCCTGGTTCTGCACCTGATTTGCATGTGGGGGTTGGAACCTGATGTCACCGGGGTAGGCTACCTGGCACCTCTCTATCTCAACCGCATGTTGAACATGTCCCTAATTAGAGGTGGGTCACACCGTCTATCGTCGGCGCTGCAAAGGGCCATTATCGCCTCCGGCGGCGATGTACTTGAGAGTCACACGGTAACAAGGATAGTGGTCGAAGATGGTACGGCTAGGGGCGTGGAGGTAGGCCTGACCAATGCTGAAGAACTTGGTAGGAAGACATTTGAGGCTAAAGTTGTGATCAGTTCCACCGATCCGCTTACCACGTTTACCAAGCTTATTCCCGAAGATGTTATGGCGCCGATATCCATAGGCTGTGTCGAGACGGCCAAACAGTGGGAATGGGAGCACTGGAGCCTGTTCGGGCTTCACCTAGCCCTGAAGGAAAGGCCGCAGTTTGTAGCTGCCGATTTCGACCCTGCGGTAAATGAGGCTTTCATGAAGATTATTGGCTATGACAGTCCGGAGGATTTCCTGGCCCACCTCAACGGATCAGGAAAAGGAGAGCTGGGCACCGCCGGTCACATTACCGTTACCAGCGATGTTGACCCGCTACAGGCTCCCCTAGATGTCCAACCAGGTGTAGCTACACTGAGATTTGAGTCGCTGGTTCCCTATGAGCCTAACGAAGGCAAGTGGGACGATATCGCCGCAAGCTATGGGGACCGCCTTTTAGCCAGGATCCAGGAGTATGCACCAAATGTGGACAGAACGAGGATAATTCGCCGGTATGATAACTCGCCGGCCTACATTGAACAGAAGTTTGCTAACATGGTCAGAGGCTCTTTCAAACACGGTGCTTATGATGCAACGCAGATGGGATACATGAGACCAAACATCGAGTGCTCTGGCTATCGCACGCCGGTTAAGAACCTCTATTTGTGTGGGGCAAGCACCTACCCCGGGGGCATGGTACTACTCGGGGGCGGCTACAATGCGGCGAGGGTGGTAGCGGAAGACCTTGGCATTGAGCCGTGGTGGACTGAGCCTGACTACATTGTAAGGGCGAGGGAGCGTAAGCTGGTGCCATGAATTATTGCTCCAAAGGCTTAAGAAATATTCTTAAGTATAAATGTGGCAGCGTGAGAAATGTCTTTGGAAGAAACACGTCATAGTAACCGTTACCCCCCAGGGCTGACCAACATTCCAGCCTTTTTTTATTAGAGCACACTATAATGGATTTCAAGAAGCGTATCTTAACTGCCATGAATCACGAGGAGCCGGACCGGGTTCCGGTGATGGGGCTTATTATGGACCCTGCCACTGTCAACCAGATCCTGGAGAAGAAACCGGCAGACTTTGTCGGGATGCTGCAAAAACCTTTACTTAAGGGCTTTACCAAGAGACTTCTCAATAACAACTGGTTCTGGAACAGATTCTACTATGGCAATACCGCCGGCGCGCTGGAAGGCGCTATCAAGCTAGGTTTCGATGCGAACTGGACCATATACTCGCTCATGGAACTGAATATCGACCCACAATCATCGCTTGGGGTGGTCTGGCATGACACGTTCGGCCGCACCTGGGACGTGTGTCGATCCGAAGACGGAAGTATGGCGGTCAACTACAGCCGTGCCCTGTGTGAGACTGAGGGAAAATGGGAGGAGTGGGTAGAGAAAAAAACGCCTACGTTCGAACGTACAATAAGAAATGCCACCATTTTCCATAAAAAGCTGGTAGACGAATACGGTGACCGGATCCTTCCCATTGGCTATGCTGCGCCGGGGATATTTGAGAATAGCTGGCAGCCTATCGGGTTCGTAAACTTCACCAGGTTCATCTATCAGAAGCCCGATTTCGTGAAAAGGGTTATCGACTTTCAAACGGATTTCTATCTGAGGTACCTGGAAGGAGTGATGAAATCCGGTGTGGAAGTGGTGCTGGGTGGAGATGACCTTGGGCAGAAAACGGGGCCGATGCTGCGCCCGGAGCAGATCGAGAAGCTATATGGAGATAGCTACCGTCAAGTTGCCGAGCTGGTACATAAACAGAATAAGAAACTCGTCTTTCACTCCTGCGGAAACATTTACCAGTTGCTGGACAAATTCATCGAGTGGGGATTTGACGGCATAATAACCATGGAACCCACAGCAGGAATGGAACTGGGCAAGGTTAGAGAACAGGTGGGACATAAGCTGGTACTGATAGGCAATCTGGATGTTTCCTATCTCCTGGTCAGAGGCACCAGGGAGGAGATAGAAGACGCTGTAAAGAAGTCAATTAAGGACGCGGCGAGAGGCGGTGGCTACATCTTATCAACGTGTCATTCCCATCCATACGTGAATGGAACCAGGCTTAAATGGATGGTTGAGGCAGCGCACAAGTACGGGAAATATCCCATTGCCAATTGACCTCATCTAACCCCTACGCTATAAATACCTAATCCCCGATATCACATCACAACATTCCAAACGTGTTTACAATGAATGCTCGATAAAGTAGATAATCATTCTAGTAAGCTATGATAGCGACCGATGAACCCAGCTTCTATTAACGCGAATATAGAGCTGCGCTATCTGTCATTCCGAACTTGTTTCGTAATCTCATGGTTAATACCGGAATGCTGAAATATATATAATCACTTGACAACTTGCTTAATCTCCGCTAGGATGCCCAACACAGTAAGCCACAAAGTTATTAGCATGCCATTCATCGCAATCTGATTTCTTATATTACCATCTACTTATATTGAGGGTCAGACCATCATAGCCAGTATGGGTGTAAATTATCGAAGAAGCATCACCTGTATTCTCATGTTAAAATGGCATCACGGGAAGGTGACCTAATAAGACCTACAGGAAATTATAGCAGTAAAATTTACACAAGGCGGGTGAAATGAGACATAAGCTACTTCAATTGAAGGGTAAACTTTATCCGAAGGAGGGTGTAATGAACCAGAAGGTGCTTCTATTGCTGGCGGTTATGGCCTTGATGGTGGCTGGTTCGCTGGCGGGCGGCCTGATGGCAGGGTCAAGCCTAGCCCAGTCGGGTGCAGGCGTTCCATCAAGCATCCACTACCAGGGGGTGTTGTGCGACCCGGTCACGGGCGACCCTGTGGCGGACGGTGGCTATAACTTCGTGTTCTCAATCTACAATGTTGCGACCGGAGGCACGCCATTGTGGACCGAGACACAAACGGGGGTAACGGTGGACGACGGATATTTCAGCGTTCTGCTGGGGAGCGTGAACCCGCTCGACGCCTCCGACTTTGACGGAACTACCAGGTATCTTGGGATAAAGGTGGGTGCAGATAGTGAGATGACCCCCCGCCAGCTGCTGGCCTCAGTGCCCTACGCCCTCAATGCGGAAACCGTGGATGGGCTGGATGCCGGCGACCTGGACGACCTGTACGTCAACGAGTCCGGGGACAGCATGAGCGGAGCGACTAGTGATCCCGTATTAAGTGTGACCAATACGGGAGGCGGTTATGCCATCAAAGGTATAGCTGAGGGAGTTGGCTACGGCGTATTCGGCGAAGGCATACATGGTGTTCATGGTTTTACTGAATCTACTACAGGCACGGGAGTATATGGTAGGGCGATGGGTACTATGGGCACAGGGGTGTACGGCTATGCTCCCAACGATGGGTACTATGCCAACTATGGCGGCTCCTTTAAAGCCGCTGGTTTGTACGGGCGCGGTGTCTATGCTGAAGCTACAGGCCAACAGGGCCGCGGTATTTATGCCAAGGCGTTAGGGACTGATGCTTATGCTGGTTACTTCCAAGGTGATGTCCATATCGACGGAGACTTTACTGTGGATGGAGACAATACAGGAGTAGGCTATAACCCAATGCAGATTGCCCTGCTGAAATGGTACACCTCAGGCCACGTCTTCACAGTCGGCGGTTGGGATCCCACTGCCGTGTGTTTCGATGGGGCCAATATCTGGGTGGCCAATGAGTATGACGGCACTGTGACCAAGCTCACGGCATCTAGCGGCAGCCTGGTAGGCACCTACAGTGTCGGTGATTATCCCCGTGCCGTGTGTTTCGATGGGGCCAATATTTGGGTGGCCAACAACTGGGATGACACCGTGACCAAGCTCAAAGCGTCTGACGGTAGCCTGATAAACACCTACAGTGTTGGTAATGGTCCCAGTGCCGTGTGTTTCGATGGGGCCAATATCTGGGTGGCCAATGAGTATGACGGCACTGTGACCAAGCTCACGGCATCTAGCGGTAGCCTAGTAGGCACCTACAGTGTCGGTGATTATCCCAGTGCCGTGTGTTTCGATGGGGCCAATATTTGGGTGGCCAACTATTCGGATGACACCATGACCAAGCTCACGGCATCTAGCGGTAGCCTGGTGGGCACCTACAGTGTTGGCGATGGTCCCCGAGCCGTGTGTTTCGATGGGGCCAATATCTGGGTGGCCAATAGGGATGATGACACCGTGACCAAGCTGAGGGCTTCAGACGGCAGCCTGGTGGGCACCTATAACGTCGGCTCTACTCCCTGGGGCGTGGCCTTCGATGGGGCCAATATCTGGGTAACCAACGCCCTTGACGACACCGTTACCAAGCTGAGGGCATCCGACGGCAGCCTGGTGGGCACCTACAGCGTCGGCTCTACTCCCCGTGCCGTGTGTTTCGATGGTGCCTATATCTGGGTAGCCAACTATTCGAGTAATACCGTGACCAAGCTGTAAGGGCACGGAAGTATATGAAGGAGTGCGAAATGAGTGTCCTCCCTCCCCTTGAGGGAGGGAGTTAGAGGGAGGGGAAGTACCGGCACCCTCACCCAACCTCTCCCTTCAATGGAGAGGGGCAATCATGACGGAGGGGCACACTGGACTAGCAATGAGAAAGAACAGAGACCTGGCAAATCTTGCTCGCGAACTCCGCCACAAACAAACTGACGCGGAAAGGGCCCTCTGGGCGAGGGTACGGAACAGGCAGCTGGAAGGTGTCAAGTTTCGAAGGCAGCAACCTATAGGCCCGTACATCGTCGATTTCGTGAGCCTGGACAGAAAGCTCGTAATCGAAATCGACGGTGGCCACCACAGCGAGGAAGAGCTGAGGGAAAGCGATCAGAAGAAGTCAGCGTGGCTGGAAGAGAGGGGCTATGAAGTGCTTAGATTCTGGAACAACGAGGTTATGAGGAACATGGAGGGTGTTCTGGAGAAGATGCGAGAGGCGTTAGGATGACGGCTCACCCTCACCCAGCCTCTCCCTTCGAGGGAGAGGGACTGCTGGTTCTCCCTCCCCTTGAGGGAGGGAGTTAGAGGGAGGGGGAAGAACTCTAGCAGGGAGTATGCTATGAGAAAGAGAAAGTTTATCTTAATCGGAATCGGAGTGCTGGTGTTTACGCTGCTCGCGGGGACGGTCGCCCTGGCGGCGGTAAACTATGATATAGAGCCGCAGGTAGTCTCCACCGGCGGGGGTGAGCGGGCTTCCGATAACTATATGATACGCGACGTCGCCGGGGAGTCTGCCGTGGGCATCTCCCAGAGCCAGAACTACCTGCTGCGAGCGGGCTTCCCGCTGCCTGCGGTTGTACCATCCCCCACTCCGACGCAGAGACTTGAAGGCGATATCCACCCGCTGGGCAGCGGCAACGGAATCATCGACTCGGCAGATTTCCAGCTAGTTGCCCAGCACATCATATGGACCATAACGCTAACCGGCGATGATTTCCTCGCCGCCGATGTGAACGATAGCGGCACTATAGACTCGGCCGACTTGCAGCTTGTGGCGCAATACCTTATCGGGACGATAACAGCATTTCCTGGAGGAACGTACATTCCCTAAGAAAGGAAATCATGCTAATGGCAACCTGCACATCGCCAGCGCCCCGCAATTGAAAAACTGTAAGACTGATCCCCATGTACCAATTGAAATGTCCTACTCGGGTATTAAATGCTCCGGCACCTGAATAGCCACCACCTCCCCACGGGCGCAGACCTCTCCCTCGGCGGACAGTGTCGCCGCAACAACAACCTTCCGGCCCTTGATCCCCTTGACTGATGCCCGTACCTGAAGCGGAACACCCAACGGGGTTGGATGCAGGTAATCGACATGCAATGAGCCGGTCAGAAAGCGTAGCGGCGGCTCGGTATCCATATCGCGCCCATCAGCGCGATATGCTGCCGCCGACGCTGTGCCGGTGCAGTGGCAGTCTATGATTGAGGCGATCAGACCACCGTACACGTATCCGGGAATAGCCATGTGGTACGGTTTTGGATGGAAGGTGCACACAGCCTCTTCCCCATCCCAATAGCTCTTGATCTGCAGCCCATATTCATTCAGGTGACCGCAGCCATAACAGTGGCTCAGATGATCCGGGTAGTAATCCTGAAATGCCTTCTGGTTCATACAACGGTCCTTTCACCATTCTTTGCCATATCTATGGTATACACCAAGTACTATTAAGCTCTCACAGACCTTATTACATTCAACCAACCACGATTGCTCTATACCCTTTCCACCTCCACCAGGACATCATAGAATGCAGCATTGGGCTGGAGTATATGCTGTTGAACCGGGTTTATCATGTCATGGGTTAATAGGTTGAGATGACCCTCGATATACTGACCTGGCCACCATCCTTCCGTTATGTTAACAACACCTGGCTTTATCCCGGTGCTTAGCTCCGCCCTCGTCTTGAGCTGCCCGCGGTCATTGAAAACACGCACAACGTCTCCATCGACGATGCTGCGCGGTTCAGCATCCGACGGATTTATCTGCAGAGCAGGCTCAGGCACTTTTTTCAGTAAGCTGGGGATATTGGCCAGGGTAGAGTGCACGCGGCTTTCGGGGTGTGTCGATAGCAGAGTAAGCGGGTAGCTCTTTGCCTTCTCACTGCGAGCGCTTTCCACCGGTTCCAGGTAAATCGGTAATTCCTGACCAAATTGCTTTATGCTTTCAACGTAAAACTCGACCCTGCCGGTTGGCGTCCCCAGTTGTTGCGGACGCTCCAGTGGTTTTGCCATCACCGGACCCTGCTTCAGCCTCTCCACCGAAACACCCTCCATCGTAGGGTGGCCAGATGCAAGGATTTCCTCTATGTATTGCTCCTCGGTCTTATCGAAGTATTCACCGTACCCCATCTTCCGGCCCAGCTCTGCGGCTATCTGGAAATCCGATCTGGACTCATAAAGCGGCTCTATCACCTTCTGCTGTAGCTGCAGATAGGGGTGCTGGAGATCGGCCCGACAAAGGTCGGTGCACTCGAAAAAAGAAGCTACCGGCAGCACATAATCGGCATATTTGGCTGACTCGGTCATGAAGAGGTCGCATACGACCAGAAGCTCCAGGTTGGGCAGAAGCTCGGAGGTCACCCGGTTAGTATTGGGCATTTGGGTTACCAAGTTATGCCATGTACACATTAGCGCCTTTATGGGAAAAGGCTCCCCTTTGGTAATGGCATCATGAAGCAACATCAGAGGAATGCTGGTGTAAGGCCCACCCGGCATCAGGAAGGGATGCGCATTCAACACAAAGGAGGAAGGTCGCCTGGCATCGATATTGCCGGTGATTGCCGCCAGCGTGTTTATCGCCCGGCAAGAAAGATCGCCATAGTAACTCCTCTGCATTCCCCACCCCCGATAGATCGAGGCCGGCTTTTGCGTGGCATAGTCGATCGCCAGGCGCCCGATGACATCTTGCGGGACATCCGTGATCTGTGACACCCATTCAGGTGTGTATTCCCGTACCATATCAGCCAGCACTTGATACGCCGGCCGGCACTTTATGCCAGAAACGGTATAAACACCGGTGATTGCCGGAGTTACACCAGGGGTATCAGATGGTTGTGCTCGATCGGCACTCTCGTTAAATACCATGAAACTCCGCCCGCTGCCACCCTCCACCAGGTCACCCTCCCTCAGGAATAGGCCGTTATCGCCCCTCACCAGCAAAGGGCCAACGGTACTTTCGGCTATGAATCGTTCGTCCTGCAGCCCATGCTCCAGGACAAGGTTTATCATGCCCAGTGCCAGCGCCCCATCGGTTCCAGGCCTTATCGGCACGTGCTCATCGGCACGGGCGGCTGTTTCGCTGAAACGGGGGTCGATAACGACCACCCTGCAGCCTTTTTTTCTGTCCCTGGTAATCCTTCGCATGAAGGGATAAACGGTTACCGCCGGATTATAGCCCCAGACAATCGTAAATCTGGGATCGTTAAAATTTCTAAGGTACCTCTCCCCCATAGGCGAGCCGAAGGTAGCCATGTCGGCGCAGGGGCCAGCGGCATCACCACAGCCCCACCAGTCTACCCAGGTCCCTTTGGTCAGGCTTATCAGCCTGGAATAGCCGCCTCCGGTCAGGTTTGATAGTATTGGTGCCGTCCAGGCAACCGAGGTGGAACCATACTTCGTGGCTATCCGCTGCAGCTCAGCCACAATGCTGTCCAGCACCTCATCCCATGATACTCTCCGCCACTCTTCCCCTCCACGTTCCCCTACGCGCTTCAGGGGATAACGCAGCCTATCCGGGTGGTAGACCAATTCAGATGCTGCCAGCCCTTTCTCGCAGGCTCCTTTATCAACCGGATCGGGAAAATCGGCGGGGCGGACTTTACTGATAACGCCGTCTCTTACCTCCACCGATAGCCCGCACCTTTGGTAGTCAGGCACCCCACACACAGTTCGTACGGTTACTTTTCCACCTTTACCACCCATAATCTACCTCCCATCACGTCATGACAACTAGTTGTGACCACGCATATCTCCCCGGACCGTTTCCGAGCATTAGCGATGCGCCGATACGCGGTGAGCACAGTTTACCACACGAAAAGGTGAGGCAACAAACAAGTGAATTGTTCAATTTTGTGCACCACAAATGTTTAAAACTGAATGGCGTGTGCATTCAGTGAATTTCAGGATGCAGCGCCAATGCTATTCTACGCTTGACCACAACTGCTGTTGAAGGCTAATATACCCGTGGTAACCGGGTCTAATCCGGTCAGCCGATTTGTAAGGGTTTACTACCTGTGAGTGCAACTGGTATCTTCTTTCACTACCAGGATGGAGAAAGGCTTCGGGACTTCCCCCAGGCGCTCGAGGGGATACTTTCCCGGGATAACGTCTTCTTCTACGATGCTTTTTACCCACTGAAACCCCCTTGCTCTTTCGACCTGGATCCTATCCCCATCGATGTTATCGGCGAGGTTCATACCCCTGAGATGATTGAGCGGGTAAAAAGAAGCGCCGCCTATGAAGGAGCGCTGTTTTCGGCCTCCGGCACCGTAGCGGCGGCCTTAAGGATCTGGAAGGGAGAGATAGATAGCGCCTTTGTATTCACCGGTTATGGGGACCATCATGCGGGGAGTAATTCCTTTGGCGGGGGGTGCTATTTCAATGGGGCGGCTATTGCCATCCGCGAGCTAAGGAAGCGCTTTGAGGCGCAAAGGTTCGCTATCATAGACACGGATGCCCACCACGGTGACGGCACCTGGGAGATTTTTAACAATGATCCCGATATACTATACTTTTGTTTCTGTTCGGGCAGCTACCAGGAGAAGAACAACAAGGTGAATGTTCAGGTACCCTGGAGGGTGAGCGATGAGGAGTATCTGCGTCTTATTAGCCAGAGTTTCTATCCCAGGGTGGAAGCCTTTCAACCCGAGGCTATTTTCTGGAACTGGGGCTATGACGGAACGCAGGGCGAGTATGGCGACATCGGCCTTACCCCCGACTCACACGGACTGTTCGCCCGGGAGATAAAACGGGCAGCCGACCAGCTCTGCCACGGCAGACTCATCGTCGTCCTTTGCGGTGGAAGCCGACGTGACCTGGCTCGCCGCCTCATCCCGGAGGTCATCCGGGTGCTTGCGGAATAGGGACAGTTTGGCCTCCTGCGCGCTTTGTTTATAAAATGATAAAATGTGTAATAGGGGATTGAATAGATGAAGGTTATTTACCACCCGCGATATGAAGAGGTTTACAGCAGTGACCCTGCAGCCACAACGGGGAGAATGGAGAGCGTCCTGAAGGAGGTCTCACCCCATTTTGAGGTGGTCACGGCGGAACCGGCAGCGGTGGATGACATATCGCTGGTTCACTCCGATGAGCATATACGGGATATTCAGAGGAGTGGCCTGACCTACGAGGTAGCACTGTTAGCAGCAGGAGGGGCTATCAAGGCAGCGGAGCTGGCAATAGGTGGCGAGCCCGCCTTCGGGTTGATAAGGCCGCCGGGGCATCATGCAAGCCAGTGCCACTGCTGGGGGTTCTGTTTCTTCAATAACATGGCCATATCCATTGCCAGGCTTAGAAAAGAGGGCAAAATCGATAAAGCATTGATACTGGACATAGACCTCCACTTCGGAGACGGTACCGATAATATCTTCCGTGGTGTGCCAGAGGTGGTCTACTTCCATCCCGAGGGTAGAGATAGAGAGGAATTCGTGGATACCATTTCGCAGGTTCTGGACCGTGCCAGGGGGGATGTAGTGGCAGTCTCAGCCGGGTTCGACCGCCACGAGCAGGACTGGGGTGGTCTGCTCAAGACCGAGGACTACCAGAATATCGGTGCTCTGGTAAAGCGATTTGCCCAAAGGGAGTGCCATGGCAGAAGATATGGCATGCTGGAAGGGGGCTACAACCATGATGTCCTCGGAATGAATGTCAGGGCCTTACTGGAGGGGATGAGCTAGTTGTCGCATCGGCCTGACCACTCTATCTTGGATATACCATAGATTCTGCGTCTTTTTCTTCTATAACAGGCTGGATCGGACCCCACTTCCCCCTGGCGCCAGCGATTGCTCGGTTCCTGTCGAGGCGGTGGCATCCATATCATTACGGTTCCAGCACACAAGGATCCGCGACTAGCGAAAAAGGTTATATCAAGTGCTGAAAAAATGAGAGAGGTAATAACGGAGTTTCACAGCGGCGATCTTACCCTCGAGGGGGTACTTTGTATGCCGGAAGAAGGCGGTCCTCTACCGGCAACAATAGTCTGCCACCCCCACCCCCTCTATGGTGGCAGCATGGACAATAATGTGGTGAATTGCCTCTGCAGCGCACTCAATGCAGAATCGTTTATCTCATTCAAATTCAACTTTCGCGGTGTAGGTAGAAGCCAGGGGGATTTCGGTAACGGGGCAGGCGAGCAAGAGGATGTCAGTAATGCCATTTCCTTTGTAGCTACGCTGAGCCAAGTTGATCCCGAGCATATTGGGCTCATCGGCTATTCAGCCGGTGCCGCCTTCGCTTTGCCCGTTGGATGTAAGGATTCCCGGATCAAGGCCCTGGGTGCTATCTCGCCCCCGCTTTCCATGTTCGATTTTGAGTTCCTGAAAGGCTGCGTCAAGCCAAAAATCCTGATCTCCGGAAGCAGGGATGATTTTACGCCTATCGGCCGCTTCGTTGAATTTTGCCAGAACCTTCCTGGTCCCACAGAGTATGATTGCATAGAGGGGGCTGACCATTTCTGGTGGGGATATGAACCTGGACTGGCTCGAAAAACCGCCGCCTTCTTCGCTAAAACTCTGAGCCGGTAACTAAAATATACGGTGCGCTCTGATAGATAATAACTCGGGAGGTTATGATGATAAAAGACTTAATAACAAGGAACCGGAGCTACCGGCGGTTCTATCAGGAAGTCTCCATTGAACGTGAGACACTGAGAGAACTGGTTGACCTGGCAAGACTGTCGGCATCGGCAGCCAACCTGCAACCCCTGAGATATATCCTCTCCTGCGACCCGCAAAGGAATGCCCTGATATTTTCACACCTCGCCTGGGCACGTTATCTACAGGGCTGGTCTGGTCCGGGCGAGGGGGAAGAGCCATCGGCATACATCGTTATACTCGGAGACACAGAGGTAACCCGGTCATTTGGCTGTGACCATGGTATTGCTGCTCAAAGCATACTTCTGGGCGCAACTGAGCGTGGTCTGGGCGGCTGTATGATTGGCTCAATAAAGAGACAGAAGCTGCGCCAGGCTCTCGATATACCTTCCCGCTACAAGATACTTCTTGTATTAGCCCTTGGCAAGCCCAGGGAAACGGTTGTTATCGACACAGTGAGCCCTGCTGGGGATATCCAGTACTGGCGAGATAGTAATGGCATTCACCACGTGCCAAAGCGACACTTAGATGACATCATTGTTGGTTAGATATGTACCGGGTTTATATAAGTTGATTCCTATTTTCTCAATATTTCTTCAGCGCAGGAATAACCACCTATTATTACACCCGAAAAACCGTGGCTAGGCATAGCCCACGCCGAAGCAAAGTAGAGGTTCTCAATGGGTGATTTTCGTTGTATTCTTTTTCTTCCCACCTGTTTTGGTATTTGAGCAAAACCATATGCTGTCCCTTCAGGATTTAGGGTGTAGCGCTTGATGGTTTTCGGAGTTCCAACCTCGTATAATTCTACTTCCTCTTTGATGCCCGGTATCAGTTTGTCCAATCTCTCAATAAGTACCTGTGCCACTTCTTTTTTCTTTGCCCGATATTCTTCTTTGCTCAGACCCTCCCAGTCAGAGAGGTAGTCAAGAGTACATATAACACCCAGACCCTTGTTTTCGGGGGCTAACTGGGAATCTATCTGGCTATAGTCGACGAAAACAAACCACCTCTTGGACCAGTCTGCCCTCGAGCCTTCTACCAGGTCCGATTGACTTGATACGTCTCCTCCCGCCACAAATGTAGAATAGCATTTGTTTCCCAACTCTTTCGGTGGCCTCTTGAAGCACAGGTAGACTGAAATAAGTGAACAACTGATCTCTTGCCCTGCCACAACTGATGCTAACTTATCCCTCGCCTCGGAGGGTGGCAATAGCTCATTTAAAACGTTTGGAATAGCCGCATTTGCTACAACAAAATCGCCGAAAGCTTCTTGCATTTCCGTATCTTTACCAGAGGTTTTTCGATATCGAACCCCAATGGCCTTGTTACCCTTTGTAATGATTGAAGTAACTAAATGCCTCAGAAGAACTTCCCCTCTATTGTCTTCAATTACTTTCGCTAAATAATTAGAGAGCTTCTGTGAACCCCCTTTAATGAAATGCCCTCCGCCGGAAAAATAGCCTCCCTGAGCCGCCGAATAGACTAACAGGGACATGGTATAAGGATTGTCATGGTAGTAGCCCAGATTTGCCAACAGCACCAGTTTCAGGTCTTCGTCCTGTATGACTGAGTCCAGGAATGGTCCCAGTGTTGCATTCTCCCGCAACATAACATTTCTAAAAAATATCGGAAAGACTGGAAGAAGAGCGATGAACTTCCATTTTTCTCTCGGCAGTCTGCCCACTTCTTTGTGGATACCCATGATAACTTTGAAGAATCTCCGAATGCCCCTTTCTTCATTAGGAAATCGTTTCACCAGGACATCAATAGCTTCCCGATAGTCATCAGGCACCACGATGTCGACTCTGGGATTTATATAGCGATAAAACTCAGGAACCCTGACAAACTCAACATTGTTAAAAACGCCTAGGTCTTCAAAGATTTTGATCTTCGGGTCATTTTTATCCAGGCCATCCATCTCATGAAGCCCAACCTCCACATTAAAATCCCTCCGTTTAAACGTCGTTGCACAACCTCCGGGGACAACGTGCTGCTCAATCAGCAAAACCTTCTTCCCTTCTTTTGCAAGCTTAGCACCAGCCGTGAGACCCCCGAGCCCAGCTCCTATGACTATTGCATCATATTGCATGATGACCTCCCTCGAATAAGGTTTCTAAGCAGTTCCCCTGCATGCCTCGGTTAATATATATACACCGCTTCGAAGTACTTTGCAATAGAGCGCTTGCGGCATTATACATATCTCGGTAGAATACCTCAAGCAATACGGTAATTGTTAGTCAATATCCAGCACGGCCGGGCTGGCTGGTGGAGTAGGGATACCGGCACAAGTAAGGTGAATGAAGGAGGAAACGGACATGATTGAAGCAATGCTAAGTGAGAGCCAGAAGAGGCTGCGTGGCGAGGCGAGGGATTTCGCCAGGGCTATACCCCGGCAGTTGATACTGGATATGGATGCCGACAAGGTGAGGTATCCCAGAGAGTTCCTGGAAGAAGCAGCCGGGAGAAAGCTGCTCGGCCTCCGCTTCTCCCAGGATTACGGCGGCAGGGGGTTGAGCTGGGGAGACGAGATAATTGCCCTCGAGGAGATCGGGGCACTGCCCCTATCCCTGGGCTGCCTCTACTCGCTGGTGAGCATCTGCGGCGAGGCTTTCCATGCCTTTGGCAGCGAGGAGCAGAACCGTAAATACCTCCAGCCCACTATCCAGGCCAGGCTTTGCTGCGCTGAGGCGCTAACCGAGCCCCGCGGCGGCTCCGACTTTTTCGGCGCCACCACCATTGCCCGCAAGGACGGCAGCCACTATCTCCTAACCGGGCAGAAGCGATTCGTTGTGGGCGCCGAAGGAGCGGACTACTTCCTGGTCTATGCCAGGACCAACACGGAAGCCCCCGGTCGAGAGTCGCTTAGCCTGTTCGTAGTGGAGAAGGACATGGGTGTGGAGGTCAAGCATGTTTACGGGCTTATGGGGACACGGGGAGGCGGAACCGGGAGGATACTGTTTCGCGATGTCAGGGTACCCGAGGAGAACATCATCGGAAGGGAAGGTCAGGGTGGGGAGATATTCTACCGCATGATGATTCCGGAGAGGATGACCAGCGCCGCCGGCATCCTGGGGATGGGGCGTAGCGCTCTGGAGATCGCCGCCCGCTACAGCGATAAGAGAAAAGCCTTCGGCAGCAGGATCAGAGATTTTCAGGCGGTTAGCTTCAAGGTCGCCGATAGCGTGACCAAGCTCGATGCGGCAAGCTCCCTGGTTTACGCCACTGCGATCACAATCGACCAGGGGCTCAACCGCAGACTGGCACGGCGCATGGTCTCCGAGGCCAAGGCCTTCTGCACCCAGGTTGCCTGGGAGGTAGTTAACGATGCCATGCAGATCCTGGGTGGTATCGGCTACACCAGTGTGTATCCCATCGAGCGCATGTTGCGCGATACCAGGCTGGCCATGATCTGGACCGGCACCAACGAGGTGATGAACCTCATCATCCAGCACGAGTACTACCGTGACCTCCTGTCCCGGGGCGACGAGGGCCGGGATGTGGAGGCCGATGCCCTGGAAGCAGAGGAGTTGGAAGAAAAGGTCTACGAGTAACTGCTGTCTTTGACGGACTTATCCGGAAACCTAACCTCTATAGGTTTGAGCCGATGCTCCAACATACCCATGAAAAGAGCCCCCTTTTAACTCTCTCTTGGATCATGGTTAGTTCGAATCCATAATGTTGGAATCAATGGGCAATACAGTGAACCTTTAAAAAATTTCATTCGGTCTTCCCACCCAACATTCGCGATTTGGAGATACGACTATTCCAACAATACGTTTAGACGGACAGGTAAATTGGATAACTGTTGCTGTTTCCGGGAACAGTTCAGCTAATCGCTATAGCTCAATCGACTGCTTATACCCCTTGAAAGTGTAGCTGGAATAGGAAGAGACTGCTGAAATAGTCTCAATCAACCCCCTAATCCCCCAATCTTGGGGGACTTTTTAAAGCTGGGGGACACCCCCAGACCCCCGGCCCCGATTATATCGGGGCACCTCTTTTTCAGCGATCTCTTGAAGTATGCCTATTTATTAGCCTGTAAATAGGGTGATTTCTTGAGCATGTTGCGGCGGTAAAAAGGGCGAAACAGCCGCACCCAGTACCTGCGGTAACCCACCATTGAGGGCATCTCACGGGCAAATTCCTCGAAGGAATGTCGCTGGTAATTCAGCAGCCTCTGGCTCTCGGAGGTATCCATCCAGACAGTGTAATAAGGTTTTGTGCTAAATGCTTCGTCAGGTAAATCCCCGATTCCCATAGCCTCCGACAGACTTCTGACAAAATCTCGGTAGTAAATCTGACTACCCTGGCCACTGCCGATCAGCAAGATTTTTCCCCAGACTTCATCACCGTTTATAGCGTTAGCCAGTGCCAGAGCTACATCCTGCGGATGGAGAAACTGCATCTGTGTATCCTGTGGAACATGGAACACCCAGGAGTCTAAATTCAATACTACTGGTGGTACGACGCCAAAACGGAAGACGGCCCAATCCAACCCCGATTCCTGAACCAATTGTTCGCACTCCAACTTGTGCTGTGTGTAGTGATCCGTTGCTTCGACCGGATCGGAGACGGTACGCGGCAATGGGTTTGGGGGGTTAATACTAAAGACGCTGCTCGATGACGCAAAGATTATTTTGGGTGGCGGGTTAAGTGCTTTCATAGCACTCAGAATACTCTGGGTGCCTCCCACATTAATCTCTCTAGCCTTTTCGGAACGGTACTCAGTCATTGGCGGTAGAGCGAACGCAATGTGAATGATAATGTCCACGTGAAGCCCTACAGCGGTATTCACATCATCGGAGTTGCGTAGATCTCCCCACACTACCTCCACTTGATCTTTGAACCTCTCAGCCTTTCTCTCGGTTGCCTCTGTTTTACGGTCAAAACATCTCACCTGATGCCCTTGATCAAGCAGTTTTTCAACCACATTAGGACCTATGTTTCCAAACGCACCCGTTAGCAGCACTTTCACTTGCGTCTCTCCTAGGCTTTCTCGAACTGCACCAGGGTTGTGTTGGAGCAGTATGCCCCTCCCGGCGAGTGCTCGTCTTTGGTGAGGACGTTGCAACACCCTCCCCGGTCGACACCTTTCTCATCAGGATCATACCAGGCACCCTGGGGGATATCGACTACCCCGGGCATGATCCTCTCCGTTACATGAGCGGGAATGACCGTCTCGCCTCTACCGTTGAACACCCTTACTATGTCTCCGCTTTTAACACCTCTAGCCTGAGCATCAGCTGAGCTAATCCGTATTGCCTGGGTCTGAAGCTCCCTCAGCCAGGGCAGGTTGTCATACTGGGAGTGCGCCCGCCTTTTAAAATGCGTGGTGACGAGCTGAAGAGGATACTTTCCCATCAGCGGATCATTGCGGCTTTCCCATGTCTCAATATACTTGGGAACGGGTGGCATCTGAGGGTCATTCATGTCCGCCAGTTGCTGAGAGTAGATCTCGATTTTACCACTTGGGGTGTAGAAAGGGTTATTTGCCAGGTCATCGATCTGCTTTTTAAAGGCTACGTGGGGCTCGGGAAGCTGGAGCTTGTGGATCCCGTTCTTTTTAAAGGCATCATAGTCGCCGATGTGCTTACTACCGGCGACCATCTCCCGCAGCCATTCGTCATCCGTTTTGTCATTGTAATCAGCTATACCCAGCCTGGCTGCCAGTTCAATGCATATATCCAGATGACTTTTCGATTCTCCTACCGGATCAATGGCTTTATTCATGTACCCGTAGAAGCCTGTTGCTCCGTCAAGAGCCATGTCATTCTTCTCTACGGTGGTAACTGTAGGTAGCAAGATATCAGCAAACCTGGCTCCTGCTGTCATAAACTGCTCGAAAGCAACAACGAATTCAAGGTCTTTCAGGGCTTGAACTGCCTTATTAATATTAAGGTACTGATTAGGGTAGTTAGTATCTACCAGGTAGAGTAGCTTGTAGTCAGCGGGATAACCGCCAGCTTTGCCTTTTAAAATGGCGTCTGACATTTTGGCCACATTTACCTGGCCCCTCCTCATGGCTACACCATGGCTGGGGAGGGCATTCTTTCGGGGCGGGGCGTCATATTCAACCGGGTTGCGCGGTGATCTCATACCCCGACCCAAACTAAAGTATGCAATTGGGCCGGCTGTAGGCCACGACCTCCCTCCTGAACTCCCACCATGGATGCCGACATTGCCAGTCATAGCTGCCAGCACCATGGCTGCACGGTGGTATTGCTCACCATATGCAGTACGTCCTGGCCCGATGCCGGCGATTAATGCTGCCGGCCTGGTAGTGGCATATTCCCTTGCCAGGCCCTCTATCGTGGTGGATGGCACACCGGTTATAGCCTCAGCCCATTTAGGGGTCTTAGGTACACCATCCTCTATACCCATAACATAGTCCTTGAACCGGTCGAAACCAACAGTGTAGGAATCGAGGAATTGTTGGTCGTAGAGGTTCTCATTAATTATCACTGAGGCCATGGCTATCAGCATGGCAGCATCGGTGCCAGGTATTATGGGAATCCACTGGTCGGCAAAGGTAGCGGTAGAGTCTGTGTATCTGGGATCAATGGAGACAATTCTAGTGCCCGCCTCCCTAGCCTGAGCCAGGTACCAGGAGGTATTGGTATTCTGTATGGTGTTTGCCGGGTCCCATCCCCACATGATTATCAGGCGGGAATTTAGCAGGTCGTCCCTTGTATTGCCTGTGTCCACCGTGCCATAGGTAGCTAGCTCAGCAAAGAGGCCACCATCGAAAGAAAAGGTGCCCCAGACATCGGAGCAGCCTCCTATCATGTTAAGCACCTTATAGTGGCACATGGCATTGTGTACAACAGATGTATCTCCACCCGACCATTTGAATAGAATAGCTGCAGGACCATAAGTTTCCTTAACCCGGTTCAGTTCCTTGGCTACAGTGTCCAGTGCCTCATCCCACGATATCCTCTCAAACTTACCCTCTCCCCTTTCGCCTACCCGTTTCATAGGATATAAGAGGCGGTCCGGGTTATAGACTCTCTGTCTTAAGGCTCGGCCCCTGAGGCATGCCCTGAATTGGGGCTCTTCTCCATCGTCGGTCTCGATTCTGGTGATTTTACCATCACTGATATAGAGCTTGAGCAGGCAACCCCCACCGCAATGACTGGTGTGGGTGGTGTAGATTACCTCTTCAGTCATATCTGGACTTTTACTGGTTTCTGCCCTCATTCTTGCTTCCTCCGATGACCTTTTGTCTCAACTATCTAGAGTATGAGACTATTAAAACCTAACTAACGGCGAGATGTAGTATATTCAGGCTTGGGCTTGAATATCGCGGAGGGCTTAATACTGTCATTATAGGCTAAACCTACAGCCTCTCTTACCTGTCCATACTTAGCTTCCAATTCCTCGAGCGTTCCCGCATCTAGTGCTCGCATGGGGCATCCGGCCACGCAAATGGGCTGCTTGCCCTCTGCCCAGCGCTCCAGGCAGAGGTCGCATTTCTGCATCTTGGCATTATCCTCAGCACCGAACTGCGGCGCGTCATATGGGCAGGCTTCGAGACATAACTGGCACTTATCCTTTCCCAGGCAGGTAGCACTATCAACCACTACTATGCCGTCTTCAAGGCGTTTGACTATGGCATCCACCGGGCAGGCTGGCACGCAAGCCGGTTCAGCACAGTGATAGCAGTGTATGCCCAAGAAGGCAACAAATGGGTGGGGATATTCGCCCCGCTCTATGGTCGCTACCCTCATCCAGCTTGCCGGCCCCGCCGATACATCGTGCCAGTCCTTGCAGGCCACCACGCAGGTATAACAGCCGGTGCACCTGGTCTGATCGAAAAAGAAGGCTAGTTGCATATCTTTATCCCCTGTCACGCTTCTTTATCTCAATTAGCTCTATCATGAAACCGCCAATGCGGTCGGTGTTCAGGTAGGCGAACGATACTCCAACCTCAGGGTAACTATGCTGAAATACTGGCTCGATACCATCCTTAGCAAACCTGGACAGCGCTTCATCAATATCGTCCACCCGGAATCGCAGATGCTGCAACCCCTCTCCCTTTTCCTTTAGAAACTCGGTGTGGGGTGTTTCTCCTTCCAGCACCTGAATCAGCTCGATCTCGATGGGGCCTGAGCGGGCGAAGGCCAGCTTCAATTTGCAATCGCATTTCTGTCCCCGATAGGTAGCTCCCTTCATCTCAAGCTCCAAAACATTAAATGGTCCCCAGCCAAAGGTAGAGCTATAGTAATCCATTGCCCGATCTATATCCTCTACCACAATGCCTATCTGCTCCACCGGGGGTAATTCTACTGTTGGTTCCTTTTGTGTTGCCATCTCTCTTTATCCCCTTTCTGATATTTTTAGGTAAATACCTCGGCCCTTGCCGCAAAACTACCGAACGCTCAAGCTCACAGGCATTAGCTATTTTTCAGCTCACCCGAAAGATTATAACACTACAACTCTGATTTTATCGCAAGGTGTGCTCAGGCGGTGGGGAAGACGGCAGAGATGGTAGCAGAGATCATATCCGGAGAGGAATAGCATCTGACCTTCGTTTATATAAGATCCAGGCGTCTCTTGCCGCAGAATTAAACATTGCTCTCATGCTAACTGGTGTGCAAAGTAAACCTGGAGTCAGGTAGCACTCAATTGACAATTTGTGCTACTCAATTGGAAAATGTAAAGAAAAATTGCCTCTGGACCATTATTCTTAAAAGCTGTCTTTTCGGGCTGTATGACCACTAAAAGTGGCAGAATCCTTCTACAACTGACCTTAAGCTACCCTCCATCATCTCCGATAATAGTGAAATGGTCGATGTCATGGAAGTAGTCACCTGTCCTATTATCGCTAAATACCGCCTGCACCCGCATACCGGCCGCAATTTTCTTTTCATCCGTCTCATCGAGGCAATGCACAATGTTGGAATCGGCACCGTCAAGCCTGATATACGCTGCCGTGTACGGAATCCTCTTCGGCTCCCCTTTGGTTGTATCAATATAGGGAAAGTTCGTTACGGTGAAGGCGAGCAATGTCCCTTCGTCACCCACCTCCGTGAACTCTTCCATGGTTACGAAGCAGTCGCGACACACCATACGTGGCGGTACGTAAACTTTACCGCAACAAGGACACTTCACCCCGACTATCCGCTTGTTATCCCTCAGCTCCTTTAGGAACCTGCTATAGTAGAAACCGGCGTGATAACTGTACGGCATATCGGCAGTGCACTTTACACTGAGCGCCTCGGTTTCCATGCTCTTCCCTTCCATAGCGAACTCACCTCTAATTGAGCTGAGGCGATGAACTGATCACCGTCACATCGGACCAGAAACACCCGCCGAAACCGGTGGCAACGGCCAGCTTCGCCCCCTCCACCTGCTTCCGCTCCGCCTTTCCCATAACCTGCAGTGCGGCTTCCCCTATTCTCAACAGCCCGGTGGCGCCAATGGGATTGGTTGCCAGTACCCCGCCCGAGGGGTTTATGGGAAGCTCGCCACCCATTTCCGTCGCCCCGCTCCTTATAAGCCCCGGTCCTCCCCCCTCCTCACATATCCCCAGTGCCTCCATCCAGCAAACGCCTGCCGTCGAGGCAGGTATGTAAAGCTCCGCCACATCAAACTGTTTGAACGGGTCAGTGACTCCCGCCATCTCATAAGCCTCGCGTGCAGCAACCTCCAGCGAGGGCAGGTTCGCCAGCCCGATTCCATCGGCCATGTGGACCAGAATATGGCAATCCCCCACTCCCAGTACCCAGGCAGGCCGGTCAACAATCTTCCTCGCCTTGTCCCCGCCGGCAAATACAACAGCGCAGGCACCGTCAGTCCGGGGACACATGTCGAGAAGCTTGATAGGGTAGGAAATGTATTGCGATTTCATTACCTCCTCAACGGTTATCGTCTGCCGGAGATGGGCATAGGGATTGTATCTCGCTGCATTGTTATGGTCTCTCACCGAGACCAGCGCAGCATCCTCCTCGGTAGCGCCATACTTGCTCATGTAGGCGGTATACTGCGCCGCCAGCGGGCCAATCGCTCCACCGGCGTACTCCCTCTCGGTGATGGGGTCGAAGCAGGTGGATATGGCTGCAGTGGTGTCGGATTCGGAGTTCTGCTCCCAGCCGATGGCCAGTACCGTATCAAACAAACCCGATGCCACGTGATAGAATGCAGCATGGCCTACCGCGCTACCCGTCGTCCCTCCCGTGGTTACCTTCATGATCGGCTTCATATAACCACCGGAACCATCCACACTCCACATATCCACATAGTTGATCGACTCGAAATGGTCCATGTTGCCAATCACTATTGCATCTATATCCGCCATGGTGAGCCCCGTGCTTTCCAGGGCCCTCTTAACGGCAACGCATATCAGTTCCTGACCCTTGTACTCCTTATTCTTACTTTTATGATGGGTTTGACCCACCCCTACTATTGCCACCCCGTTCTTCATGGCGTTAACGCTCCCCTAAAACGAATAGGTCACATATAATCCGATCTAGCTCTCGAGGACAAATACACAGTGTCCCTGCCCACATGCTCCCTCGATACCATGCGCCAATGCTACCTTCGCTCCCTCAACCTGTCTGGCACCGGCCTCACCCCTTAACTGCAGCACCGCTTCGGCAATCCGCACCAGCCCGGCAACCTGAACCGCATGCGCGGAGAGCACCCCTCCGGATGGGTTAACAGGCAAAGCGCCACCTAACTCGGTCACACCCGAATCCACCATGTTACCGCCTTCACCCCGCCCACACAGGCCCAGCCCTTCCATCCACATTAGCTCCATATATGAGAAAGCATCGTAGACCTCTGCCAGGTCAATTTCATCCATGGGATTTATAACTCCAGCCATTTTGTAAGCCCTTCCCGCAGCCGAAACCAGTGCATCTACCTCAGCCAGATCGCGATCCCCCAGATGATATGCATCGGCACAATGACCGATGCCCTTTATCCATATAGGCTTGCTGCACCTCTCCCCTGCTGTCTTCTCCTCTGTCATTATGATCGCGCATGCCCCATCGGAGATGGGAGAGGCATCAAGGAGCTTTATCGGGTCCGCCAGCACCCTGGATTTAAGAACATCTTCGACGGTTATATCCAGCGGCAATTGTGCGTAAGGGTTGGCCTTAGCATTTCCATGGTTCTTTACCGATACTTTTGCGCATTGCTCCTCGGTGACCCCGTATTTTGACATGTAACTTCTCATCTGGAGCGCCGATGAGCTTATGGCGTCAACCCCCAGGACACGTTCGTAGACAGGATCGAACATGGCATTGCTGATGACCTGCGGGATACCCTCAGAGATCTTGCTCTGCGCCACCACTAGTGTCACCTTGTGGAGGCCGGAAAGTATTCGCATAGCCCCCATGAGTGCACCGTAGGTGCCATCCCCTTCCACATTGGTGGTTGGTACCCGGTGGGAACCGGTTGCTTCCGTAATCGTCATGCAGGAGATGGTACGTCCATCCCAGAAATCGTTGCAGACAGTGATCGTATTATCAATGTCTCCGATGGTAAGCCCAGCATCCTCCAGTGCCTCGCAGGTAACCTGGTAGGCCATCTCAGCATGGGATGCCGGGTTGTATCTCCTATACCTGGTCTGAGCAACTCCGATAATGCCCACTTTATCCACTTTATAACTCCTAGCAAAGACGCACCTGGGCACGAGCACCGCTTAAGGCTCAAGAGGCTTGAAATACATAATATCCAGATAGTTACCTTCCCGAGCTTCACGAAACACAGCCTTTAACCTCATACCAACCCTGATATTATCCGGCTCAACCTCCCCCAGCAGATGCATTAGCCCGGTGCTCGCTCCATCCAGCTTTACTATGCCCAGGGCGTACGGGGGCTTCTGTGGCTGGATGCCCGGTACGGCATATCTTATAACGGTGTAGGTCAATAAGGTGCCGACGTCCCCGACCTCAACCCATTCATCTATAGCGCAAAAACACCGCGGGCAGGTCTCCCTGGGTGGCAAATACACCCGCTCACACCGGGGACATCTGGTTCCCCAGATTTTGCAGTTGTCCCTTATCTCCCGGTAAAACCTGCTCCCGACCCTTCCGGCATGCCAGGTATAAGGGAGCTTTATGCGGCTGGGATACATCAAAGTACCGCTGTCACCCAGTTCCTCGCTTCTTACCGCCATCCTTTGCTCCTTGCCGTTCCGGATTCCCGGACCCTCCCTTACCTGCCATGTGGCAGTTTCAGGAAGGCTGAATATATCACAATCCTTTCAGCCACTCTATTTCACAGAACTCGACCTCAGCTCGGTTTCCTGGCAATAAATACCTTTATGGTGGATACTGCCACATCCTCCCCTCGCTGGTTCTTAACCGACTGCTTCAGATTGACAACGCCACCCAGATCACCCTTATCCTGCTTGTCAACTACCTCCAGTTCAACGTGAATGGTATCGCCGATCTTGGTGGGTGCGGTAAACCGCACCCTGTCCATACCGTAGAACGCTATAATTGCCATCTCGTAAAGCGGCATGAGCCCGGTCGCCACCGAAAGCACCAGCATGCCATGGGCTATCCTCTCCCCGAAAGGGCCCTTCTTAGCATATTCCACGTCAGTATGAAGCGGATACCAGTCCCCGCTAAAAGCGGCGAAGTTGACAATGTCGGCTTCGGTGATCGTTCTCGCTCTGGTTACCTCCACATCACCGACCTGAATCTCTTCAAAATACTTCATATCGCCTCCCGCTGCTAGTACCCTTGGTATAAAACCTAGCGTTTAGCATTCTACCATTATCCTAAAAATCGCGCATCTCCAGCAAGACAATGGAATCAATTCCTTGATGAATTAAATGAATTCTTCTATCGGTATAATATTCCTTAAAACACAGTACGTCATCACCAGGAATAGTGCAGTATATCCAGAAACCTGTTCTATCCTTTCCGGCACTCGCAGCGGGATACGCCGCCCCGTAGTTAGATATACAATATCTGAGAGAAGGATTGCCATGAAGAAGAAGTATAGTGCTGGCGAGAATATATTGTAGTTAACCGCGGCGGCGAAATCACCGTGGGAGATAGCGTGAAAGGCTCTGGTCATGCCGCAGCCGGGGCATTCTAGTCCGGTCAGGGTATGAAACAGGCAAAGGCTGACCCCTTCCCCTTGCCAGAACCAGGCTGCGATAAATACTGCACCCAGGACGGCGATGCGTAGTAACCGTGTCTTATTTGCGCACTGTAGCAATCTTGTTTACTTCGTTCTGGATCACCGCTAGGCTGATTATGCCAAAAAATATGCCCACCAGAAGCGATATAAGAGAAACGTCATTTACCTCTATCCCTCTTTTCTCCTGAATCTCCACTATATATTTGGGATACTGGTAATAACAATATAAGAAGTATATACCACAGGTTATAAACCCCAGGAGAAAATCAATAACTCCATTTGGCTTCGTTCCACCCTTGAGCCGTTTTATATCATCAGCGAGAACAATAAACCAGTATATTTGGAAGAGGCCGCATGTGAGTACTGATAATACAATGTATAGAGGTATACCCCTCTCGCTTACCTTTGCCCGTTTAGCCATTTTTCTCCTTTCATAAGCCCAAATCTGCTAAAGCTACCTCAGGATATTACTTATTTAAGCTCATTCCTCCCCAACCAACTTTCAACCAGGTTGGAATCCTTATGTTATCACCAAACCTCCTCTGCTATTCTATTCCTTTATGATTTGGAATAATCGGGAGTTCTCTATCACTATTGCAGTGGCGTAAACCTCACCCCTTCGCTATTTGACCCAAATAGTATGCCCATCCCTGCTGATTGTCAAGCATGTGTAAGCTCTTTGCCTGTGATCTGCCTATGCATCTGAGAGGATTATCCTCAGCACCCCAAGAGACATCTGGTAGCCCCAAACGAAAACTCTCCCAGGAAGTAGCTGATACCTTCTTTGGCTTGCCTGTCCACCCCTTTTTCTGCGTTGCTTCTTTCGTCCGTGTGTAGCGCCCTTATCCCTGGATTGACACTCCGTATACTAAATACTCTTTTCATTTGGATAGTAGTGTGTTAAAATTATAATAGCTTCTAAATAGTCTTTTCGGAGAGGGAGATGCCCAGTAGATTTGAGAAGTTTACCGAGAGAGCTCGCAAGGTTCTCAGCCTGTCCCAGGAGGAAGCTCAGAGCTTCAACCATGACTATATCGGAACCGAGCACATACTGCTGGGTCTGGTTCGTGAGGGCGAGGGTGTCGCCGCCAAGGTGCTTATTAGCCTCGGTGTGGAACTGGATAAGGTACGCAGCGCTGTAGAGTATATTATCGGGCGAGGTGAAAAAGGCGTTAGCGGCGAGATCGGGCTTACCCCCAGGGCGAAGCGGGTTATCGAACTCGCTGTGGACGAGGCACGACGGCTTAACCACAATTACATCGGTACCGAGCATCTCCTCCTCGGGCTACTACGCGAGGAGGAAGGGGTAGCCTCTGGTGTGCTGGAAAGCATGGGCATCAGCCTGGACAAGGTGCGTGCCGAGACGGTGCGCATACTGAGTCAGAGCACGTCTAAATCTCATACTAGCATCCGTCCCGCCTCGAAGACCCCTACTCTGGACCAAATTAGCGTTGACTTGACCGATGCGGCTCGCAAGGGAAAGCTGGACCCTATTATTGGACGCAAAAAGGAGATCGAGCGAGTCATTCAAGTCCTCAGCAGGCGCACCAAGAACAATCCCTGTCTTATTGGCGAGCCCGGAGTTGGCAAGACAGCCATTGTAGAAGGACTGGCTCATCACATTGTCGCCGGAGACGTCCCCAAATCCTTGCGGGATCGGCGGCTGCTTACGCTGGACATCGGGGCACTGGTTGCGGGGACCAAGTATCGGGGTGAGTTTGAGGAACGGTTAAAGAAGGTCATCGATGAGGTAAAGACTTCGGGCAACTGCAGCCTCTTCATCGATGAAATACATACCATTGTTGGAGCTGGCGCTGCGGAGGGCGCTGTTGACGCCTCCAGTATTCTGAAGCCGCCACTGGCGCGCGGGGAGCTTCAATGCATCGGGGCAACCACCGCGGACGATTATCGAAAGCACCTGGAGAAAGACGCAGCTCTGGAACGCAGGTTCCAACCCATCACAGTTGAAGAGCCTTCAGTGGAGGAAACCGTGGAGATCCTGAAGGGTATTAAGAGCCGATACGAAGAGCATCATCAACTGACTATAAGCGATGAGGCCCTCGACACCGCAGCGGCACTGGCGGCAAGATATATACCCGACCGCTTCCTCCCCGATAAGGCTATCGACCTGATCGATGAGGCGTCTTCCCGGTTGCGGATCAGGCATCTCTACGCCTCCCCTAGCTTGAGTGATGCGATACAGGACCTGGAGACGCTGCGGCAGGATAAGGAGGCAGCTATCGCTTCCCAGCAGTATGAGCGAGCTGGAGAGCTACGGAATCGCGAGCTTGAGCTTGAAAAGGTAGTGAAAATACATGAGGAGGAGCAGCAGGAGAAACAAGAGTCGGAGCTGCTCGTGGTCACATCTGAGGAGATTGCAGAGGTGGTGAGTATGTGGACCGGGATCCCGGTCACCCGCCTGGCTCATGATGAGACCACACGACTGCTCCAGATGGAGGAGGTGCTACACCAGCGCATCGTTGGCCAAGATGAAGCGATTAACGCTATAGCTAAAGCGGTGAGACGGGCCCGGGCTGGACTGAAGGACCCCAGGCACCCCATCGGCAGCTTCATCTTTCTCGGCCCCACAGGAGTTGGCAAGACCGAACTGGTGCGGGTGCTCGCGGAATTCATGTTCGGGAGTAGAGATGCCCTTATCAGGCTGGACATGTCGGAGTTTATGGAGAAGCATGCGGTATCCCGCCTGGTTGGGGCACCACCGGGTTATATCGGTTATGATGAAGGGGGTCAACTCACCGAGGCAGTGAGGCGCAAGGGCTACTCGGCGATCCTTCTGGATGAGATTGAGAAGGCGCACCCCGATGTTTTCAATATACTTCTCCAGATCTTCGATGATGGCCACCTCACCGATGCTAGGGGAAGACGGGTCGATTTTCGCAATACCATTATCGTCATGACCAGCAATATAGGCGCCGAACTGATAAAAAGGGATACTACGCTGGGCTTTGCCACCAAGACCGATGAGGCGAAATCCCAGCAGCAGGTCTATGAGAGGATGAAGAGCAAGGTGCTCGATGAGGTGAAGCGGTTCTTCAGACCAGAGTTCCTCAACCGCATCGACGGTACCGTGGTGTTCCATGCCCTGAGCAAGGAGCATATCAGGCAGATCGTCGACCTTATGCTTCGCGAGGTCTGGCAGGAGCTTGAAGAGAAGGCTGTCAAGCTGGAGGTTTCCGACACCGTGAAAACCCTGCTAGGCGAGAAGGGCTACGACCCCGTCTTCGGTGCGCGCCCCTTGCGCCGTGTGATTCAGGATTTGGTAGAGGACCCACTTTCCGATGCCTTACTTCGCGGGGATTTCGGTTCTGGAGATACGGTGCTTTTAGACTGCGAGGATGATAAAATCGTGATTCGAACCCTTGAGGCGGCAAAGTCCTCTCCATAAAATACAGAGGGTGGGCATAGCTGCCACGCCTTGAAGGTATTTGATCAAGCAATCAGTCTTGGAAGCCAGGTCTTCTAAGGCTGGTTTTTTATTGCTTGCCTTATCCCCCCATCTATAATCTAGTTTGGATACATTAATAGGCCTATTTACCGTCATTGTATTGCATTCCTTCACCTGTTATCATAAGCACTCCGACCCATGCCCAAGCCTCGGCTGAGCTATCATATGTGATGAGGAATTTAATATTAAGCACAAGGAGGAGATTGCCCGCGCTGGCTCATAGTGGGAGGAATAATGGTCTAGTGATATTAGTCCCCATCACTTGGACCATCACACCCCATTGAGACACTTATACGTGCTCACCAGCCTCGATTCTTCTTCCATTGAGGCACAATACTTACTAATGTATAATACCTAAGACACACAAACATGGATAAACGGCGAAATTTCTCGTTTGTGTGCGATGTGGGTCTGTGGCTCAAGTAACGGCTTAAGAGAGGCCGCAATGAATAAAGGGCGAAAAGAGCGAAAATTCG